>Ga0247837_1005504_pt1 | contig 18928 bp, 17 predicted proteins | sample LaCtaG_2_FD_187115 | JGI IMG/M metagenome (GOLD analysis project Ga0247837, IMG submission 187115) | Freshwater microbial communities from meromictic Lake La Cruz, Castile-La Mancha, Spain - LaCruzMarch2015_14.5m | ecosystem: Environmental > Aquatic > Freshwater > Lake | place: Spain: Castile-La...
ACCCTAACACCCTAACACCCTAACACCCTAACACCCTCACCCCCTAACACCCTAACACCCTAACACCCTAACACCCTAACACCCTAACACCCTAACACCCTAACACCCTAACACCCTAACAATATATGGATTTTTACGAAGGCAGAGGATTTTCACATATAAATAGAGAAGAATCTGATATGAAATAGCGTGTTTTGCTAGAAAATCCCTCAATTCCCCATAACTTCTCTGTAATGTCTATGCGGCACAAGTCCTCCGCTCCTAACTTCTCCCCCGTCCAACTGTCTTTCCATGTGAAAGCTTCCCTGCCTAACTGCACGCCTGGGAGTGGGGAAATTGGGCGATTCAGTCAGCTAAACGGACAGAAAAGCAGTTTTTGTTTGCCTGTGGACTCGCAGAAGTATGTAATTTGCAGGAGGAAGTTGCAGGTGAATCAGAAGTCTACGGTGAGTGGAGGGCTAGAGAAGCTCAGATCTCACCGTCCCAGCCCCTCTTTCCTCCTTTCCCCAATCAACACCTCCCATTGCTCCGCCCCATTCACCTCCTTCTCCTCCCCCGCCCTGTCCCCGCAGTCTACATCCCCCTATCTACACTACTACATGCCTGTGCTCAGCTCGCCTGCAAGTCCCCTGTATGCCATTACGAAGTATATGAGGACTAGAACGGGGTCGCCGATAGGACTCACAGGCTGGAAGAAGCGCAGTGGGGAGAAGGTAGCAAGAGTAGAGCCCAAAAAGGTGCATAGGAATCTGATTATTGAGGGCTTTTTGAGGAGGTTTGAGAAGAAAAAGTAGCATAGAGGAGTAGATATAGCAATGATGTGGGGAGGACTAAGCAGTGGCGGATATTGCCACTTTTGAGAACTAACGACAGATTTCGGCCTGTAGTCGGCAGAGAATTGCCTAATAATCAGCAGCATTGCCGCAAATTTCCACTCTTTGCCCAATATCGAGAATCAATCCTCTGTGTAGCCACATCTTCCATAGGATAAATCACGAAAGCAGCAGTTCCCCTCACATCCTTCCTAATACGGTCCAAAAGTGCGCACACTGACGCTTAAACGGCAACACAAGCCGCCAAAGCCCTCAGAAAGACAGGCTCCGCAGCTGTCTGCGAGGAAAACGCTATAGTAATATATGGCGGACAATAAGCAGCCGCTGGAAAGTTTGCTCGCAGGGTCAGCACTGGCCGCCTACGCTCTCTGGCTAGTCTACAAGCACATCCAGAAAAGCCGCAGTCTGCCCCCTGCCGGTCCCCCGTCCTCCGCACTCCCCCAAGCCTTCGCAGCCTCTTTCGTCCGGTCCATCCAGCGGTCCACCACCACTCGAGAACAACAATACCTCGCCTCCGTCCATATCGCCCAGCTAAAGGCTCCAGACACTGTCATCAAGTCCACAGAAGTGTGTCTCCTCAACCCTATGCTGGGGGAAGGACAGGAACGTGGGCTGGGTGGTGGTAGCGGGTTCATGCCAATTACTGTGTTTAACACGGTAGGCGGGTATGTGCTGTCGCAGCAGGTCTATAAAGACGGGGAATCGCCTGATAACGCTATTAGGTTTGTACGGGGAGTGCCGAGAGAGGAAATCGCATTTGACCCAGCGACTGTGAAGGCTGCTATTGCGACTTGCGGAGGACTGTGTCCTGGACTTAACGTGGTAATCAGGGAGTTGGTGATGACGCTGCATTACATCTACAAAGTCCGGGAAATCTACGGCATCAAAAGCGGCTATCGCGGCTTCTACACGCCCACATCGATAACACGCCTTACTCCAGAGGATGTCACCGAAGCGCACACTTTGGGCGGCACTCTGCTGAAATCCTCCCGCGGAGGCTTCGATTTGACAAAAATTTGTGACTCTATCGAATCCAACGGCTTTAATATGATCTTTATCCTGGGCGGAGACGGCACTCACCGTGGAATAATGGCCTTATCGGAGGAACTACGCAGGAGGAATCTGCAGGTAGCGATTTTGGGCGTGCCGAAGACCATTGATAATGACATTCCGCTGATTGATAAGTCGTTTGGGTTTGAAACTGCGGTGCAGGAGGCGCAGAGAGCCATTCGGTCTGCCAATGTGGAGGCCAACAGTGCAGATTTCGGGGTTGGGCTGGTACGCCTTATGGGGAGAAATAGCGGCTTTGTGGCTATGAACGCCACAATTGCCAGCAGAGACGTGAACCTCTGTCTGATCCCAGAAGTTCCCTACGAGATCGCGCGAGTGTGCGAGTTTGTGCACAAGAGACTGGTGGCGAGGAACCACTGTGTCATTGTGGTGGCTGAGGGCGCTGCTTCGGCCTGTATGGATCAGAAGTTGTTCAGGGAAGGCGCGGACGCGTCTGGAAATCCCCTGCTCTTCGACATCGGCTCCCACCTGAAGAAGGCAATCGTGGACTACTGCTCCTCTCAAGGCATGGAGTGCACTCTGAAATTCATTGATCCCACCTACATGATTCGCACAGTGCCTGCCAACAGTCACGACCGCACGCTCTGTGTGCAGCTCGCACAGGCCGCAGTCCATGGCGCCTTCGCAGGGTACACCGCCTTCACAGTCGGCACTATTGCGGGGAACTCCGTTTTGATCCCGGTGCAGACCATCACGCAGGCGAAGGAAGGGAAAAACGCTATGCCAGGCCAAAGGCGCGTGGACCCCGAGCACAATATCATGTGGTGGCGACTAATGGCCTCCACAGGCCAGCCCAACCTCGCCCCTTCCACTTAGTCTAGGCTAAACCGCCTCTAGGCCTCTAGAACTGGTAATCTATGAAGTCTGCTCGACTACTACGCGACTTCATTCATGACCGCCTGTACTACCCCAACCTAGGCTACTTCACCAAGCCAAGACATCAGTTGGGGCAGCTCACTGAGCCACTGCGCTACTCGAAGCTGGAGGGGGTGCATGATTATTACGAGTCTTTAGGGACTGCTTACCCGCAATACGCCTTTCTCACACCTGTGGAGATATTTCAGCCTTGGTACGGCTACTCCCTCGCCTCCTACTTCCTCTCCAACCGCGAAGGCCTCCTCAGAATTATTGAAATCGGAGGCGGCACAGGCACCGCCGCCCTCAGCATACTGGACTTCTACAAGCGCAACCACCTCCAGACCTACGAAAGACTGCACTACACAGTGCTGGAAATCTCCCCGGCCATAGCGGAGGCCTGTCTATATCGCCTGTCTAGTGCACATCCGGATTTAGTGGCTTCGGGGAGAGTGCAAGTGGTTAATAAGTCTGCGCTGGAGTATACTCAGAAACACGCAGACCCCTGCTTCGTTTTCGCCCTGGAAGTGATGGACAACCTGCCGCACGACCTAGTCGTGCAGGACAGCCTCACCAAGGACTGGAAACAGGCCTGTGTGCAGGAAAAAGAGGACGGGTCTCTGCAAGAACTGCTTTGTCCGCTGTCAGACCCGACCATCATCAACCTGTTTCAGCTGTATCAGACGATTCCAGCGGTTTCCTTCGAGGAAAGAGAGGCGGAGGAGCGGGAAGGGTTCGTTTATAGCGTTATCAAGTACTTGTCCAGACCGAAAAAGGAGCAAAAACGCGTTTTTCTGCCTACAGGCTGCTATCAGTTGATACAGCATTTAAACAAATTGATGCCGAAGGCGGAGTACCTACTCGCAGACTTCGACTACTTCCGAGATGCGATAATCCCTGGGGCGGGAGCGCCAATAGTCCAAAACAAGGGCAAATTATCGCACGAAAAGGAGGAATTCGGCACACTTTTGGTACAGCGGGGGCAGGCGGACATCATGTTCCCTACCAACTTCCGCCTTCTCCAGCACACCTTCAAAACTGACTTCCACAAGACGGGGTTCGCGTACAAAACGCACCGCTTTATGAAGGAACATGCGCTGGCGAAGTGGGCGCGGACACAGAGTGGGTATAAGCCGCTGCAGGACGATTTCCATAATACCTCCGTTTTCATCACTAAAGGCTAGCCTATTTAAGCAGGAAAAGGTAGGCGGATTTAGCCTCTGTGAGGCCTTTGATAATTGCGCCTGTGTAAAGCAATATGCATTCTTCGAGGACCATGTATACAACCAGGCCGTTTATCAGCACTCCTCCGAAGGAGAAGAAGCCGAAATTGCGCAGATTTAACTCGGAGTTGTTCCGCAAAGTCCCGGTCGACCCAGGCCAAATTTCGCTTTTTTCCCTTCGTCCACAAGAAACTCCTTATTTGGAAAAGCGGCACAGAGTCCAGGATATACGGATGCTGGGCTTTCGATTGGCACTATCGAACTCATTGCTAGCGCTGCTGGCGGTGCTGTGCGGCTATATCGATAATGAGCTGGCCTTCAACTCCGAGTCCACTCCGCACATTTCAGCTGCTTTGCGGATTGCGGTGGTGCTGGTGTCTCTGCTCCAGGCCTTTCTCTGCATTCGATACGCTAAAGTCCGGCTTCAGCTGCAAATCCTACTAGGCAAACTCCACCCCAGCAGTAACATCCATCCAGCCTCACTGTTGTATGAGAAAGGAGCGCTGCTTCGACTGGCCTTAGAGGTGGCTCTGCTGAGTATCGTACTAGTGCCTTTCGGAAACGCAAACCACTCCGTAGACTCCGACGGGCGAACGTACGAGTTTTCCCTGGAAAACAGCGTGACAGTAGTGATCTTCCTGCGAATTTACCACGTATTCAAGTTCCTGTACTCCCAGTCTCAGTACCACTCCCAAACCGCCCACTTCTACACGTATTCCCTACCCAGAACCCTGCATGGCGTGTCCTCCCGGTCCTTTATCGTCCTATCGCAGATGTACGAACACCCCTTTTTGACGCTTTTCGTCCTCGGCTCTTTAGTCTTTTCCTCAGCCGGGCTGCTTGTGCACACCCTGGAAAGGACCGCTACCCTTGGTTTATTAGTCTACGACGGGCCCTGGCTCGTAGCAGTGACCCAGCTCACAGTAGGATACGGCGACATTGCGCCTAGGACTGACTGGGGCAGACTGGTCGTCATAGGCCCAGGCCTACTAGGAGTGCTGACCCTGTCTCTGGTAGTTGCCAATGCGACTAGACGATTGGCACTCAATAGAAGGCAGAAAGCGGTAGTGGAGAGGCTGTATAATCAGTGGTATTTGCGGAGGAATTGTGACCTTTTGGCGTGTATGTATATACAGAGACGCTGGAGACTGCAGCTTGCGAGGCGGAAACACACTGCAAATCGCCTCAAGTCGCTGTTGGATTTCCAGCAAATTCACATACAATTCACCAAACAATTCGGGAAATGCCTCAAAGAGTCTTTAGAGTTAGAAGACCAAATGCAGAAATTCAGCCAATACTTCTTCAAAGCCACAAAAGCGGAAAAAACCCGCTTAAATACGCTCAAAATCACTCGAATGCAGGCAGATTCGCTATCAACGAAAGAAGTGACCTTGACCTACCGCATAATGGCAATGAAGCAAGCCTTTGTCCGCTGTGTCGGGGAAATGACCGAAAGAGGCAGAAGGAGGTCTTCTGCAGGCTTCAAAAGACGCCATTCCAGCCATCGCAGCAGTATCGAGTTCAAAAGAGAGTCCGATTTGGCTATACGAAAGCTACTGGAGAGACTGCAAACCCGCACGACGCACTCAGGGAAAGAGACTGCTGGGGAGTCGTTGTAGTACATGTAGGAGTAAGAGGGTGGGAGATATATGGAGGGACTGGCGGCTACGATGCCTTGCGGTTGGAGGCCGGAGGGAGGCAGGAGTAGGAGTGTGTCTTGGCCTGAGGGAGACAGGGAGAGGAGAGAACTGCGGTTTGTGCGGGAAGCGCTCGACCTGATGGGCGTAATGCGAGGAGCGTTGCGGCGAGAAAGGCGACTCAAGGACCGCTACAGGGCGCATCTACGCAGTCTGTACGAAGTGTGGGACAGCAGAGACAGGGATGTGGAGGAAGAAGCTGCAAACAGGCTGCCACCACCCCAAACGCCTATTTCAGTCCTTTCCGACGAAGTGGCCCAAGAAGGCTCAATCCACCTCAACCCCAGCACTCCAGTAGTCCCCGCCAAAGGCCGCTACCAAGCCCCAGCGCCTTCAGGTCTGTAATCTGGTTCTAATGAATATAGAAGAGATACGGAGAGGGGATATGAGCTCGGTCGTCAGGTATACGAAGGAAAGAGTTCGAACTCGTATTGTTCCCCTCCCTCCGGCAAGTTCCCACCTCCACTCCACTCTCACCCTGTCCCTGCATTCCTCCACTCTCCGCATCACCAACAACCTAAAAGTGGAGTTCATCTCCATCTTCCAGCTCTCCCAAAGTCCCAGCGAACTGCACTACTCTCGAGAAGTCTTCATTCCCAGCGACCGACTGACCCTGGCACTGAAGGAGCTCTTCCCTGGAGTGTGGGTGAGACAAGGGAATAGGGTGGTTGCGCTGGATGGGGACGGGAAAAGGGAGTTCAGTCTGCCGGTGCAGGTCGACTAAGGGTAAAACTCGACTAATTCGGCCTACTAGAGACTGGCTTCTCAGTGATATTTGCAGAAGCGAACTTCATATGGCTGGCTCTCCGGTCTTCTCCCGGCTTCGGCACATTGGGCCTCGCAGCAACCGCCCTGGCTCGCAGTTCCTTGGGGTCAAATAGGTAAGCAGCCTGCGTGACCACCGTGTCCACAAACTCCTCATACGTCAACTCCGCCCTCCCCCTCACCACCAAAGCCTGCAAACAGCCCAGCAGCGCCTCATAGCCCTGCGCCAAACGACTGCTATACCTCTTTACCTTGCGCAGGGCGTGTTCCTCCCCTACAGCCGCAGTCTCCATTTCAGCGTACATAGGCAGGTAGAGAAGGGCGATGTCGCATAGTTCCTGGATTACCTCGTTTGCACTGGAGGAGGGTAGGGCTTGGCTGGCTTCTGTGTCGAATAGACTGAATATGGCCTCGGATTTCTGCTTTGCTGGGCTTTCGGAGAGGAGCACTGTCAGGAGAGTCAGACTTTGCAGGGAGAACTGGCCTTCTTCGTCTTGGAAGTGGTGGTAGAAGGCGCCTAGAGGGCTGTTTTCTCGGTCCAGTCCGCTTGCTGGGACTCCCACTTGCTCCAAATTGCACTTCAGAGCCTCTAGTGGCAGACCGATTTTTGATTCTTCAGGTCTTCTGAGCGCTTTGAGCACTATTTCCATGGGGAAGTGGGAGTAGCCCAGGGCTTTTTCGTAGAGTTGCACTGCTTCTTCGGCTTCGCTGTCTAGAGAGTGGGCGCTTTTGGTGCAGTCGCAGCCCATGGCCTGAGAATGCGAAATATGGAGCAAAAGTGGGTTTTAGCAGTGGAGTGGCTCTGCAACTGCTGAAAGGAACTCTTAGTCTTCTGTAATAGAGCAAATAGCTGCAGAAACAGGCGAAATCTGCTCTATTTCTCCATTTCACTGTGAAAATTGCCACTTCTCAGAACAGTCTCCATTGCAAAGGCATAAATAGAGGAATTTCCTACTTTGCGAACCCATAAACCCGCTCCCAAACAACTCATAAAGTCCGCCTATTTCCCAGATTTCAGCCTTTTCTATGCAGAAATCCCCAATTTAGCAGGGAAAAAGCCCTTAATAGTGCTTAATGAGTCTCGAAAAAAGCATGTGGCAGGCCTTGCAGCCTCTCCCCCTGCAAATCCCCACCCTCTCCCAAGGCCTTCCCTCCTGCCAATACGGCCACAAGACCGTTTCCGCCTTCGCAGTCCTCCAAACAGACGTAAACTACGAAGCCCTGCAGAGAGCCAGGGCCCTGGACTTGCTGCACGTAGCGAAAGTGCTGGATTGCAGGCCTTTTCGGCACGAGGGAGAGCTGTATTTCGCGATTTTGGAGGAAGGGCATGTGAAGACGCTGGAATATGAGGTGAAGTGCAGGGAGAAAGTGCCTTTCGAAGCTGAGGAGTTGGAAGCTGTCCTTCGCACGCTGCAAGAGACTTTATATAGACTGCTAGAGGAAGGGCTGCTTTACTCGATTTCAGCTCAATTGGTGCGGATTTGCCCTGCACAGGTGTACAAGTTGGGTGCGATGTGGACCTGCTCCTTCGCTGCAGGCCCCGCAGACGTCCAAAGCGCAATTAGGGACTTCCAGACTCTCTGCAGAGACCTAATCAGTCGGTTTCCAGCTGCCCAAAGCCCTGTTTTGGAGGCAATTCTCGAGAATTTCCCACTAATTGCCAGTTTTGAAGGAGAAAAGGGACTGTTGGAAAGGGAAACTGTGCCTATGCAGAGACGGGCGGACCCGGCGCCAAGCGAAAATGGAGCTACTGTGGATAGAAACATGAAAAGTAATAGAACCGGCAGCTTTCCAACTCATAAAAGCTGCAAATGCGAGATTACCTAAGATAATTTAGGCCTTTAGCCAGAATTAGCTACTTTCGTATGGGAAAATACCATTTGTAGTCACAAAATTCGAAATTTAGGAGAGATTTTACATGGAAAGAATCGCACTTAATGAGGAAAATGTATGAAATTTCCCTGTCTTTCTCAGTGAAATCGGGATTTCTCCGACATTTGAGGCAAAACTAGCTATTCCCTACATTATAGCGTCTCTTCCAGCGGATTTCCTCGCTTTCCATTGACAAAGGAGTACTTCTTCTTAGGCTTGCCAGGCAGACTGAGGTACCCCTCTCCGTGCATCTTGCCATCGTGCCAGTTGCCCTCGTACTCCTTCCCGCCCTCCCACTTGTAGAGGCCGAAGCCTTCCTTCTTGTCTCGCTCGTAGTGCCCCTCGTACACCCTGCCGTCAGGCCAGGTGAAGCGGCCCTGGCCATGCATTTGGTTGTTGCGCCACTGGCCGTCGTACTGTCGGTGGTCCGCCCATGTGTACTTGCCCTCGCCTTCCAGTACATCATTGAAGAACTCCCCTTCGTAGCGACTTCCGTCGCCCCACTCGAACACGCCCTTGCCCTGCTTTGCACCTGCAACGAAGCTGCCTGTGTAGCACGAGCCGTTCTCACTAAACCGCTCCACACCTATCCCTTCCTTCCTATCCCCTTTCCACTGCCCTTCATACTCGCTCCCGCTTTCCTTCGATGTCAGTCTGCCTCTCCCTTCCCTCTTCCCCTCCGCCACCTCTCCCTCATACACATCTCCATTCCCTAGAATAATCCTTCCCCTGTAGTGCAGCACTCCCGCCTTCCAATACCCCTCCTGATAGTTCCCACTCCCACCATATAGCTTCCCCTTCCCAAACCTACAACTCTGCATCCACTCTCCCACATACACACTCCCATCTCGCAGTCTCACCGCAGACCTGACCTTCACTCCCTTCAGTTCTCTCGGGTACAGGAAGGGTGCAAGGGTATGCAGCACTTCCCGGACTCTGGAAGTTAGCAGGGCTTCAGGGTTGCCGATGAAGTCAGAGATGGTTTCCTCGATAGCGGTGGTGGACAGGGGGAAGTCGTCGGGGTCGAGGTAGGAGGAGTCGTTGGTATGGAGCTGCTTGCGGGCTTGGTAGGTGCGTAGGGCGGTTTGGAGGGGGGCGATGCTGCCTTCAGTATCGAGGGATATGTCCTCCTTCACTACTGCGGACTGTACAGAGGCCTCAACCGGCCTGGGGTGTGTCTCCACAGTCACGTCGTGTTGGTCCTTCTCAGCACAGCAGCTGCACATCCCCATTTCCCTTTACTACCTCTAACTGACGCTGTTAAAAGCAGTGTTAGAGGCAAAAACGCTATTCTCCGCTTTAGGAGTGATTTAATGCTTTACTGGGTCCCTGGAAGGCCCGGCTTCGATATATTCTCCAGTCTACAAGTTGGGACTATTGCAAAAAGTAGATTTACCGTACAGATGTAACGGAAGCTCTGCTATATACTGGTATACGTCTATCTCCTCCTCAGACTTATCTAAGCGATAAGCGCCTCGATGGGCTCTTTCTGCCCTATCACCATCTCCCTCACCTTCAGATCCGGCCGCTCACTGTGCCGCTCCATCTCCTCCCTGAGCTGCGCCGGGGTGCCAGTAAGTGGCGGAAAGGTGCCAAAGTGCATAGGCACGATGCTAGTCACTGTATGCAGTAGCTTCTTGCCTGCGTAGGCAGCTTCGTAGGGACCCATGGTGAACTTGCCTCCGATTGGCAGCAGGGCGATTTGGGGACGGTAGAGGTCGCAGATGATTCGCATGTCGCCGAATACGTTGGAGTCGCCGGCGTGGTATAGGCCTGGGGCTCCGTTCTTGAAGTTAATGACCCAGCCAGCCGCTGCCCCTGTATACCCCCCTTCCGGCCCACTCCCACTATGGTCCGCAGTGACCATATGCGCACTCAAATACTCGTTTTCCAGCGAGCCTCCCTTGTTCATATGCCACACATTCGTCGCTCCCTGCTTCTCCGCCCATGTACAAAGCTCAAAGGAAGCCGCTATCTGCGCCCCTGTCCGTTTGCTGAGTGCCGGAGCGTCTACCGCGTGGTCGAAGTGACCATGGGAAAGCAGGATCAGGTCTGCTGTTGGAGGCTGCCGCTCACTGTCGGGACATAGAGGGCCTGTGAGCCAGGGGTCGATGAAGACTACTTTGAGGCCTGAGGAGGTGGGGACTTCGAGCTTGAAGCCGGCGTGGCCGAGCCAAGTGATGGTCACTCCGCTCATATTACCAGCCATTCTTAGGCTAGGTGGAAGCTGGGCTATATGCGGGTATGATGATTCTACTCGAGAATCGTAGCGAAAGGTCAAAGGTAGCTGTAGGCAACTTTCTATGAGCAAAATCGAAGAAAGGCAAAGGCTCAAATCGGTAAGAAGCCTAGAACTGCCTAAATGGGGACCGATTACAGTCCAGATAGAGGTCCAAGCTGCTTATCCGCACTCTACAAGACCATACGAGACATAAACATCAAGCAGAGACCCATACATGCGCTGAATTCTCTACCAGTTTACCTTTATAAAGGCGAATATCGGACAGCGCTTGAGACTTTTGGCTGAAAAGGCTGTTCCTTGAAACGACTGAAGGAGATAAGAAGTACTCCGCCAACTAGTAAGTGACTATAGGCAGTTTTGCCAGAGTACTCTGTAGATGTAGAGTGAATGGACTGGATGGGTATAATAGCATGGCGGCCCAGGGCTTTTACTCGAGCAACCAAACCTGCCGAATGTGCGGAGTGCAGGAGGCGACTGTCTTCTGCAGCTGCGACTCCGCTCCTGTTCTCCTCTGTTCCCAGTGTACTACGGGGCACCAGACCAAGCCTCCCCTCGGTCTACACCTCATCATGCCTATTAGTATGCTGGGAAGAGACCCTGAGGAGTATGCGCGAGCCTTAAGACAGCTAAATCAGGCTAAAACTGCACTAAGAGGGAATTTGGAGGTATATGAGAAGTGTTGTGGGGAAGTCACAGACATGACCAATGCTTGCATACAGTGGCTATTGCAGTACAGGGAGTCCTGGGTGGGGTGGCTGCAGAGGGAAAAGGAACAGTTGGCGGAGACTATAGAGACAGCTATACAGGAAGCGGAGAGTTGTGCGGCTCAAGGGTTCATACCTGCCACTCCCTTGGCTCAGGCTATACTCTCTGCAGAACCTGAAAAATTGCGAGTAATTCGCTGTCGTTTGAGACAGCCTGATCTTCAGAGTCTTTCTAAATCCTGGATTATATATGAGAATGACCTCCAAACGCTATGTGAGCGAATCAGTAAAGGCAATAAGCCCGTTAATCCATTTGACATCACTGAAGAAATAATGGCTGCCTTCCACAGGTTTTCTGAAGACACACATGAAATACCTGTCACGATAAGTCGGCACAGACTACCAACTGAGCACTATTGGCATGATGAAAAAGCTGGCAGGATGCTAAGCCAGTCCTATCCAGCTTGGAGACAAAGCGCACGTGATGGTAACAGTTTTTACCGTTGTCTTGCAGTGCTACTGCTGGAACACTATTGCAGACCTGACACGCCCCTGAGTGAATTCCAGGACTTTCTTTACGGTATTCAAACAAGAGCTAAAAAAGAACATATATCCAAGGTGTTTTCTTATCTGAAAAAGTGGGAACTGTTCGATCACCTCCATCAATTGAGGAAAAACGGGGAAAATGCGCTTCAGATTTTGCAGTATTATTTAAGCCAACCAACTATCGACACAGGTTTAATAGATACGTTTAGAGGTTATTTATCTGAGAACTCTTTCTTGGGATTGCACATCGGACATCATAATGATTTGTATTCAAGAATTCGTCAAAATGGAAACGACGGAGAGGAAGTTGTCATACGCGCAGCTGCTTGTTCTTTTTCTCTAATAATACACATATTCGATATATGGACAAGCTCAGCAACTCCAGTGACTGATACAATATTTGGCCCTGACAAGCCTGGTGTCTACCCATCTCTAGCAATGCTGCACAATGAAGGCAATTTCAGCTGTTTGATTCGGAGTGATGTACACTATGTGGACCGCTACGACTTCACTACGAACACTTACAGTCCCTATGCCTCGGGACAGCCAGTAGAGTACGAGCAGTACCCTGGAACTGCTATTCAGTCGAGTTGGCCAGAGTACCTAGTTCTTTCTAAGCCTTTCATTGAGCGGCCTAGAAGCGAGCACGTTGCTCACAGAAATCCCAACTACCAATATCCATAAGCTTCCATTCAGGGAACAAAGCAGCCTTCTCACATAATAAAACAATAGTAGAGGAATAGCTGAGTCTTGATAGCAGGGAAGAGTAGTGAATGAAGGTCTAGTTAGTCTGCGGATGTGAAACTAGGTGTATTAGTGTCTGGATAATACAATGGCAGCCCAGGGCCTTGCCTCGAACAACCAAACCTGCCAAGCCTGCAGGAAACAGCCCGCAAGTGTATTTTTGCAGCTGTAATTTCACCCCTGCTTTCCTGTGCACCGACTGCTCCCTCTTACACCAGACCAAGCCTCCCCTAGGTCTACACCTCATCATGCCTATCACTTGGCTGGGGATAGACTCTGAGGAGTATGCGCGAGCCTTAAGACAGCTAAATCAGGCTAAAACTGCACTAAGAGGGAATTTGGAGGTATATGAGAAGTGCTGTGGGGAAGTCACAGACATGACCAATGCTTGCATACAGTGGCTATCGCAGGGTGGGCTGGCTGCAGAGGGAAAAGGAACAATTGGTGGAGACTATAGAGACAGCCATACAGGAAGCGGAGAGCTTTTTGACTTCGAGATCTGCTATCATCACTCCTTTAGCCAGGGCCCTTTTCGCACAAGCACCCGAGGAGTTACGAGTAATCCACTACTCCGTGACACTCCCCGACCTACAGAGTCTCTTCCAACCCTGGATCGCTTACGAAAACTCCCTCCCCAGTCTATACAAGTGGTGTCAATCCCTACCCGTGAGTGTGGTTTCTCAGAGGGAAAGAGGGGGTATGGGCCGGATGGCGAATTCCGCTGCTCCGTCTCTATTTATGAGTCTGGCAAATCAAACCGTAGCTATTGCCTATTCTGTCTCTCTGCCTGCTGCCCGATCCAGTGATGTAGGGAATCCAAGTCAGCAGGCGAAAGCGGACTTCCACAGACCATCAAAAGAAAACTTTCAAAGAAACAGTAGGGAACTGCCCAAAACAAGAATGTGTTTTGCAGAAGTCACAAGCAGCCATATCCCTTAGCCGCAATTCAGGGAGCAAAGCAGCATTTCCCACATAATAGAACAACAGAAGAAGCAATAGCTGAGTCTCTGAAGTCCGGGAAAGCAGTGTGAATGACGGCTGAGCTACACTGCGGTAGGGAGCTAGGCGGATTAGTGGTTGGATAATTGAATGGCAGCCCAGGGTTTTCCCTTGAGCAACCAAACCTGCCAGACCTGCAGGAAACAGCCCGCTAGTGCCTTTTGCAGCTGCAACTTTGCCCCTGCTTTCCTGTGCACAGACTGCTCCCTCCTACACCAAGCCAAGCCTCCCCTCGGCCTACACCTCATCATGCCTATCACTTGGCTGGGAAGAGACTCTGAGGAGTATGCACGAGCCTTAAGACAACTGAATCAGGCTAAAACTGCACTACGAGGGAATGTGGAGGTATATGAGAAGTGTTGTGGGGAAGTCACAGACATGACCAATGCTTGCATACAGTGGCTATCGCAGTACAGGGAGTCCTGGGTGGGGTGGCTGCAGAGGGAAAAGGAACAGTTGGCGGAGACTATAGAGACAGCTATACAGGAAGCGGAGAACATTTTGACTTCGAGATCCGCTATCATCACTCCTTTAGCCAGGGCACTTTTTACTCAAACACCAGACGAGCTACGAGTGATCCGCTACTCCGTGACTCTCCCCGACCTACAGAGTCTCTCGCAGACTTGGATCGCCTACGAAAACTCCCTCCCTAGTCTATACGAGCGGTGTCGATCCCTACCCGTGAGTGTGGTTTCTCAGAGGGAAAGAGAGGGTATGGGCCGGATGGCGAATTCCGCTGCTCCGTCTCTATTTATGAGTCTGGCAAATCAAACCGTAGCTATTTCCTCTGCTGTCTCCCTGCCTGCTGCCCGATCCAGTGATGTAGGGAATCCCAGTCAACAGGCGAAAGCGGACTTCCACAGACCATCAGAAGAAGACTTTCAAAGAAACATTAGGGAACTGCCCAAATCAATTGGTCGGCACAGACTATCAATAGAGTGCTGTTTTGGGGGATTGCAGTGGGAACTAAGCCAAAGGTGTATGAAGGTATGCCAGCCCTACTCCGCTTGGCGGAGAAGCAAAGAAGACGGGAACAGCTTTTACCGCTGTCTGGGAAATTCCCTCCTTGAACATTACTGCAGACCTGATTCGAATTTGTGTGAGTTTTGCACTTTCGAAACTGACTTGATACAGCAAAATAAGCATTTTCATATGGATAAATGCCTCGAATTCGATCTGCCGAAATTCAAGCTGCTATGGCGAGCGACCAAACAAATACATACTGCAAGAGAGAGAAATGAAAACGCCCTTCAACTAGTGCAGTACCTCTTACAAGGAAGTCTCGACATTGCCCTGATTTACTGCTTCAAATGCTATATTCGCAATTTCATGGAAATGCACTGTAGGGTGAATTTCACTCTGACCGATCAAGTCATAGAATGGGGGAAAGAGGCAGGGGAAGATATAGCGCAGGCTGCGGCTCGCTGTTTTTCCGTAGTGCTGTACGTTGTTACTATTGACACAGGGAGTTGGAGTGTAGTGGAAAATGTGTATGGGCCGGATAGCCAGGGATGGTATCCCTCTATATCTCTGCTGCAGCTTGATGGACACTACAGTTCTTTGGTTAGAAGAGAAGTGCATGAAGCGGATCACTACGACTTCGCCACTAACACCTACAATCCAGTACACACTGGACAAGCCATTGGGTACATACGCCACCCTTAGTCTAGTACCTAATCACATCAGTGTGCCTGCTTAGTATAGGAGTGGAGAGAATGTCTGCGCTATTGAATGGGGGAAATGTCTGTTTCTGTGTGAGGCTACACGGAGTTCTATTTCATATGTAGACCCAGCGGTTTCAATTGCCGAGGAGTAATTCGCCTTTCCAACAGTATTGATAGTTTTTGAAGTAGTACTGTGTGGCGTTTCTGCAGAAGCAAATAGGCAGTTGCCCTATCTGTGCTTACCACCCGCTCGATTTCCGCCTCATAATGCCGCTATTTAACCGGTTAGAGACCCTAAGGAGTATGCGCTGGCTTTAAGACGACGAAGCCAGGGGAAAAGTGAGGTATGCAGAGGCATTGAAAGAGCTCTATGGGGAAGTCATAAACAGGGCCAATACTTGTATACAGTGGCTATTACAGTACAAGAAATCCTGTGTAGACTGGCTACAGAGGGAAAAGGAACAGTTGGCGGATATTATAGACTGCTCTACAGGAAGCGGAGAGTTGTGTGGCTCAAAGGATTCATACCTGTCACTCCCTTGGCTCTGGCTACACTCTCTGCAAAGCCTAAGGAATTGCGAGTAATTCGCTGTTATTTTAGTCTGCCTGGTCTTCAACGTCTTCCTTAGCCCGGGATTACAAGGATGACCTCCAAACGATAAATGAGCAAATCGGAGGATATTATCAATTTGATCACTTCTATCAATCGAGGAAAAACGGGGAAATGTGTTACAGATCTGCAGTACTATTTAAGCCAGCCCGCTATCGACGCATACTTGATACCCGTATTTCCTTGTTATTTACGTGAGAATAAGGGCAAAGATTTGCCCTTCATCGGAAATTTAAGCCTTCAAGACTTCGTACAAATGGAAGCGACGGAGGGATTTGTGTTGCATGTTGCTGCGCGATCCTTTTCCCTAATAGTACACTGACTCGATATAGACCATTTGTAAATAATGCAGCGTTGGGCCCAGTCCAGCCCGGAGTCTGCCCTAACACCCAAGCAATGCTGCACTCTAATGACCACTTCAGCTGTTTAATTTGGAGGGATGTGCACCGCTACCACTTCACTATGAAAATACAGTCCCTACGCCTCGGGATAGTCGGTGAACTAGGAGCAGTACCCTGGAACTGCTCCTAGTTTGTCGGAGTTACTGGTTTCTCGGGCTCTGATAGAGACCTGTTCGCGGATCGATCTAGTACACACAGAGAAATGAACAAGTTGTCCGCGGAATTCCTTAGCCATGCAGCTAAGTTCCAATTCAGGGACCGAAGCATCATTTCCCGCCTATGAGAATCGCAGTAAAGGAAACAGCTGAGTCTTTATACCAGGGGAAAGTAGTGAATGGAAACCTAGCTAGTCTGCGGGTGTGTTAGTGGTTGGATAATAGAATGGCAGCCCAGGGTCTTGCCTCGAACAACCAAACCTGCCAAGCCTGCAGGAAACAGCCCGCTAGTGCCTTTTGCAGCTGCAACTCCACCCCTGATTTCCTGTGCACAGACTGCTCCCTCCTACACCAGACCAAGCCTCCTCTCGGTCTACACCTCATCATACCTATCAGTTGGCTGGGCAGCTCTGAAGAGTACATGCGAGTTCTACATCAGCTGAATCAGGCGAAAACTGCACTACGAGGGAATGTGGAGGTATACGAGAAGTGTTGTGGGGAAGTCACAGACCTGACCAATGCTTGCATACAGTGGATATCGCAGTACAGGGAGTCCTGGGTGGGATGGCTGCAGAGGGAAAAGGAACAGTTGGCGGAGACTATAGGGACAGCTATACAAGAAGCTGAGAGCTTTGTGACCTCGAGATCTGCTCTCGTCTCTCCTTTAGCCAGGGCCATTTTCACTCAAACGCTAGACGAGCTACGAGTGATTCGCTACTCCGTGACACTCCCTGACCTACAGAGTCTCTCCCAGACTTGGATCGCCTACGAAAACTCCCTCCCCAGTCTATACGAGCGGTGTCAATCCCTACCCGTGAGTGTGGTTTCTCAGAGGGAAAGAGAGGGTATGGGCCGGATGGCGAATTCCGCTGCTCCGTCTCTATTTATGAGTCTGGCAAATCAAACCGTAGCTATTTCCTCTGCTGTCTCCCTGCCTGCTGCCCGATCCAGTGATGTAGGGAATCCCAGTCAACAGGCGAAAGCGGACTTCCACAGACCATCAGAAGAAGACTTTCAAAGAAACATTAGGGAACTGCCCAAATCAATTGGTCGGCACAGACTATCAATAGAGTGCTGTTTTGGGGGATTGCAGTGGGAACTAGGCCAAAGGTGTATGGAGGTATGCCAGCCCTACTCCGCTTGGCGGAGAAGCAAAGAAGACGGGAACAGCTTTTACCGCTGTCTGGGAAATTCCCTCCTTGAACATTATTGCAGACCTGATACTCCTATGCATGAGGCTTTGAAATTTGCGAACGATTTGATGGATCAACGTAAGCATTTTCATTTCAGTAACTGCAACATCTCTGAAATACCAAAAGCAAAGCCGCTAATGCAAGCGATTAGAAAAATATTTATTGCAATAAATCAACAGGAAAATGCCCTTCAACTGGCACAGTACCTCTTACAAGGAAGCCCTCTCGGCACATCCCTGGTTTTCTGTTTTAGACATTATATTCGCAACTTCGCCGAAATATCCTCCCAAGACACCCAAACTCTTGCCAATCAGATAATCCAATGGGGGAAAGAGGCAGGAGAAAATATAGCGCAGGCTGCGGCTCGCTGTTTTTCCGTAGTGCTGCACGTTATTACTATTGACACAGGGAGTAGGAGTATAGTGGTAAATGTGTATGGGCCGGATAGCCAGGGATGGTATCCCTCTATATCTATGCTGCAGCTTGATGGACACTACAGTTCTTTGGTTAGAAGAGAAGTGCATGAAGCGGATCACTACGACTTCACCCATAACACCTACAATCCAGTACCCACTGGACAAGCCATTGGTTACATGAGTTACCCTTTAGCCTAACACCTTCTAACCCCAGTGCTTTCTTAATATAGGGACTGAAGGGGATATCTGCTGCAATGGAAATAGAGAATGTCCGCTTATGTATGACGTTTCATAACGTTCTATTTCAGATTTAGACTCACTAGCGGCATGGTTATCACAGTATCGGGAGTCTCGGATAGAGTGGCTACAGCCGGAAAAGAAACACTTTCTGCATGAATCGAAGCAGCTATACAAGAAGCTGATAGTTGCTTGGTTCAGGACTCCGTCCCTACCACTCCTTTAGTCCAGGGCTATTTCATACAAGCATTAGTGATTTGCTGTACCGGACTTTCCCTGGCCTGCAGAGTCCTTTCCCAGTCTTCCCAGAAACAATTGGTAATTGCATGCTTCCAATTAAGTAGAATTTAGGGTTAGTATATATTTGCTTAATAATAGCCTTCATCACTATCTGTGAAATTTACTATTGAAGCAGACTGCTACCTGAGACTCCGATTCCTAACTTTCAGCAATTTTTATCGTTATTTCGCATTCGGCAGTGGTGAATGTGATAATGTGTGAGCAGATTAAGCCTATTCTTGCTTGTAGAGGGCTACGAAAGAGGATAACTGCCTTCTGGCTATACAAAGCCCCCTTCCCACGACTCATTTGGATAGAGCTATTATAGCACTTCCCGATATTCTCCCATATAGTGGGCAAATAGGGTCCTAAAATAAACTCAAAATAAACCGTGCTTCCCTAATTTTGCATCATTAAAGGAT
>Ga0247837_1005510_pt1 | contig 18913 bp, 17 predicted proteins | sample LaCtaG_2_FD_187115 | JGI IMG/M metagenome (GOLD analysis project Ga0247837, IMG submission 187115) | Freshwater microbial communities from meromictic Lake La Cruz, Castile-La Mancha, Spain - LaCruzMarch2015_14.5m | ecosystem: Environmental > Aquatic > Freshwater > Lake | place: Spain: Castile-La...
CATAGTCGATCCGACCCAGCAGGTTTTCGACTTCACGAATGCCGGCTCCCGTGTCGGCGAGGTCCAGCGGCACAAAACCGGCAAGCCCAATCTGCGGGCGGGTAAGCCACTCGCGGGCCGCAGTGGAAGACTCGAAAACATCTGCCGCTTGTCCCACCAGTTGGAACACGCGGTCCAGCCGGTCGGATTCCTCTTTGGTGAGGCGGCCATCTTCTTTGCGTCGCTGAAGCGTCCTCACGGGAATCCCGACCACTCCCGCCAGCCGGGCTGTGCCAACGCCCAGGGCCTCTTCCAATTCAAAGAACCGCCCGACGGGCAGGCCTTCCCGAATTTCCCGAATGGACTCGAAGCCCTGATCATTCCGGATGACATCTCGCGGGGCTGCAGCAGTCTCCCGGATACGGGCGGAATATGCTTTTTTGCTTTTCATAAACTAACAATCGCGCCAAATGGCCGCTATGTCAATGCCATTTTGTTGATCCAAGCAGGCCGGTCTTTGTTCCGCCTCATTTTGCGCAGCAAAATTTTCTAATCCGGCGGCGCTGGCAGCAATTTCTCTCTGAAACCCCTTGCCAACACGCCAACCCCTGGCACCGGCTCCCGCCGGATTAGGGGTCTTATCTGTATCCCGGCAGGAACTTTTTCTCGGCGACGAAGAGTTCGAGGGTCATGTCGCGGATCTCCGCCGGTGAACAGACCGCCGCCGTCAGAGGGTCGAGCATCAAGGCATGAATCGCGGCTTCCTTGCTGCGCTCCACTGCGGCGGTGGCCCCGAGGTTAAAGAACGGCATGTTGGAACCCGAGATTGCCGCCATTTGCGGAGGAAGCGATCCAAAGCGGGTCGGGTTGACACCCGTGCGATCCACCATGCAGGCGACTTCCACGCATCCATCGAGAGCAAGATTGGTGACCAGCGGACCGGCACCATCGGCCCGGTTCATGACATTCCCGTGGATGCGGGTCGGGCAGTCTTTCTCGCGAGCTTCGATAATCCAGCTCGCGTATTCCCAGCTTCTTGCCCAGTCGACCGATTCCTTGCCGGCGAGCATGGCGAGGCGCTGACGGTCCGCTGTTGCGCGCCATTTTGGCCAGTTGTTGGCGTAAAACGAACTCTCGCCATGATACCCGGGGCGGCAGTATTTTTTGATGAGATCTTTCCGCTTGCGGTAGTAGGGCAGGTATTCGGAGAGGTGGCCGCTGGACTCGGTGATGAACGCCCCGAATTGGACCATCATGTCCTTGCGAACCAGATCCTCCGCATCTTTTGGATCGGCAGGTTTTCCGGCGAGGTCGGTGCGGGCGAGTTTCATCAACTTCGGATAAAGATCGCTCCCGTTGTGCCGCAGCGTCGTGAACCAAGCGAGGTGGTTGATTCCGGCACATTCCCACTCCATCTCCGGGTAAGGAACTCCGGCCCGTTTGGCGAGGAGGTGACCGGTGCCCTGCACAGAGTGACAAAGGCCCACCACCTGCACGGCTGCCGTCCGGGCCGCAGCGAGGCACAGCATGTTCATCGGGTTCGTGTAATTGAGCACAATGGCCTGCGGACACAGTCGCTCGACATCCTGAAGTACTTGTATCCATACCGGGATCGTGCGCAGGGCTTTGAAGAGTCCGCCGGGTCCGATGGTGTCGCCGATGCACTGGTCGACGCCGTAACGCTTGGGGATGTCGTTGTCGTGACGCACACACTCCAATCCGCTGACCTCGATGCAGTTGACCACGTAATCACTTCCTGCAAGCACATTGCGGCGATCGGCTGAGGCGATCACAGTCCAGCCCTTCACGCCCGTCTGCGCCAACACCTTCTCCACAACCCCGTGCATTGTGCGAAGCCTCTCGCGGTCGATGTCGACAAGCGCAATCGTGCCGCCTGCGGAACCCGGAATCCGAACAACGTCATTGATGAGCCGTGGAGTGAAGCCACTGCCCGCACCCATCATTGTGATTTTGATCGGACGGGGCATTACGCCTGGAAGCCCGATTGCCTGGGCATCCTTGGTGTGAGATTGGTGGCCTGCGGCGGGTTTCCTGGAGCGTGCGGATTTTTTGGGCATGCGGGCATCCTAGACTCAGGAAGGCTTGCACGGGAATACGAAAGGTGTGATTTGAGGTGTCCTATTTTGTGATATGAAGCGGGCAATATCCGGTTTATCAGGAGACCTTAAGATTCACGTTCCATTCTCTGAACAAGGAGAAGTCGTTGCATCCTCGAAATACGGTTACGACAATGCCCGCCGGGGAAATGAGCATTTTGTGATTATTCAACGCACCGAAACCGGCTCGGGCTTCTTCGAGTGGAATGGTGTGCGGCGCACGGCCGGTCCGGGCGAGGCCTTTGTGGCTATTGTTCCAGAGAAGAGTTCCTATGGCTACTCCGGGTGCTCCGAGGGGCGGTGGGTATTTTCCTGGCTGAATTTTTATGGGGAATTGGGCGTGGCACTTTGTCGTGCGTTGCGCAGCCGCCACGGCGGGGTGCTCAAATTAGAGGACGGGGGTGAAGCGGTCCGGGGCTTTTATCGCCTGGTCGCTCCGGAGATGAGAAGTGGCTGCCCTTACGAACGCAGTGTCGCCGCTTTTCGCTTCCTCACCGATTGGACACGGGAGTTGGAAACTCCCGGCCTGCGGAATTCCGATCCCGTGGAAGAGCTGGCCACTGCTCTCCAACACCGCTTCCGGGAACCGCTTTCGATCAAATCGCTGGCTACAGAGCTCGGACTTTCGCGCGAACACCTCACCCGCCTCTTCGCCGAACGTTTTTCCTGTGGCCCCTCGTCCTACCTGCGGGCGATCCGCATCAAGGAGGCTCGGACGCTCATGGCACGCACCAGTCTGACGGCGTCGGAAATTGCCCTCCGATGTGGATTTCCCTCACGGCATGCACTCATGCGGGCGCTCTCCGGGAACCCGACAGGAGATTAGCAGAGCCTCGCTGAAACCGTCTTTGTCGGTATTCAGCAGGCGAAACCCCGCAGGCCCACCGGACTGCTCGACGGGACGAAAATTGAGAATCCTATCCGAATTCCTCACCCAATCTGATATGCGTATCGCTATACGTATGAAAGAATCAAACCGTCCAATCGAAATCGGCATCATTGGCTGCGGCGCAAGAATTCGCAGGGTTGTGCAGCTCCTTCTGCTCGCGGCGGATGGAAAAATCCGGGTTCGGGCCGTTTGTGATCCCGACCCGGTTGCCCGTGATTTGGCAAGCCAGGCATTCGGCGGCCCCGTCGAGTTCTGCGAATCGGAAGAGGTCTTGTTAACTTTGCCCGCAATAAGTTGGGTTTTTGTCGGGTCTGTAAACAGTCAGCATTGCCGGCACATTCTCGCCGCAGTGCGCCATGGCAAACATGTCTTTGCCGAGAAGCCCCTGGCCACCAGTTTGGCTGACGCGCTGGACATTCGCGACGGAGTCACCGCGAGCGACCGTATCTTTGCGCTGGGTCTGGTCTTGCGGTACTCTCGATTTTACCAAAAGATTAAGGAGATTCTTTGTTCCGGAGTCCTCGGGCAGATCATTTCTTTCGAATTCAACGAAACCCTTGCTTTCAACCATGGAGGTTTCATCTTCGGAAACTGGCGCCGGTCCCGGGAGCTTTCGGGCGGCCATATGTTGGAAAAATGCTGCCACGACATCGACCTTGCCAACTGGCTGATCGATTCGCTGCCGGTGCGGGTGGCAAGTTTTGGCGGGCTCGATTTTTTCAATGCGGCCAATGCGCATCGTGTTGGGGAAATTGGTCCCAACAAGGATGGATTGCCCGCGTACCAGGGATGGCGGAGTTATTCCCGCAACCTCATCGATCCATTTACGGGCAGGGCGGATATTTACGACAATCAGGTCGCAATTCTGCAGTATGCAAATGGGGTTCGGGCCACATTCCATACCAATTGCAATTCCGCGATTCCAGAGAGGCGCATGTATATCCATGGAGCCAAAGGCACATTGCGTGCCGACTTGACAGCAGGCATCCTCGAAACCGCACAGATCGGATGGAATGAATCAATTCAGAAAGTACCGTTCGGGGATATGGACGGGCATGGCGGAGGTGACGAGTGGATGAGCCGGGCGCTCTGCAAAACCATTTTGGAAGGAGACCCTCCGCTCGCTTCCGTCAGGGAGGGTATTTGCTCTGCAATCCCCGCATTGGCAATGGATCAGTCCGTGTCCGAGGGACGGATCATCGACCTTTTGCCTGTTTGGGAAAAGGCGGGCATCCAAACACTTTGAACTGCTTGCCTTTGGGAGTGGCAAACTCATCCTCTCGTGCAAGCTGATGACAATGCACCTCTATCCTTCGGAGAGCCACAAATAACCGGCCCTACGACATGAACGTCACGGAACTGGAGCTCTCAATTGGTGATGAAGGGTAATTCCGGGCTGATGTCGCAGTTTCGGGGGGATCTGGTCTTTTTGTTCTGGGCTGGCGGGCTGGCTGTAGTCCTTGGGCTAGTATCGAATATGGCGAGAGTCCACCCGCTGCCACTGCGGTATCAGTCCCCTGGAGAACGGTTGGCTGAAAGTGTTAGCGAAACTGCGGTTTCCCCTCTGCATGGCAAGATCGTTCCCATTGCGGACCGCGATAATGTGGTGTCGGCGTTGACAAACGGCCGTGCCCTCTTCGTCGATGCCCGCGGTAAGGAATTTTTTGAAATTGGCCGCATCCCAAGAGCGCGAAGCCTGCCCCGGGAAGCATTTCAGGAGGCGTTTCCCTCATTCCGCGCGGAGGTCGACCGGACACGGCGCATTGTTGTTTATTGTTCCGATTCGCAGTGTCCTGACAGCACGGAGGTGGCGGAGGCCCTGCTGCGGCTGGGGTATGAGGACGTATCGGTTTTTCAGGGAGGCTGGGAGGAATGGGGGGCGGAGGGGTTACCGCAGGAACCATGAGACGTTGGGGATTGTTGATCGGACGCTGTGTTCTGGCGGGAGTTTTTCTCTGGGCGGGGATCGCAAAACTTGCGGATCCGCGCGCGTTCGCTTCCGGGATCGAAACGTTCCGGGTCTTTCCGGGGTGGTCGATTAACCTCCTGGCCGTCAGCGCTCCCATTTTAGAGGTTGCGGCTGCATTTTTGCTCTTCTCGAAATGGAGTCGGCAGGGAGCGTTGCTGTGCGGCTTGTTAGCAGGGGTTTTTGTGGGGTTGTTTTTGTGGGCTTTCTCGCAGGGCCTGAACGTTCGGTGTGCCTGTTTTGGGAGCACTGGAAATGGCGCTGAGTCGGTGTTGTTTGGATTGGTACGGGCCGCTTTCTTGCTTGTTTGGAGTGCAGCATTGTATGGGGTGTTGCTGCGGAATTCTCAATCAGCCTGAACTATTCCGGCGGGAGCCGGTGGCAAGGGTCCTGGTGAGTGAAAGGGATGTTGGGAGGAAAGGGCTGCCAGCGCCGCCGGATTAATCCCTTACCGATAAAATCCTGCGCAATAAGCGCAAGAATTTCCGAAACGATTTTGGGCCGCACGCAAAGGAAAGGAGGCGAAGCAACGAAAGAAAGGCAAGGAAGGATTTTCGCGCCAAGAGCGCAAAGGCCGCCAAGGAGAACTTCCCAAGCCATATCCAGAGCGTGGTGAAGAAGCCCCCCATTTCATTGGTTGTTAGGGAGAAAAACCGTGTAAGGTGAGGCAATGAAGGCTGTGCTGCGTCTGGCTTGGAAGTTCTTGCTGGCCTTGGTCTTGATGTGTGTTCCCGCCAGGGCGGATCGCGCTCTGCTATGGGATTCCGCTGTCGTGGAAATTACTGCCGCAGAGGGAGACAAGGAAGCTGAGGCGGTATTTGCCTACACAAATAGCTCAAACGGTCCGGTGGAAATCCGCCACATCAGCACATCCTGCGGATGCACGGCGGCGGCTGCGGACAAAAAGGTCGTTCCACCGGGAGAGTCCGGTTCGGTGCGGGCGAAGTTCGTCTTCGGCGACCGAAAGGGCTCCCAAGAGAAGACCATCATCGTAAAAACATCCGAGGCGGAGCCGTCGCCATACATTCTAACTCTTAGGGTGGAGATTTCGGGCGGGGTGAAGCTTTCCGAAAAGTCGCTAACCTGGCTGACAGGTGCCCGGCCTCAACCCCGCTACACTGATCTCACGGTGCCCGGTCCAACCCGAATCAAGGTGTCGGGCATTCAGACCGATTCCGCCGATTTTGAGAGTAGCATTGAGGAAATCGAGCCCGGAACAAAGTACCGGATCTCCGTTAAGCCAACCTGCACCGAGAAGCCGATGGCAGGTGCCTTGCTGGTAAATATTTCCGAGCCGAAGCCACGGGTGATTCGCATCCCGCTAAGGATTGCTCCCTAATCCGGCGGGGTCGAAGCCAAGGTTGGGGTGTGGGCAAGGGGACCCGCTGAGAAACAGCCGCCAGCGCCGCCGGATTAGTAAAATTTTGCTGCGCAAAATGGAGGGAAACGTTTCATCATTTCCCATCATTGAAGATCGGTCTTTAAGGAAAGCTGTAACTATTGCGCAGGACTTTAGCGGAAAGGGACTACGTTTTTTTCCGGGACTTCGCCCGGAAAAAGGGGCGCTTCGCGCAGTCGTATTGGAAGCGGACATGCGACAACATGTTGATTGAAAGGCCCCTGCAGCTTAACCTTTCTCAAAGGAATGGCATGTCAGACCAGCCGCCAGATGGTCGCGACCACCAGACACAGCAGGACTCCGATGGCAGTCGGCAGCACGGCCGACCAGAGTGTCCATTTGAAACTGCCGGTCTCGCGGTAAATCGTATAGAGGGTCGTTGAGCAGGGGTTGTGACAGAGGCTGAAGAGCATCAGGCAGATGGCGGTGAGGGTGGTCCACCCGCCGGCACTTAGGATCGAATAAAGAATCCCAGCGTCGTCTGTATCAAACATGACCCCCGCCCCTCTCCCGCCTTCCACCTGCATGCCGGTCGTCATCATCGTAAGCATGAGAATGGTCGGGATGACAATTTCATTGGCGGGAATCGCCACGACATAAGCCAGGAGAACAATCCCGGTCAGGCCGATGGGTAAGGCCAGCGGGTCGAGCAAGTGGATCGCCCACTCAGCGACCGAAAGGCCGGAAACCTGAATATTACAGATGCTCCAAATGACGAGGCCGGCCGGCATGGCGAAGACAACGGCCCTCCAGAGCACAATGATGGTACGGTCGATCAGTGATGTGTAAAGAGTTCGGAGAACGTTCGGCGGACGGAAGGGGGGAAGCTCGAGGTTGAAGGTGGAAGCTTCGCCTTTGACCAAGGTCTTGGACAACCCGAACGAGACAATGAAGGTCAGGAGAATTCCCAGCGTGGTGATGGCAAAAACCGAGGCGGCAGCGGCAAAACTGGCCAGCCCGGCAGGGACCATGCCCCCGATGAAGATCGTCCCAATCAGGATTTGCGTGGGCCAGCGTCCGTTGCACAGCGCGAAGTTGTTTGTCAGAATGGCAATCAACCGCTCACGCGGGGAGTCGATGATCCGCGTCGCGATCACACCCGCAGCATTGCACCCGAACCCCATCGCCATGGTCAGGGCCTGCTTGCCGTGTGCACCGGAGCGCTTGAACAAACCATCAAGGTTGTAGGCCACCCGCGGCAGGTAGCCAAAATCCTCCAGCAGTGTAAAAAGGGGGAAGAAGATCGCCATGGGTGGCAGCATCACGCTGACGACCCATGCAACGGTCAGGTAACTGCCATCAATCAGCAAACCGTCAAGCCACCACGGCATGCCCACAGCCGCGGCGAGTTGCTTCAGAAGCGCATGGCCATGGTCCATGAGAAGCGTCGCGAGCATCGCCGAAGGAATATTGGCTCCGGCGATCGTCAACCAGAGAACAATCATCAGCACCAATGCCATAACCGGCAGGCCGGTCCACTTGTTGGTCAGAATCCGGTCGAGCCGGGATCGCCACCCGGCACCCTCGGCGCTGCCCTTGTGCTGAACGGAGTGGCGCGCAAGTTCCTCGGCGTCCGCGTAGATGGACTCCACGATCGCGTCGTAGCTTTTGCCCTGGACCGTCCAGCGCTGGGCTTCAATTTGCTCAAGAAGCAACTGCGCTTTTTGATCGGAGGGACCCGTTGCCATTGCATCCCGCGCGTTTCCGATGAGCGTCGCGGCGTGATCTCCTCCAAGTTGTCCGAGCGTGCCTGCGAGCAGGGCAGCTTCCAGCGAAGGGTCGCCCTCCAACAGGCGCAGGGCAATCCAGTCCCCGTTCGCCGGCCGGGTTGGCAGCTCATTCATCAGCATTTTGATCCGATCCAGAGCTTGGAGGAGTGAGGGATCCCTGATTTTGGCCGGGCGCGGCTTGGTGGAGTGCAGCCCGGAAGCCGTTTCATGAATTCTCAGCAACAACTCCGGGATGCCCTCCTTGCTGCGGGCGACCATCGGCACAACAGGCACTCCCAATTCACGAGCCAGCTGGCGGACATCGATCTCAATTTTCCTTGCCCGGGCCTCATCCATGAGGTTCAGCGCCACGACAACGCGGCCTGTGATCTGGCGCACCTGGAGAACGAGGTTCAAATTGCGCTCGAGCGAGGTGGCATCGCAGACAACCACCGTCACGTCCGGCTGGCCGAAGAGAATAAATTCGCGGGCGACCTGCTCGTCGCTCGAGGTCGAGTGCAGGGAATAGGTCCCCGGGAGATCGACCAATTTGTAAGACTTATCCGAATACGAAAATCCACCCTCCGCGCGTGAGATGGTCTTTCCCGGCCAATTGCCAGTATGTTGACGCAGCCCGGTGAGGGCATTGAAGACGGTGCTTTTGCCGGTGTTGGGGTTTCCCGCCAGCGCCACGACATAGTCCCAATGATCCATGTTCACACCCAGACGTTTCAATGCCCCGGGGCGCCAGCTCGGACAACGTTCGCAGGCTTCGGCTTCCACTGGATTAGCGATCACGGGGACGGTAGCTCTCATTTTTGGTGAATACATTTTTCGCCTGTTCGGGTCGCAACGCTTGCACGGTTCCCCGCACGCGGAACCGGATAGGGCCATGAAAAGCACCGCTGCCCTCCCGCACGATCCGGCTTCCGGCGACAAAGCCGAGATCGAGCAAGCGTCGCCGCTTCAGCCCGTGTTCCGCCGGTGAGATAGAATGGATTATGGCCTCCTCACCGTCCCGGGTATCCAGGAGGTTTCCGTCCGGCAGCTGAGGGATTCTTTCCGGCTCGCATGGCTGCACAATGAGGGCCGCCGCCTGCGAAGAATCCAGGACGTGCTCCATTCCCGCCCACCTCACAAGGAAGCGCCCTCCATTCAAGCGTTGGATTTCCAAAGTAATTTCCGGAGCCAGGCCGGCTGAAACCAGCTGCTGATAGGGGTGGACCGGCTCGTCCTCCATGTGCTGGATGCGGTAAAAGCCGTCAGTATCGACCCTTGGCAATAACTGTCCCTCCCGGTCGGGAGTCACAAGCCGCCGGGTGGGAATGGCATCGCCGTGGGGGTCAAATCGCGGACGGTGCAATTCATCAGCCAAATGGTTGACTGTTTCCCGATCGAGCATGTGCTCTTTGCGGTCCGCCTCGGCGTGCCAATCCACGGGATCCAGGCCGGTGTTTTCCGCCAGATAGCACTCGTAAATCCGGTGGGCCCGGAGCAGGCCCCGCCCGTGTTCCCAGCCTGGGCGCGTCAGGCACCACCCCTGTGCATCCCGGCTTATCCAACCCTGATCTTCCAACACCCTCAGGATCGGCAGGGCCTCCTCAGGCATCAGCCCGAGGTCATCAAGAGCCTTTCTCAGATGAATCACCGCATCTGCCCGTGCATCGGCGGATGCGCGCTTCAAAAGGTCTTCGCCCAGAACCCGCATCAACTGTTCTCGTTTCAGAGTTCGCTTATTCATTCAAGTACAACGGAGTTCATCCCTTATGATCGCATGGAATCAAGCAGGAGGAAAAGATACTTTCCGGGGATGGAAGGTCGTTGATATCACCCACATCTCCCAGAGAACCGGGCAAACGAACGGTGATTCCGGTTTGACCGGTCGCCGCCGGCGTCTATGGGACGACCTCGGGTGTCATTCAAACACCTGACGGTGTTGCCGGTTCAACGATCCGGCGAGCACGACCGGGGAGAGTTGGCTGCGGATGGCGGGATCGTTAAGTTCAAAAATCCGGAGGCGACTCCGATTTGCTGGATTGGGTGGGGGTTTTTCCTTGACCGGGATTATCAGCATGGTTGCCTCGGTCCTAAGGGAGATCGACTCAGTAAAACCAGCGGGCCGCATTCTAATCCCGCTTTATCATATTACGATTACCAGGAGGTCCGTTGTTATCGTATTCTTTGTGGAAATTTTATGACTAATAGACCGAAAATCAGCATCGTAGGAGCGGGGAGCCCTACCTGGACAAGAACGCTTGCCAAGGACATTCTTCTGACACCCGTTCTTCAAGACGCGGAACTTAATCTCTTCGACCCCGACAGGGAAGCGGCGGAAATCAATGCGGCCTTCCTGCATAAGCTCGCGGATCTGCTCCAAATTGGTCCCGCCATTCGCGTCTCCGACCGGAAGGAATCTCTTGAAGGCTCCGACTACATCATCATCACCATCTCCACGGGTGGGCTCGACTCGATGAAGTTCGATCTCGATATTCCCGAACAGTTCGGAATTTTCCATACTGTCGGTGATACCTCCGGCCCCGGAGGATGGGCCCGCCTAGTTCGCAACTTCAAACCTTTCCGCGTTCTTGCCGAGACCATTTCGAAGCTCGCACCCAGTGCGCTGGTCCTGAACTACACGAATCCCATGGCAACATTGACAGATGTCCTGACCCGCAGTCTCGACAACCCTGTCATCGGATTGTGCCATGGACTCTTCGAGAACCTCGAACTGATCCGGCGCTACTTCAAACTCGGGAGCGAAAAGGAAATCAGCATCAATTACGGCGGGCTCAACCATTTTTTCTGGTGCGACAAGATCACCGTCCGTGGAGCCGACGTGCTCCGCGAATTCCGGGAGTCCGGAAAGAGCCTGAACCAGGTTTTTCAGGAATCCTTTACCGACACCGCTGGATACGGCTCCTCGCGGGAGGTGGCGTCCGAGTTGTTCAATCTTACCGGAGTCCTTCCCTACCTTGGCGACCGGCACACCTGCGAATTTTTCCCCTGGTATATCACGGACCTTTCCCGCATGGAGGCCTGCCACCTGAAACGAACGACGATCGCCCGGAGGCAGGAATTGCAGAATATCGCCCGCTCCGAACTCCTTGACATGATCTCGGGCGAAATTCCTTCCGGGTATCGGGAGCGGTCCCGAGAAACTGCGGCGGATATTTTGGAAGCTCATCAGCTCGGAGGTCCATTTATTGACGTGGGTAATGTCGCAAACATCGGACAAATCGGAAACCTTCCGCTCGGGACCATCGTGGAAACCGCCGTGCGGGTGGATCAAAACGGTTTCAGCCCGGTCTGCTTCGGCAACCTCCCCGAAGCCGCAGCCGTGTTAGTCCGGCCCTATGCGGATGTCTACCGGATGACCGTTGAGGCATGTATCGAGGGAAACCGCGCTAAGGCTCTCCAAGCGTTGCGCGCCGATCCTGTGTGCGCGAATCTCACCACCGCCAAGGTATTTGAAATGGGAGACCTTCTCCTCGGTGCCCACAGCGATTGGATCGATTGCTTCGATTTATGTTAGGATCTTGTAGAGCTGCCAGAGCACGGCCAGGTCTTTGTCACAAACACTACTGCGAAGCATCATCTTCCTATGGGATGAGGCAGGAGGATGAGACTTTTCCAAGGGTTGATAGGTCGTTGACATGATCCACATCTGCCAGAGGGCTGAGCACGCGAACGGTGATTCCGCAGCGTCCGGCCGCAGCCAGCGTTTGTGGGAGGACCTCGGCGGTGCTCCAGGAAATTTGATCAAACAGCTCCGGATGATCCGCTTTGAGAAGAAGGAGGACATACCCTCCATCCGTGGCGGGAACGATGACCACGTCAGCCTTCCCAGAGGCTGCCTCCACCCCCTCGAGGACCGGGGTTAGCAGCCCCGGGCAGTCACCACCAACGAGGGCCACGGCACCGGCACCAAAGCTGAGTTCCGTGATGAGCGCGCGGCGCATTCGAGCCCCGAGGTCGCCCTCGCATTGTGGGTGAAATGTGGTGCCGTTGGGAATCACGGCATCCAGCCAGTCGCGCATTTCCTGCCCGGCATCCTGCGGTGCGTAATGCACCGAACATTTCCAATCCGCAGGGATCTGACGGATCTGGTGCTCGGCAAGTTGTCGATAAATCGAGACAGCCCGTTCATTTCCCACAGATGCCGCGAGCCGGGTTTTGACGGTCCCGGGGCGGGGAGCTTTGAGCATGAGAACGGCATGGGTTTTCATTTTAGAGCACAACCCGCCCATCCATCTTTCGAATTCGCCAGGCAGAAATCAGGAATCCAACCATAAATGGCAGCCACAGAAGGGAGGATTCGAGAGGAGTCAACACCCAGTTTCCCAACGGCAAATCGATGCGGAGATGGAGCAGGAAATAGACGAAGCAGGAAGCGCTCACGGCAAGGGTGCCTTTGTTACGGGTTACCACCGCGAAGGGAATGATCCATGTGAAATACCAGGCATGCATCATGGGAGAGAAAACAAACGTGGAAAAAAAGATCCATTCTGCCGCCCGTTCAAAGCGGACCACCCGGAGGATGATCACCGTCCAGATTGCCGCGAGCGGGATGGCAAACCATTGATTATGATACCGGCTTTGTTCCCAGAAAGCACCGACAATGCCGGGAAGGAATTCCGCGCTTCGGGCGTATTGAGAAAAAAGCGGAGGATGGAGTTGATGGGTCCATTCCCCGGTCCACAAAGACAGGGCAACAAAACTCACCACGAGCGGGGCGGCTCCAAGGGCGGCTCCTGTGAAGATGATGCCAAAGCGCTTGTCTTTCCACTCTCGACACACCAATTGCCAACCAGCCCATGCCAGCAACGGCAACGCCAACCATTTGATCGCCACTGCAGTGCCCAACCAGGTGATGGCCGCAAGGAACTTTTGATCCATCCATGCAAACCAGGCAAGGACCAGAACCAACACAAACAAGGCGTCGTAGTGTCCGCCTCCCGCAAAGGAATATATCACCAAAGGATTCCATGCATAAATCAACGCGCGCCATTGGGTGAAGCGTCCGGCCAACAGCGTAACAACGGCCACATCGGCAAGCAGAAAAAGGATCCTGAAAAAGATGGGGGCGGCCCAAACCGCGGCAATCGCCGCAAAAACCCATTCCGCAAGCGGAGGATAAATGGCGCTGAAGGTTTTGTGCTGCACAGAAGACCACACGCCATCCCGCAACGGCTCCAGCAGGGGCGAATCGGGTGCATAAAGGTAAGGGTTCCTCCCGGCTAGCAACACCCGGCCCTCCCAAACATAGCGATAAATGTCCGCCCCCGACACCTGCCACAAAAGAAGCAGTCGGGTCCCCACCGCAGTTCCCCAGAAGACCCAGGGATTGTGGCCTGGGAATCGCAGGGCGACATAAAAGCCAATAAGCATCACTCCGGCCCCGGCCAAAAACCACAAAATCGCATGGGGACTGTCCAGTGCCCCACGAGGCAGCATCACCAAGGTGCCCGCAAACATCAGGCAAGGTGCCAGCGCGGTCAGGGCAATCGCAGGGAAAGGCCTTGTTGATGAAGTTTCCAATGGAAATAAGAGGCGTCAGCGTGTGGAAAATTCCTCCCAATGCCAGGGTTCACCCTAATCCGGCGGGAGCCGGTTCCAATGGAGGGGTTGCGGGCAAGGGGACCCGGTGAGAAACGGTCTCCCACCGCCACCGGATTAATAATTTTTGCTGCGCAAAATGAGGCAGAACAAGGATCGAGCCACGGTCTCCATGGATGCATCGCGGCATCAACTCCATAATTTTCTCCTCTGCATTCCTTCCCCTCCTTTGCGTGAGGCACTGCATTGTTTCTGGAAGTCTTGTGCTTTTTGCGATGGATTTCATGGTTAAGGGGGAAACGTGAGAGAGTTGGCATGTCCTGTGAAGTAGTCAGCGTTGTAGACAGTGTCAATTGACGCTTGTGCCATGGGGCGGAGGCTTTATCTGGGACCCCTGGCATCCTGCCAGCCCGCTTCATTTCCTCTCCACCTTTCCCGGCTTGATTGCTGCGCGGGCTTGAGGGAATAAGAGGGTACTCCATATCCTCGTATTGGCATGCGCGTGGTATCATTTTCCTATTTGGCTTTCCTAACTCTCACCATGGTTATTGCCAATCAGCAGGTCCAGGGAGCTGACATTCGGGTCACAAGCGACTCCGCGCCAGCTGTTTATGAACAGATTCTTGAAAAATACGCGATTCCGGGCGGCGTTCGTTACGCGGCCTGGCATGCCAATCCGGAGGACCTTCAGTCGCTTGCCTCAGTCACAGATTTCTATGCAACCACCCAGCCGCCCAAAGACCGGGATGCGGCACTGGCTTGGCACATCAACGCCTACAATGCAGCAATCCTTGAGGAAATCCTCAAAAAATTCCCGAGCAAAGGTCCCCTCGACGGGGAGAGTGACTTTTTTGACAAACAAAGGATCGTGATTTCTGGTAAAAAAATCAGCTTCAATGATTTGGAACAAAAATTGATCCGTCCCGCTTTCAATGAACCCCGGATCCACTTTGCCTTGAACTGTGCCAGTGAGAGTTGTCCACCTCTGGCCACAAAACCATTCGTCGCACAAACATTGAACGAGGACCTGGAGCGCCTCACCCGTGCTTTTATCAACGACAATCCTCAAGGGGTCGCCCTGGATGGGAAACGGCTCCGGATCTCAAAGCTCTTTGATTGGTATGCCGGGGATTTTGGAGGGAAAGCGAATCTCATTGCCTTCATCAACCGCTATCGGAACAGCCAGATTCCCGACGGGATGAAGGTCGAATTTCTTGACTATAGCTGGAAGCTCAACTCCATCCATTGATCGGTTGTTTCGTCGTCCTGTTCAGGGATTGAAGGAAATGTGGGGAAGGCAGAGAAGGGTTGCCGGCAGGATGCCAGCGGTCCCAGGATGGGCAACCTCACCCGTTATTAAACACACCCGGGAGGGGGAGATATCGCATTTTCTGGTATTCAAACCGCCATTATCCCGGCATCTTCGCAGGGATAAATGCTGGCCCCTGATGCTCCCATCGGTCGAATGGACGACGACTTTTTTGAGATCGTGGTGGACCGGTATTATGCCGACCTCTACCGCTTTGGGCTGAGTCTGGCCCGCAAGCCGGAGGATGCCTGTGATCTCGTTCAGCAAACCTACGCCATCTTTGCTGAGAAAGGACTTCAAATTCGCGAACCTGCAAAGGCCAAGCAATGGTTGTTCACCACTCTCTATCGCGAATTCACACGCTCCTACCACAAATCCAAACGCAATGTCCCCTATGACATGGCACATCACGACCGGCCCGAGGAAGGCACTGAGTCCTCAGCCGAGCGTAAGACGGAGCAGCAGGAAATCCTGGGAATTCTTCGGAATCTCGACGAAAATCACCGAACCATCCTGACTTTGTTTTACCTCAATCAGCACAATTACAAAGAAATCGCCGAAACTCTCGATATTCCCATCGGCACAGTGATGTCACGCCTGTCACGGGCCAAAACCATCCTCCGCGCCTGCATCAAGGAGAGCACGGTTACCAAAGGAATAAATGTGATCGAGTTTGACTCCAACATAAAGAGGGACAATGGATAACGAGCAAGCAAAACTGATTCTGAGCGCTTATCGTTCCGGCGGTGAGGATATGTCCGAGTCCTTTTTTGTTGAAGCCCTCGAACAAACCCTCCGCGATCCTGGTTTAAGGCGTTGGTTTGAAGAGCAGTGCGATTTTGACAAAACCCTGCGCGCAGCTCTGAAAGGTGAGGGTCCTCCACCCCAATTGCGCGAATCCCTCCTGCTGGGAAAAAAGGTGGTGAATCTTGATGAGCAAAAAAATCCGGTCCGCCACTCGCCATGGAGACACCCCGCGTCATGGCTCTCTCTGGCCGCTGCTTTGATCCTATTAATTGGCATTGCAGCACTCCTCCGTCCGACAGCGAATCCACCCATGACTGCAGAACGGTTTGTTCAACAGACCGTGCTCGTGAAAACCTCGGGCCGGATTTCATTAGGCAGGATGTCAAGGGATTCCCAATTGCTTCAGGGTTGGCTTGAAGCGAAGAAATCCCCCCATGGATTCCTCATTCCAAAACCCCTGAATGCCTTGTCAAGCCTGGGTTGCCAGACCTATTCCATGGATGGCAACAGGGTCTCATTGATTTGCTTCACTCTGGATCAGAATCGGATTGTTCACTTGTTCGTTATTGATTCGGAACGTCTCAAGGATCCTCCGGGCAACACCCCGCATTTTCAACAAAAGGACGGCATTGCAACCGCCACGTGGTCCTCCGGGGGGCGCACTTTCGTGCTGCTGGGGGCTCATGTCGATGAGGAGACCCTGCGGAAATTGATCTAGCACTGAACCATGTGAATTGGCCCGATTTGGTCCGACTTTTGATGGGGGTGTTGAGCACGGTCTACCTGTTCGCTGCGTCGGCCCTGGCTCTCTATGCCCTCCATGCCTGGGGTATTCTTGGTGTTCTGATTCGCCATTGCTCTTTTGCCCGCAGGGAAGGCCTTTCCCTGGAACAGGACGGTTGCAGCGCTTTGAGCCGCCTTGAGGTATGGCCGGATGTTGTTACCCAGTTGCCCCTTTACAATGAGGCCAACGTGGCAGGGCGGGTCATGCGTGCTGCCGCATCGATGGCGTATCCGGGACGGCACTCGATTCAAGTGCTCGATGATTCCGACGATGAAACAATTGCCGTGGTGGATGCCGTGGCGGAAGAGTTGAGGGGCAAAGGAAGTTCTGTGCAAGTCATCCGCCGCGCGGAGCGCTCCGGGTTCAAGGCGGGAGCCCTGGCCCACGGAATGATCTGCGATGAGGCCCCTCTACTCGCCGTTTTTGACGCGGATTTTATTCCACCGCACAATTTTCTGCTTCGAACCGTACCTCTCTTTTACGGAGACCCCAAAGCGGGATTTGTGCAGGGACGCTGGACGTTCCTCAATGGGAATGACTCGATACTGACCCGCGCGCAAGGGGTTGGACTTGACAGTCATTTCTCCATTGAGCAAGCCGCGCGATCTTCCCATCCAACAATGTTCATGAACTTTAACGGTACTGCCGGCATCTGGCGGCGTGCCGCAATTGAGGAAGCAGGAGGCTGGAGCGCAGCCACACTCACGGAGGATCTGGATCTCTCCTATCGCGTTCAGCTCAAGGGCTGGCGGGGTCATTATTTGAACGATCTTCCCGTGGCGGGAGAATTGCCGCCAACGTTCTCTGCCTATAAAAGTCAACAATTTCGCTGGGCCAAGGGCTCCATGCAAACAGCCATCCGGCTCCTGCCTCGGATCTTTAGTTCAGGAATGAGCCCCATCGCTAAATTAGAGTCCTTTTTTCACCTGACCCACTACGTTGTCCACCCGTTGCTGATGATTCTTATTCTTCTCGCTCCGTTACTTGCCGTTGCCGGGGGAGGTGATGCAATGCCGGGGAGCGCCGGATGGATATTAATGGTGGCAGCTTTTGCTCCAACCGTTTTCTACGCGGTCGGCCAGGCCCGACTCCACTCAAATTGGGTTATCCGCCTTGCCAATCTGCCAACATTAACCCTCGCAGGCATGGGACTGGCCGCCGGTAACGCCCGCGCTATTGCAGAGGCATTCCTGGGTCATGAGTCTGCATTCATACGCACTCCCAAGAAGGGCGACCGGGAAACCAGGCGTTACCGCGTCAAGTTTTCTGTGCCTCCCGCCCTGGAATTGGGACTCGGACTTTATTCGCTGGCCGGATTTTGGTTTGCGTGGCAGCAGGGGCAGCCCGGCATTGCACAGTTCGGACTTCTGGCAGCCGCATCCCTTTTCTATATGGGGTGTTTCAGCCTGTGGGAAATTTTTCAGGCCAGACAGGAGAGCATTTCCCACCTGCCCCAATCAATCGCGCTTCCGGTTCCTTCAAAATAGAACGCAACCCATCCGAGAGCACCATGTCCTCGAGCAGGAAAAGAAACCCTGATACTATCTGAAAGCTTGATATGAACGACATCATCGCCGTCAAACGCCAGAAAAGCCAAATCTGGAGCCATGTCCGTCAGAAGTGGTTGGACGAGACTCCGGAGGAAACCGTCCGCCAGGAATTCCTTTGCGTGTTGGCCAACGAATACGGTTATTCCCTCGAGCAAATCGACGAGGAGTGCCACCTCCCGGGTGACCGCGGTAACAAACACGCCCGCGCCGATTTTGTCCTCTGGCGCACAGTCGAGGACAAGCGCAAGGGCCGGACCGCTCTCATCGTCGTAGAATGCAAAGCTGACAATGTGGCCGTTGACCAGAAGACCTACGATCAGGGAGCCAACTACGCCAACAACGAGCGGGCGAAATTCTTCGTGGCGCACAACCGGCGGAGCACGAAGTTTTTCCGCGTCGATCTCGAAAAACGCGCCCCGAACTATTCCGAGGTCAAGGACATCCCCCATGCCAGCGCCAGCGACAAGGAAATCGATGCGCTGCTGTCCCAGCTCAAACCTTTCGAAGGGAAGGAGTTTGCCGACCTGCTGCACCAGTGCCACAACATCATCCGCAACAACGAGCACCTTGACCCGGCCGCCGCGTTCGATGAGATCGCCAAGATTTTGTTCATCAAAGTCTGGGTCGAACGCCGCCTCAAAGAGCGCAAGGAACGCAAAAACCTCTTCACCGTCTCTTTCCTCCAGAGCCAGATTTCCAAGAGCCCGATCAATTCGCTCTTCGAGGAAACCAAGGAAGCCTATCGCGCGGACAAGATTTTTGAAGCCGACGAGCGCATCAATCTCCGCCCCGCCACCGTCGAGGCGATTGTTCGGAAGTTGGAAACCTACAACCTCTCCGAAACGAGCGAGGACGTGAAGGGCATCGCCTTCGAGCGCTTTCTGGGCGGGACGTTCCGGGGCGAGATC
>Ga0247837_1005514_pt1 | contig 18888 bp, 16 predicted proteins | sample LaCtaG_2_FD_187115 | JGI IMG/M metagenome (GOLD analysis project Ga0247837, IMG submission 187115) | Freshwater microbial communities from meromictic Lake La Cruz, Castile-La Mancha, Spain - LaCruzMarch2015_14.5m | ecosystem: Environmental > Aquatic > Freshwater > Lake | place: Spain: Castile-La...
GTGTGTCGACATTATCAGGAGTTTTTGGTGTTTCAGGAACTGGCGGTGGGATATCAGGTACAGGTAGTTCCAACTCCTTGGCAAGTGCGCTCTTGAATTGCTGTCTGCGGTTAGGACCAAGACCCCTGTACTTTCTGCCAACTGTGTTTAGTTCATCCTCGGCAATTTTCAACATTCTCTTCACAAAGTCATCGCGAATCTGGTTTTTGTTCTCGCTAGTTATCTCCATATAGTATAATTTAATCAAATATTCTTTTTGCGGATAAGACCTATGGGAAATATCCTATATGCCAAAGAATATAAGCACTCAATGTCAAAAGACATTAAGAGGTCTAAATTGACCGAGAGGCGGCGAAGGTCTCTATGACCCGGGCATCCGCCTCGGTGCTCAGCCATTTCAAAAGGATGTTGCGGGCAGCGTGAATGTCACGGTCGCATACGTTACCGCAGAAACACTCAAATGTCTTCTTGCTCCCAAGCAAATAGTTAATTTGCCCGCAAGCACCACACGTCTTTGAAGTGTATTCCTCGGACGGTTCCGAGTATAACAACCCCTTTTCCTCGCATTTGCCCTTCATACGCATCCTGAAGGTGAAATGGCTGATGCCAAACATCGAGCGGTTTGTCTTGGCTTTCAACATCCCGCTGACGCGCTTGGTTTCAAATAGTGGCAGTAGCACACCTGAATATTTACCGGTTATGTCATTTATGATTTTCCAATGGTAGGCGTCTCGCACGCGTTGATGGTTGCGAAACAACTTCAGACGATGTTCTTTTAACTTACGTTTCAAAATGTTATTATCGCATTTTGAAATCCTACGGTCGACCAACGAGACTCGCGTTCTTATGTCAATGAGTTTGACATTCATATCTTCTCCCAGGGACTCTGATCCACCGTCGGTCCCAAAGCACGCAAAGGGAGTGCGGACACCGGGGTCTATGGCAACGATGGGTTTTGGCATCTGGGTCTTCGTGGTCTTGTATATCGGCACCAGCAACCAATGGTCTCCATATGGGTCCCTCTGTATCCTACACTCCGCATCGGGGATATCTTCGAACGGAATGGTCCCAAAATACCTGATTTGTCCCAGACTTCTTGGCAACACCGTGAGGACACCATCTTTGTGTCTAAGATGCTTCCCAACACCAAGAGAGAACCCATTTTGTTGTTGATGTTTCTTCGTCTTGTAAGTCATCTTGAAATGCGTAATGTTTTTGTTTTTAAGATTGGTAAATGCCGCCTTATAGTTATTTGCCGCTTCAAAAATTGATTGATGCCGTATCACTTTAGGAGTTGCCAAAAGCCATCTGCGTTTTTGAAAAAAAGAGTTGTATTCTCCGTTTCTTGACTTCAGGGACACCAAAGTATTTTGAAGTTCTATCTTGTTTGCGTTATGCGTTTTGTCGTTGACCGCTGATACGGCGGCATTGTAAGAATATCTGGCACCATCCGCAAATTTCCGCAGCATCAGTTTCTGCTCTTTTGTAGGGTTCAGTTTCACCTTTCTTGTGCGAAAGACTTTTGAGATGTCTGCATCATTTTGAAAGAGTGGTGCGAATGTTTTTTCCCAGGGAAGTATCTGTGTCAGTTCCTGGCATTTTTTTGACCACCAAGGTTTTAATCGTGGCATATTGATTAAGGAAATTGATTTCTTTACATATCATAAGTGTCGATATAAGGCAAATGACAATTGATATACACAACGAAAAAATATATCTATATTATTAAATGTCATCTGGTATGGTAAAGTGGAGAGGAGATTCTGCTAAGAAATCAAGTTCTGCTAGGAAGACATCATCTCCCCAAAGGGATATCTATATCAAACAATCTGCTTCGCCCCAGAGGTCATCGTCGCCCCAGAGGTCATCGTCGTCCCAGAGGTCATCGTCCCCCCAGAGGTCATCGTCGCCCCAGAGGTCATCGTCTCGTCGCCAAACCGAATATACAAATGGAGGCAGATTCTCGCCAAGAACTTCGCAGGATATTGGCCGCAGAGAAGCCAAGGTAGAACGCAGGAGATTACAAGCAGAGGCAAAAGCTCATAAACTTGCTATGCAGACTCAGCAACAAGAATTGAGGCATAAAAAACGTATGGAAAAACTAGAATATTCTCGTGGATTCAAAGAAACACATGGGGCATCTCAAAGTGTGTACGTTGCCGGTGGGGTTGGTATTGCCGCTCTTCTTGGTTATATGTTTTTCTCGTAAATACTACGTTTTATCGCTTTGTCAATATATCAAAACATTGACAAAATGAATTATTTGCTGTTCTGTTCTTAGATTATTGCATGGTGTGTTTGCTCCAGTCAAATAGCATGTCGGGGTTACGCAACACCACGCCTCGTACCTCGGCACTTGTAGTCAGGTCGCTCCTGATATATACAACATTATCACAAGCCATTGCAACGGGACTATACCCCTTTGCACTCCAAAATACATTAGTTGCATTGAACCCGCCCACCTCACTCGCACTGGGATGTATAGAGGGGTTAATAGTAGAAACTACGACATATGGGCGGAATTTGGTATCCACTGTAGAAGAGTCAATGCTCAACAGAGCAAATTCATTTGGAAACCCAGAGGCTGACAGGATATCATCCAGCGGTTCGCCATTTGTAATCTTAACTGTGAGGTTCCTGAATTCCTTTTCAAGTTCCTCAAGGTCATCTCCAACGCGGGCAACATTCAGAACACACATATCATGATCACGCATGAGACGCATAGAGTTGATAATCTCCAGACCGCCAACTGGACTGCTCACGTCTGCGATGCGCTGGTTCCTGCGCAGACATCCTAGACGGCCAAGGATTTCTTCCACAATTCCATCAACAGGCGAGATCTCGCAAGAATCTCTGAATTTGTCAAAAGGTCCACGTGAAAAATTTGCTAGCATATTCTCTCCCACATTTCCTTGAGTGCTCATTTACAGTCGTAGATATTTTGCTGATAGAAATTTTACACAATCCTGTTATTGTTTTGCAGATATGGGAAAATGTCCATTAGAAAGTCTTGTATTTCCTTTTCAGTGATAGGAGGAGTGGTTGCATAGTCTTGTGGAATAACCTGAGGAGCAGGCTGGGGGGCAGGTGCATACCAGGGACTGCCCGGAGAAATGCTTCTTGGGATGTTTTGAGGTGTAGGCTCAGTTTTCACAATGCCATGAGTCCAACATACCTTGAACACGTTCGTGTCAATTTCGGTAATGGCAAATCCCTTCAGAGGGGTGTAGTTTGTAAAAAAAATGCGTTGAACAACTGGTACATATGTTGGGGTAATCTTTGTATACAACAGATCGCTCAGAGAGTACTTGGACATGAAATCAACATGGAAAGTCTTCATATCATAAGTAGCGGTGGTAGCGCCTGCAGATGCGCAAGACTTGATGAGCTGCTTCACCTTGCGCTCCAAGTTCTTGGCAAGAACTTCTGCGTCCTTCTCGAGCTGAACATTGCTGTCCAGAGCAACCTTGGTGGTCTTCACAATGTCGTCAAAGAATGAGGTCATTGGTATACTTTGTATTATTTTTTTATTAAGTTAAATTGACGCATGTGTCGATATACTATCACTTTCTTGGCCAGTCGCATGAGTTTGTAGTAGAATTCCAAACCAAGCCAGATGGACAAATCATCTGTATACCACCGTTGTAGAAGAATGGCTCTCCATCAACACCCCACACACCGTCCTTTGGTACGGGGGTTGGCTTAGGCTTTGGGGTTGGCTTAGGCTTTGGGGTTGGCTTAGGCTTTGGGGTTGGCTTAGGCTTTGGGGTTGGCTTAGGCGTGGGAGTTGGCTCAGGCTTTGGGGTTGGCTTAGGCGTGGGAGTTGGCTTAGGTGTGGGAGTTGGCTTAGGTGTGGGAGTTGGCTTAGGTGTGGGAGTTGGCTTAGGCGTGGGAGTTGGCTTGGGTTCCGGAAGTTTGCCACCAATGTGTGTCAGATTTTCATGAATAACACGCATCAACGACCTCTTGTTTGAAAATGGTAGATCTGCGGAATCTTCCCAAATAAGTATCCCACCAAGACCCTTTGAAAATACATAATCGCATTTTAGCTTCACTGACTGTGGGTCATCATACGAGTTGAGTACCCGTTTCTTGGGATCGTATGAATACGCTGCCTTTGCCACAGGATCCCACATTTCTTTGGCACCTGGTAGAGGAAGGAACTTATAGTCCACGCTGCCATTGTCCCAAGTCTTGTCTGTCGAACCGATGGTGTATGGTTTGCCAAGCCCGTCAGTGTTCCCAAAACCTCTAGAATAAAAGGCAACGCCAATAAAGATCTTACTAGATTCCACGCCAAGACCTAGCATTGTGTCAACCGCACTCTCAACCGAGTATGGCACAAAAGGAGATTTTGAGATATTTGTATGATGTCCCGCGGTGGGACCGGGCCCCCAACTGCCATCAAGGAAATCATATGTCATCACGTGAACTTCGTCAAGTACATCAGAGACAGATTTCACAGGGAAACGTAGCTTTTCAGGAGCTGCAATTGTACACAGAGAAACCTTGAACCCTGGCATCTTTTGTCTGATGAGTTTCACCAGTTTGACAAAGTTTGAAGCATCGTCTGGAGATGCCTTGTTTCCTCCAAGACCGTAGTTAACTCCATCATCGCTTAGGTATTCCCAGTCAAGAGAGATACCCGTGAAAAGTCCAGGGTACCTGTTCATGAACTCTGCAAGAGTCTTGACAAATGTATTACGAGTTGCATCCGTTTTCACAGCGGTGGAGAAATTGCCACTCCAGGACCATCCACCCACCGAGATATGCATGTTGAACTTATGCCCCTGCTTCTTGAGCTTAAGGAACTGGCCTAGTTGCCCGAGATCTTGTGCAGGAGAATCCCACTTGTTCTGAGGGTCAACACCTTCCCCAGGGCCAACGAATGGGTTTTCTATGTCTGACCAGGTATCACCACTGTATACTCTGCCAGTCTCGTCAACATTAAGGAATGCGTATGCAATGTCTGTGAGCTTGTCAATGGGGAGATTTTTAGGGAAGAATTTCCGGTCATACACAGACCATGATGTGTGGTAATATATAGCTTGTTTGCCAGTGGGCGATTTTATGTAGGGAGCTGGTGTAGACAGTGCCATTGTAACGATGATTTAACAAAACATCTTTTTGGATACAATTAACCGCAAAAAGAATGTTTGAGTAATTAAATGAGTCTATTGGCAACGACAACAAGTACTGTTGACAAAGTTACATCAACTGCCAAGAAGGCAACGGCTGATCTCACTATACGTTTTGCTGACTTGATCGTCACTGCTGCTGGTATTGTGGCTGCTCTCTCCTGGAACACTGCTATCCAGTCTATGTTTGTGGAAGGAGGTATCTTTTACAGATTTGCAAAGGGAGGGCCATGGGTGGCAGCAACAGTGATCACAATATTCGCAGTTTGGCTGGGCTTCTGGAGGACAAAGTTGGTCCCGCAAACACCTGTAGTAAAGAAATGAAACAGCATTTATATCAATTAAATAAACAAAGTGTCGATATACATTGTTTAAGTAAATATATAAGGCAAATGACAACTTTCACAGTCCTTTAACAAAAACCGCCCATATTCCCAGACTTGTCACATCAGCCGGTCCTGCCCTGCTTGGAAAGCGTGTTCAGCTTCTTCGCTAGAACATTGGTGTTCTTGCGGACATGTGCTCGCATCTTTGTCGCCTCTTTCTCCCACTTAGCAGCCCGCTTGGCGAACGCCGCGGCTTGTCTCCGTTTGTCGGATGCAAGTTTTTTGTATTTCTCGGCGTTTGCCTGGACAGCCTCTCGCTGCTTCATAAGTGTTCCTACGTTCCCGCTCCCGCCGTAATAACGTGCATTTGTAATTGCCTTCATAAATGGTTTTGTTTTCTGTTGGAAGTCTGCAGCCGTGGCGTCTGCCCTCTTCGCGTCTTCCAGGAGCATTTTCTGAGTTCCTGCAGCCGACTTTGCCTGTTCCTCGGCCTGTTGCAGATGCTTCTTTTGCCAGACAAGGCGTTCGCGTGTGCGCGCAGTCCCGGTTGTACCGGTCGTCTTTGCCTTTTTCTTTGGTGCGTCTGAACGATAAGCTTGTTTTCCTCTGCTTTGGAACGGGTACATCTTGTTGTTTGATATGTATACAAAATATTTTTTTGGCCCGAGGAAAAAGTCTGAGTTTATTTGGCTTGCGTTTGCTTTGGGTGTTTGGGGGTCTGTGTGTTCTTATGGGCAGATGGTTGGTGGCGAGGAGATGTTAACATTTACTATAAAAACTTGTCTTATATGTTATTTTAATTCTCTGGGTCAAATGACATTCTCTGGGTCAAATGACATTTGTAAAATGGTATTTTACAAATGTATATTTATTGAAAGCAGCAGTGAAAAAATTTCCTTTTGAGTATATTTATAATCCTTTTTTTAGAGTTATTAGTTTTAATTATTACATCATGATTTAACTTATAAATTTCTCCACAAGAAGCATTCATAATATTTTTCCCTATATTTGTTAGACTATCAAAAGAATCATATTTGCTAACCATTATATAATACAATACAATTTAAATGTTGAAAATAAATGGAATATACATCATATTAGACAAAGAAGAGATGGCAAGCATAGGTATCACATTATAAAATTGCGTCCGTTTCCATACAACTACTTGAAGAATACATCCTGTGACAAGAGATGCCCAAGTTCCAAGAATAAAGAAAAACGCAAAAATACGTGAATTCCTAAATTTAATAGACATCTGAGATTTTTTTGATACATTACCAGTAGGGCACCATTTTCCCTGTGTATTAAATACACGATCCTTAATTGCCCATGTATATGCAAGGTTTTGAGATGCCAGCGAAAAGAATGCTGCAAATGGCCACTTCTGTGAAAACCAAATAGGAAGCAGTAGTTGAATAAGAAGAACGCCTGGAATCGCAAAAGCAATATTAAAGTATAGAATTAGATGCGGATATGCCCATATCAGAGTCTGAGAAATCGCAGGACCTGTAAATAAAGAAAATAGAGATGTCAGATAGAAACACATTCCAGAAATATAGCACATACGACGGACAAACCCAAGTTTGGTTTTCCAAAAGACCCTAGTTGTAGCAAGAGTAGTAGACCCACTTGCCCATCGGTATTGTTGAGAAAAGAATGAACGTTGATCATTTGGACATACGCCAGTTGATAGTACCAGGGGTGCATATTCCACATGATATCCCGCAGAGGTTGCTAGGAAACCAGTTCGCACATCCTCAGAATGTTCTACCTCTGCGGTACCTCCAAATGGTACAAGAGACTCTCGACGATAAATCGCACAAGAACCAACACAAATAGAAGCATATGCAGGCTCATATTTCTTGAACCAACTGACACGAGCAGAATTCCTAGCAGGTTGAATAAGTCGGTAAAACAATTCCTGAACCGCACCTGCGCCTCGTTCTACATAGGTCTGATCGGGACGTTGCTCAAAAAACTGAGGAGTTTGAAAAATAGCAATCGTTGGATCTGCTTTCATACGACCAAGAGTCTCTTCTAGGAAATCCTCACGAGGACAAAAATCAGCATCAAGAATAACAAAAAACTCACCATCTGTCTTATTAAATGCAGAGCGCAGATTTCCAGCCTTCTTCATGTGAGGTCGGTTATCCCGAACTAAATAGTAGAAACCAAAACTCTCGGCAAGTTTCTTGACATTGCTAGAATTGCTATCATCAAGAATGTATACCTTGAGAATACCATTGTGGCGGATTTTAGATACATAAGACCAAGTGTTCTTAAGAACACATAAATGTTCTCCACAGACAGGTAAAAGGATATCGACAGAAGGTGAAAAGGGATTTTCTGTATCATCACGAACACTTTTGATGATGCGAATATGATTATTGTAATCAAAACCACGGCCAAGAAACATAACAATAGTATACGTCAGAATGGAAGCAAAAATCCCTACAAAAGCAAGTGTAAAATACCACCACGAACCGGTACCATACATGAACAGAATAACGCCAGTAATAAAAGCACCAGTAGACAAGAATACGAAAATAGAAACGAGAAGTTTATTAGTATTTATGTATGAGTTTTTCAAGTCATCTGATGGAGGACGGGGAAGTACAACACCACTTGGGATGACAGAAACCAAATTACTATTCTCAACTGTCTCCAACTCAACTGTCTCCTCCATGTTATTTTGTTTGTTAGTGTTTTTTTCGAGTGACATTTTTATACTCACGCTTCTCAAGATGTATTTTATGTTAAAAAACAGCACAGGGTCAAATGACACTGCTCAGGGGTAAATGACACTATTATCATTTGATCCTGGTGTCAATTTTTAACATAAAACACCAAATTGTTTATTATTTAGTAAATAATAATCATGATCTCAAAAATTCACGCATTTGGCGTTATAACCCTCTTTGGTATTATAGCAGGTGGTGTCGCAACTGGCGTTGTTATTGCAACAAATAATAACAACAACCATTCTGATGATAGGTATTTTAATCCTAAGGGTCCAACTGGAGCAAATGGGACCGTTGGAGTAAATGGAACTCTTATATGGTCTGATGAATTTGATGATGCAAACCTTAATCGTGATTATTGGTCAGTTATGACTGGAGGGAATGGTTGGGGAAATAATGAAAAACAAGTATATGTAGATTCTCCTGATAACATTGCCATTCATGATTCTACTCTTGCAATTACTGCAATGAAAGGAAATGATGGTATATATACATCAGGTCGTCTAATGACTAGGGGGTCCTGGTTCCCAGGGATGTCTCTTCCAGATGGAACAATTCCAACAAAGATAAGGTTTGAAGCTCTCGTGACACTACCAGAAGCTGGTCAGGGTATTTGGCCTGCTTTTTGGGGTCTTTCTGCAGATAATGTTTATGGAGGTTTTGCAAATAGTGGGGAGATTGATATAATGGAGTTGATAAATGAGCAGACAAAACTCACACAAGGAATTCATTACGGTGGTTCGGGGAAAGATCACAAGATGCAGATGTCAAGAACTTTGCCTGAAAATATTACATTTTCAGAAGGCACATACATTTTTGCTGTAGATTGGTATCCTACAAAAATTGTTTTCTTCCTAGATGACATCATAACTACTACTTTTTATTCAAAGAGTGTTTCTAATTCTGGTTGGTACTCTGACTCTAGCAATGCTAGAGAAAATTCTCCATTTGATGTTGGTTTTAAACTTATTGTGAATATTGCAGTTGGAGGAGGGTGGCCGGGGGACCCTGATGAAACAACCCCAGATATTGCAACAATGTTTATTGAATATGTACGAGTTTATGCAGATTTCTAATTATTTTATTAAAAATCTGATTGTTCTATATGCCTTCCTTCAACTGTATGAGATATTATTATGATTGACTATCAAGAGTACTTTTTTTGTCGATATAGCAAATGACAAAGCATATTGACACTCCGCAAGTTATAAACATGTAAACAAACACTCACTTTAGAATCAACAATCATGGCTGCTCGTCTCATTGCAGTGACTCAGCCACTCATTCCCGGTGTGCGCACTGCCGAGGATCTCATTTCTTATGCGGCACGTGTTAGTAACCCATCTAATCAGCTGCAGACATCTAACCGTCTCATCAAGTACTGCATCGATCACAAGCATTGGTCAATCTTTGAGCAGGCCAGCATGACCATCGAGATCAAAACCACTCGTGCGATTTCTGCTCAGATCCTGCGTCACCGGACTTTCACTTTCCAGGAATTCTCACAGCGTTACGCGGAGGTGGCTGAGAAGCCAGTGCCCCAGGAGGCCCGTCTACAGGACCAGAAAAATCGTCAGAACTCAATTATCACCGATGACGCCGAGCTAAAGGAGTGGTGGGAGGCAGAGCAAAGTGCCATTTATGATGCCAACGTAAAGTTGTACGAAGAAGCCATTGCTCGTGGCATCGCAAAGGAGTCTGCTCGTATGGTTCTGCCAATGTCGTCTCCGACCACGATCTACATGACTGGCACTGTTCGCTCTTGGATCCATTACATTGATCTGCGATCCTCAAATGGTACACAGAAGGAGCACATGGACATTGCCATTGCTTGCAAAAACATCTTTAATTTTCAGTTCCCAGTATCTGCGGATGCTCTTGAATGGAAGTAATCTGTAAACATCACAATTAAAATGTAAACATATACTATAAACAGAATGAATATTGACAAGGGCATGATAAGATCAGCTATTCTTGCTGCAATTATATGGTTCATGAGACGCGATCTCCCTCTCGCGCTCATTATTGCGATTGTGAGTTATTTTGCCCCTAAAATTGGCCTGTAATTACTTTGAATCTGACTTTTTAAATGATGTGTTTACATGAATTTAAATCGCAAAGGAAGTGATCTCGGTAAAGAGCTTGAATGCATAGGCACCGATGACACCGCCAACAAAAGGTGCCACAACGGGGATCCAAGAATATGACCAGTTGCTCTGGCCCTTGTTGTTGATTGGTAGAATAAAATGAGCAAGGCGGGGTGAGAAATCGCGAGCAGGGTTTGCAGCAATTGAAGTCACGCCACCCATACCAAGGACAAGCACAAAAACTAGCCATCCAATGGTGATGCCTTCGATAGAACGATACATCAAGAAGTCGTCCTTGTTAGTGATATGGGTGTGGCGAGAATACACACCAAGCGCACATGCGATAAGGACAGTAGTACAGAGAACCTCTACAAGGAAAGAATGGATAAAGTGGATCTTTACTGCGGGACCAGTCGCAAACACGGCCAACTTCCTCTTCTGGTCCTTGACAAAGACCGCATCATTGGCTACCTCAATGTCGTCGTCCGGGCGGAGCATGAAGTGGGGGAAGTACATACAATACATTGCCACGGCGCCAAGGAACATGCCAAGGAATTCGCCCGCCATTGAAACTCCCATTTCAACAGCATCAATCTTGTCAAGGACAAAAAGAGCAAGACACATTGCAGGGTTGAGATGTGCCGAGACAAACCCAAACATCACAATTGGAATAGCAAATGCCATACCAAACCCAAACGCGATGAACCCAAAACCGACGCCATGACCTTTGGTCTTGAGAAGATGGTCGTTGGCAACCACGCTCAAGCCAATAAGGATTGCGAGGAACGAGGAAATAGCCTCAGAGGCAAAAATATGGAGGAGGTTGTAAGTCATTTTTGTAAATTGTAGTAATTTGATACTTGGGATATCAAAGACTCTTTTTTTATAGATTTTGTCATTGCCGTGGTCAAACGACACGTGTATCATGTGATACATTACCAGGGTAAAACAACATATCGACGCCAAGTCTATAAAAGAGACACTCACACCTCAAACATCACTAAAAACAATCAACAATGTCCTCCATCGCAATGACCACCCCCATTGTTGCCAAGCCCAACGTTGCCGTGTTTTCTGCCGGCAAGTATGTCAAGAAGTTCCTGAAGCCAATTGAGAGCGTGTGTACTCCTCGTTATGTGGACGTACCCCTCACTGTGGAAACCGCGCCAATGGCGTCTGGTTGCAGGGCCGTGAATGTGTTTGTGAATGATGATCTGTCTGCCCCCGTTCTGGACATTCTTTGGGAAACTGGAGTTGACAGCATCACGATGCGCTGTGCCGGTTTTGATCGTCTGGACGTTGAGCACGCCAAGAGCCTCGGGTTCAAGGTGTACCGCGTCCCCGCATACTCTCCCCGCTCTGTCGCCGAGCTTGCGCTGACGCATATGATGGCGCTCTCTCGCAACTTCCAGCTTGTACTTCCCCGCGTAAAGACCGGAAACTACACCATGGAAGGCCTTGTGGGCCGCGAGATGACCGGAAAGGTCATTGGCGTGGTGGGCACTGGCAAGATCGCCCAGGAGTTTATCAAGCTCATCAAGCCAATGGCACGCAAGATCATCGCCTACGACGTGTACGAGTCTGAGGATGTCAAGAAGATGGGCGTGGAATACCACAAACTGTCGTATGTCCTGATGAACTCCGATGTGGTGTCTCTCCACTGTCCTCTCATGGATGCCACGGCAGAGATGATCAACCATATGACTCTGCGCACAATGAAGAAAAATGCAGTCATCATCAACACGGCGCGCGGCGGTCTCATCAACACCAATGACCTTATTGCTGCTCTGGAGAATGGAGTTATTGCTGGCGCGGCAATTGATGTTTACGACAACGAAGCTGGCCTGTTCTTCACCAACCGCTCTGACCTCTCGATGGAAGAGCGGATGGAGAACTGGGACAAGAACATGGCAAGGCTGGTCAACCTCCCCAATGTCATCGTGTCTCCCCACGTTGCCTTCCTGACCAACGAGGCCCTGAAGAACATCTGCGACACCACGACTGACAATCTTGTATGCGCTTTCAACAATCAGCATTCTGATACCAAACTATTCTGAATCAAAATGTAATACACTTAATTAAAAAGGCAAAGAGGGTCACAACTTATCAGTAGACTTTATCTCTACATCAACGTTCTTGGCAACATCATTGTAAAATTCCTTGGTTTCAATCGGGAATTTGTACATCCTGTGGTCACCGGTGGCACACATCTTTATAACTTGAGCACCAGATATAGGTTTCTCTTTCTTCTTACCGGTGTCAAAAGAAGGCGCCGTCATATCCTTTAACGCTCTCTGAATATTCTGGGGGGCGTATGGTATGTGGTAGTCATTGTCAAATAAATTTGCGCTCTCCTTCAGATACTCATTTCTGTATTTCTTCAAGTCTTTTGTGGTGTCTTTGCCGGTGACAGGATCCTTGTGGACAACGACATTCTTATCGGAATCGTATTTGATGAACTTTTGGTCGGCGCATATGCCACGAGTATACCTGAACAAAATGGCGGGTATCTGTTGAGGATCCGCCCCGCGTATTTCACTGATGAACTCCGGTTTCTTGAACACGTCATACACCGCCTCTACCGCTGACCTATCTGGCACCGCAAGTGTAATGTTAAGATTGATACTGCTATCATTAATAACAGAACCAACATTGCCGTTGTAAACGGTTTGCGGAACAACTTCCTTGCGGTCATAGTCTTCCTTGAGAACAAACTCCTTTATAGAATTTGACATTTCACAACCACATTCCACTTTCTTATGACGAGAAGCATTGCCAGGGTTACTTGTTTCATACCCACAACCACAGATGTAATATGGAATGTTGTAAACTTTCATTCTGACATATCATCATATATTTTATTAAGTTATTTTACAAGTAGTTGTCGTAGTTGTCGTCATCAAACACGGCACTATAGTTTTATAAGTAGTTGTCGTAGACTTATTTTTTTTTTTTTTTTTTGAAATTAGTTTTCTACTGAAATGTTTACATGGAATCAAATTCAATGAATTTGTTTGACTTGCAGAATGCCAGCAGTGTGTTCTCTGGAAACTTTGCAGAGAATCCGCGATGACTGATGATCATATTGATAGAAAATGTTTTTGTGTTTACATTTGGTATGATTTTAGCAAAAATGTTTAGAGTCAGTTAATATAATCCTCATCATCAGATGAGATCCAATTGTACTCGTCATTTCCAGCATTATATACCATGTGCCTATCATTGTACTCATTAATTTCATTTTCAATATGATCGAAATATGTCTTTACCGTTTCCAAAGCGTTGACACGAGTTTCATAGAACTCGTACTCGTCAGAGTCTTCGTCACATTTATTCATTTCCTCCATACAATGATCAATATATTCCTCCACTGCCTCGATACACTTGTAGTAATTTCCTTGCTCAAATGCTGTATCACTATACTCATCATTAACAACCCCACTGGTATCCATACCAAGTACCTGGAAACGAAGAATGTACCGTATTTCCATCTCGTCATAACCATTGAATTCTTCCTCGGTCCTCTGGAAGTAGTACTCGGGACCCCTTGTCTTCTTGGTTGTCTTCTTCTTGGTTGCCTTTACAGGCGTCCGCACAGGAGTGTAACTGGATGCCCGAGTTGGTGTCTCAACATCTGTTCTCCACTCAACCATCTCTGGTTCCTTCTTTGTCTCAAAGGGTTTGAGAGTCAAAGGCTTTGCCGACATAGTTGTTTTCTTCTTTTGTTCCGTCTTGTGAATGAGATCCTGAAGATGGTCCCTCGCCTCAGCAAGGGCGAGGATACGCGCGTACATATCATTCATGTAGTTTCCACAGTCGAAGCGGTCACTGGGAGACTTCAGCTTGGTCATCTTCATTTTAGAATCTTCATAAAACCCCTTTGCCTCTTCGCGATATGCGATGATCTTCTTCAGGGCAGTTTTCTTTTGGCAACCCTGAGAAAACCTCTCAATGTATTCGGCAGCACGGGTGGAAATCATATTTGTTTGTCCTTGCAGGTAGAACTGGTGGTTGTTTTTGTTTGGTGTTCTTTGCTTTGATTTCAATGTCTTTTATGTTCCTCTGATATCCAGGGTCGAACGATTTTTAATGTCATTTTAGATAACATGTCATTTGACCACGGTGTCATATCGACAAAAAGAGCATATGATACAAATTTTACAGTATACGATACTATCATCTATCATCAGACATGACATCGCTCACTGTGTTTCCCACCGACTGGAGGAGCGGTGATGAGGGCGAACAGTTTCGCATCAATTTGTTTGGAAAGACGCCCGACGGAAAGACAGCCTGCATTCGTATCCGGTTCACACCAGTGTTCTTGCTCGAGATGCCTGCGACATGGAGTCCTTCCAGGCAGAAGCTCTTCATCACGGAGACCGCCATCAAATATGGTGCCATAAAAGATATGTGCCTTCCCGTGAAGAAGAAGTCGATGTGGGGATTTGATGGTGGTGTGATGCGGAACATGGCGCAGTTTGCTTTTCCGACTCTTGAAAAGATGAGGAAGGCAAAGTACGGACTGAAGCGGGATTATCAGATTTACGAATCAAATGTCGACCCCATCGTCCGCCTCTTCCATATCAGGAAGATCAACCCAGCTGGCTGGGTCCAAATTAAGCAGTCTTATCCGGTCATGACTCGCATTTCGCGGTCGGACATTGAGGTAGACTGCAACTTTACAACTGTGTGCGGCAGTGAGCTAACAACTCCTCCACCGCTTGTGATTGCCAGTTGGGATATTGAGACATACTCGAAGGAGCGCAAGTTTCCTCTGTCTTCCAACCCAACCGACTACGTCACGCAGATCGCAACATCATTCCAGCGATATGGTGAGGAAGAACCGTATCGCAGGGTTGTTGTGTGTTTCAAGGACACTGGCAAGGTTGATGGTGTGGAAATCGTGAGTTGTTCCGAGGAGCAGGATATGATAAATGCTTGGATGACCATTGTGTCTGAGGAAAAGACAGATGTTCTCATTGGATACAACGTGTTCCAGTATGATTGGAAGTATGTGTCTGGCAGGGCGCAGATGCTGGTGGATGACGCTTCTGCAGATGATACAGTGTTTGTAGATACTCTTGGTCGTCTGCTTGAGGGTGGGGGTGCTGTTGTAGAGCGTGAGCTTGCCAGCAACGCATTCGGCCAGAACTTCTTTTACTATCTTGACACTCCCGGCGTCATTCAGCTGGATCTTCTCCAGTGGATGCGGAAGAACCGAAACTTGGAGAGTTATTCTCTGAACAATGTGTCCAAGCTGTATCTTGGTGATCAGAAGGATGACCTTCCTGCCATGAAGATCTTTGAGAAGTTCGAGGGCGGGCCCGACGATCGCGCAGTGATTGCCAAGTATGCTGCTCAGGATACTCTGCTTCCTCTGAAGCTTTTGTCCAAGCTTGCCATCTTTGAGGACATCACGGAGATGGCGAACGCGGTGAAGGTTCCAGTTGACTGGATTGGGTTCCGCGGGCAGCAGGTGCGCGCTTTCAGTTGTTTGTTTGGCAAGGCTCGTGAGATGAACTACGCAATTCCCGATGACAAGGCATGGGCTGCTGAAGGTAAGTTTGAGGGTGCTACTGTGTTGGAACCAAAGAAGGGAGCCTACTTCACGCCAATTGCAGCTTTAGATTTTGCGTCACTTTACCCGAGTATCATTCGTGCTCACAACATGTCTCCGGAGACTCTGGTGATGGATGCTCGTTACAAGAACTTGCCTGGTGTTGAATACTACGAGATTGGCACCGGTATTGGCACTTTTCGGTATTCTCAGCAAAGCCAGGGTGTTGTGCCAGCGCTTCTTGATGACCTGGCAAAGTTCAGGAAGAATGCCAAGAAGCTCATGGCGGCAGCGCACAAGGAGGGTGATGATTTCAAGGAGGCTCTGTATGATGCAAGTCAGCGTTCATACAAGGTTGTCATGAACTCGGTGTACGGTTTCCTTGGAGCAAGTAAGGGATTCTTGCCATGTGTTCCAATTGCGGCATCAGTCACGGCAACTGGTCGCAACATGATTGATGTGGCATCTCGTAGGGCAATTGAGCTTCTCCCTGGTTCGGAAGTCATATACGGCGATACTGATAGTATCATGGTAAAGATGAAGCTTCCGGAGGGGAAGAACCAAGAAGACATCAATGACCACTTTGAGGTTGCAAAGTGGTTGGCAGGTGAGATTACAAAGGAGTATCGGGCGCCCAACGATTTGGAGTTTGAGAAGATCTATTACCCTTACATTTTGTACTCAAAAAAGAGGTATGCAGCAATCAAGTATGAAGATCCTGAAGAAAAGGGTAAGGTTGATGTGAAGGGTCTTGCTCTTGTTCGGCGTGATTTCTCGCCTATTACACGAGAGATTCTCAAGGAATCTCTTGATACGATTTTGTTCGCAAAGGACACGCCAACGGCAGTAAAGGATACTCGCGAGAAGATCCGCAAGGTTCTTGATAACGAGTATCCTATGGAAAAGTTTGTGATGTCTAAGACTCTCAAGACCGGTTACAAGAATGAGATGCAACCGCATCTGATCGTTGCTAACAAGATCTTTGACCGCACAGGTTTTCCCGTCCCTTCTGGTGCTCGCGTTCCCTTTGTCTATGTTGAGGACAAGGACAACATTGATGCCAAGCAGTCGATGCGAGCAGAAGACCCCAAGTATGCGATGGATAATGGTCTCATTGTAGACAGGTTATTTTACATCAATCATCAACTACTCAAACCACTAACATCTCTGTTTGAGCCTCTTGTGGACCACCCAGAAAAGGAACTCTTTGGGCACGTGGATGTTGTAGGAAAGATTGAAGCTCTGACTACACGCCACAAGGCAGAACTCAAGGACACCAAACGTGTCAAGAAGAACAAGGCAAACAATCAAATTGAGATAACTTCATTTTTCAAACCCAAGACTCTGAAGCTTTGAATGTCAATAAAAATATCATTATAATGTAAATATGTCATCTTCTCCAGACGACGGAATTAGAAATGGGTATCAAAAGTTAGTCAATGTCCAGGGGTCTGGAGGACAGCAGCGTGTGGCAGTATACATACCAGACACAAGAAGGAAACGAAGTCCCGAGGCAGAAGCACGAGCTCTTGCACGGGCGGAGATAAAAGAGGCGTACAAGGCTGCAGCTCTCGAGGAGGAAATAAAGGCCATAAAGAAGCAGCGAAACAAACTTGTAGATAACCTCGCAAAGGTGGGCAAGACACCGTCTGTATTATCTGGCACACCAACGTCTTATGTGTCGCCTACTTCGGTATTGTCATCTGAGAAGGCAGATGCGCTCATTGGAACAACTCCTGTTGTTGGCCCAGAGACAAAGTCTGGAACAAAGGCATTCAACAATCGCATTGATTACACAGCACCTATTGGCCCAGAGACAAAGTCTGGATCAAAGGCATTCAACAATCGCATTAATTACACGGCACCTATTGGCCCAGAGACAAAGTCTGGAACAAAGGCATTCAACAACCGTATAGATTACTCTGCCCCAATCGGACCCACACAAGGACCTGGTCTTGGTATGTCTTTCAACCGGAACCGGGATTACAGCGCCCCCATCGGCCCGTTGCCAAGTCAGAGTATGGGAGGGTTTCAAGACAGACCATTCAATGACAGGATGAATTACTCTGCCCCAATAGGCCCTACTCAGGGCCCCGGAATGGGCATGTCTTTCAACAGGAATCGGGATTACAGCGCCCCCATCGGCCCGTTGCCAAGTCAGAGTATGGGAGGGTTTCAGAACAGACCATTCAATGACAGGATGAATTACTCTGCCCCAATAGGCCCTACTCAGGGCCCCGGAATGGGCATGTCTTTCAACAGGAATCGGGATTACAGCGCTCCGATTGGCCCTATGCCAAGTCAGAGTATGGGAGGGTTTCAGAACAGACCATTTAACAATAGGATGAACTACTCCTCCCCCGCCGGTCCTGCTACTCGTCCTGCTAGAATGTCTCAGCAACCAGAGGATTATAACAATGGCAACATCCAAGGACCCGTGACTCGTTCTGGCACCCGGCCATCTCGGATGTCTCAACAAAATGAGTATAACAACGGTAACATCCAGGGTCCTGCTACTCATTCTGGTACCCGACCATCTCGGATGTCTCAACAAAATGAGTATAACAACGGTAACAACCAGGGTCCTGCTACTCATTCTGGTACCCGACCATCTCGAATGTCTCAACAAATTGACAATTATGACAATGAAAATGTCGAGGGTCCTGTGACCCAATCTGGCACGCGTCCTTCTCGGATTGCCCAGGGCCCTGTCACAAGGTCTGGGACACTTCCGGAAGTTGGAAAGGGGCGGCTCTGGGAGCGTGCTCTTGGCCAGCCATACAAACCTGGGATGAACATAATTTTTGTTGTGAAAGCCCTCCGCGAAAAGAAGCAAAGAAGTCCTACCAAGGCGAAGAGTTTTGACGCAGCTATAGCAGATGCCAAATCAGACCCCAGACTGTCTATCACCGCTCTTAACCTAAAACCAGAACAGCTCCTACCTGGGAAAACTTTGCAAGAGGTAGAGGCTTTGTACAAGAGGAAGAAGGCAAAGGCAATCGCAGCAGGAAAGATGCAGTTTGTGACTGCGCTTGA
>Ga0247837_1005515_pt1 | contig 18887 bp, 13 predicted proteins | sample LaCtaG_2_FD_187115 | JGI IMG/M metagenome (GOLD analysis project Ga0247837, IMG submission 187115) | Freshwater microbial communities from meromictic Lake La Cruz, Castile-La Mancha, Spain - LaCruzMarch2015_14.5m | ecosystem: Environmental > Aquatic > Freshwater > Lake | place: Spain: Castile-La...
GACAATATTTTCTCTATCATTTGAAAGAATCTGAATTTCGATACAATGTCAGAGTAATGAAAGAAGATATGTTCAAGAAACTCGTAAAAATGATGAAGATTTTTAATAAACAACTACTCTAGACCCTAAATTAATATCAAACTTTAAAGATGGTTCTATTTTTGAACTTGCGTTGTGAATTCGGAAAGATAGAGCCCAGTCATTATTAAGTTATAAAATAAGTGTTGTTTTGCTATCTTTTTTAAATCCAAAATTAATTATTTCAGTAGGAAGTGTTATTTTTTCTGTTTTGTAAGTTGGCTGTATATTTTTAAAAGGAAGATTTAAACTTCAATATAAATTATAGGCTATTATTTCCAAGGCACCCTTCTTTTTTATAACTTTATAAAAATCTTTTGTTCAAACTAAATATGTTATAAGGTTTTGTATAATACTTTTTCAATTTTCTTGATATAGTTTTTTCAATTCAGTCTCAAAGGCTTTTAGTATAGGTATATATACTGTATTGTGATGATTTCATACGTTTTTCCATGTCTCTTTACCATGGCTTTCTTTCTTTATTTTTTCTAAATTATCAAAAATAGGTGTTATAGTTTCAAAATATGAATTGCTATTTTTTACGCCCATCCACTTATCTCAGAAATTGATTGTATTTGATAATCTAGAATGTTTTACGGCACTATGATTATTTTTTGCTGAAACTCCGATTTCCCATTTTTGCAAAGATCTAATAGCTAAGACATCTCTGACGTCACCATCTTCCCCGTTACTATCTTGCATTATTTCAAGCTGTAATATATCTTCTTTTCATATGTCACGACTTAAACGAGGCTCTAAATCTTCCAAGAAATTTACTGCAAAGCTGGCATAGAGTAAATTTTCACTTTGTTTTATAGTTGATAATTGTTCAAAACAGTCTTTTGCTATTGAAAAAGATGAGTTACGAATCACGGTAACATTTGTTTTATCTTTTAATTTTTGTTCAAAACTAAATAGAAGAGCATATTCAAATGCTTTTCAGCTGGTCATTTGCTTTGATTTTGTGCTAGCCATATATTTAAGCTTAATTATCTTCTTTTTATCTACAAATCAAACATATTCCTCTTTCCATTGTGAAAATAACATAATTCTTATACTTTCAGCTATTAAATGTCCCAAAAACACCCACAATCCATAGCCCTCTGACTCGATTTCGCACCTGATTTTGAGAGGATTCGTCGTGAGTACTCTCCGATAGAGATAAACCAGATAGCCAATCCTGACCATCCTCCTGTGGGAATTGAGTATGTCGAGTGTGATACGCTCTCAGAGTTAGTTCAATTTTTAAAAAAGCACCAAGAAAAATGAAGAAAATGAAGAAAATGAAAGAATGAAGAAAATGAAGGTAGAATTATTGTTTTGACGAAACAAACACCCGTGATGGAGAAGTTTTGTGCGGATAATGAGATAGAGGCAGAGATTTATGTGTGGAAACTTGGCGGTCCATCGTTTGTTCTTGATAGTCAATGTGTGATTACTGATGAGCTGATTTGACCACTTTTGGGTGGAGTTTTTCGACGGAAGAAGCGACCGCAACTGGATTTACTCGTGCAGATAAAAACAGCCGATCCTGTGGTGCATCTCTTTCATGGTGTGGGAATATTTCAGTGAATCGTGAGGAATACACTCTCAGGCACAGAGCGAGAATATATCGAGATAGAATACGCGGAGAAGGATCGGCTCTTTGTACCTGTTGAAGAGCTTCATCGTGTGTCAAAATTTGTCGGAGAGACAACCCCGACGTTAACCAGATTAGGAAGCCCCGCATGGAAGCTGATCCTCGCAAAGACGAATGAAGAAATTCAAAAAATTGCTGAAGAACTCCTCGCAAATCATGCTGAGCGACGACTCGCGGGAGGTGTCTCGATGATGGATTTTCCTGAGAAAGAAGAGACGTTTCATCTGGCATTTCCACACAAGCACACGCTCGATCAAGAAGAGGCGATTCACGGTATCATGGCGGATATGAATAGTGAAAAATCGATGGACAGACTCCTCTCGGGCGATGTCGGATTTGGCAAAACAGAAGTCTCACTTCATGCTGTGTATCGTGCATTTCTCAATGAAAAACAAACTATCTTTCTCGCACCGCTCGTGGTCCTCGCGTATGAACACTACGAGTCAATCAGCGAACGACTGAAACCGTTTGGCGTGAATGTGGCGATGATGACACGTATGAGCACAACAAAGGAAATTAATGCAGTCTTGAAGTGATTGAAAGATGGCTCGATTCATTGTGTAATTGGCACACACCGACTCTTGTCTCCTGATATAAAATTCAGAAACCTCGGACTCGTCGTCGTCGATGAAGAACACAAATTTGGTGTGGCAGATAAAGAAAAAATCATGCACCTCAAAGCAGGCGTTGATACGCTGGCACTCTCAGCAACTCCGATTCCTCGCTCGCTCAATCTCGCGCTCTCTGGTGTGAAAAATTTCTCCATATTGTCTACTCCTCCTCTTGGTAAAAAGCCCATTCATACAGCAGTGGCTCGCTACGACCAGACCATCGTCAAACGTGCTATCATCGAGGAACTCGAACGTGGCGGCAAAGTATTTTTCGTCCACAATACGATTAAAACTCTTCCCATTCTCAAAAAAGAAATCGAGTCACTTGTGCCCAAAGCAAAAGTCGTCATCACCAATGGACAGCTCCCGTCCGACGACCTCGAAGACCGCATTATGGAATTCAAACTCGGGATGCACAACGTTCTCCTCACAACGACGGTGATAGAAAATGGTATCAACTTCCTCGATACAAACACTATCATCATCGATGAGGCCGAAGATTTCTGACTCGCACAGCTTCACCAGCTTCGAGGACGTGTCGGTCGTGGACAGATTCAGGGGATTTGTTATCTCCTGTATCGACAACCAGAACTCCAGGATGAAGCAAGAGAACGACTCATGACTATCGCGAATCATACGCATCTCGGTGCTGGATTTGAAATCGCCCTGCGAGATATGGAAATCCGGTGAGTGGGTGATGTCCTTGGCGTACGTCAATCTGGTAAGACACGGGATGTGGGTGTGAGTTTTTATCTGAAGCTCCTTGAGCAAAAAATCGAAGAACTTCAGTCCTGAAAAAAAGAATCAAAAGTGGATACGACGATTGATCTGCCTATCAGTGCCTATATTCCTGACGAAGCATTTAGCTCTGATATTGAGAAGATTCACTTCTACCGAGAGCTCGAATCTGTCCGCAGTGAAGAAGAATTATCTGAAGTTATTGAACCACTCAAAACGCGTATTGATGTAAAACAGACTTCTGTTGATCATCTCTTTCTTTTGATTCGTAGTCGTCTCTATCTCTCATCACTGGGCATTCGTCGTGTGACGATGCAAATGGGAAAATATATCCTCGAGTGGGGAGGAGAGTGAGAGAAGACTCTTGAAGCGATGAAAACTATTATCAAAAAAGATACCAAAAAATGTGCAGAAGTGCTCTCAGGTAAAAAGATTTCCTTTTCCCGAAAGGCGTTTCTGAATCATGGGGAATTTTTGAGGTATTTTCCCTAATGAGAAGTATTTGACAAATACAATTAAATTGTTATTATTATAATCATATGGCTATTATATATTGATCAGAAGAATCAAGACCACTTACAGATCGAGAGAAAGACATAGTTGACTCTATTAGAAATAATAGACATTTTATAGAATTTGTAGATAGGACTGTATCGAGTTTGTGATCGGGTTGTTCTTTCGCAGAAATTCGTGAACGAGCTCGTCGGTCAGCTATTGAGCTTTCAAGAGAGGGTTTCTTCCCCTGAACACCATCTACTATTCTTCTTTTTGTTATTGCTGATGCTTTTTTGGAATCAACATTATCTCTTCAGGAAAATGAGTGACACATTGCATGTGGCTACCTTATAGGTATATTTGATCAAGATGATTGATATATAGATCGTGGTATGTTTAACCCTAACAATCCTGTATTTAAGAGATTGGCAAATCATAATTTTATTCGTTTTGCATCATGAGCCGCTTATATCACTGATGAAGGAAAACAATTCTTAAAAATTTTTTGATTTATTGATGAACAAAATAGTTTAACAATAGAAGGAGTATTTCGTTTCAAAGAATTTGCCGGTCATATAGGGCAAAGTTAGTATTTCGCATGCTTTGACTAATTATAAAAAGAGACCTGTCTAGAATAACTCACTAAAACTCCCTACACTTCTCTCCGCTATTTCTTGGCAGGATTTATCGGGTCGACAGAATCAGTGATAATATATTCAGTGTGCACCACAGGCGTTTGCCCCAGTAAGACCTGGAAGACCATCTTCGATGACGAGACATTCCGTAATTGGTACATTGAGCATCTCACTACACTTGATCCACACTTCTGGATCGGGTTTGTGGTGGGTAAGATTGTTGGATCAGATGGTAATTGAAAAATATTTTTCTATCTTCATCAGTTGTAGTACCCACTGTATTCGTTCACAGGTAGAATTTGAACCAATTGCGATTTTTATATCTTTATTTTTACAGTATTCGAGGTAGGGCATGAGTGTCGGATCTGATTCAAGGCCTTGTGTAAAAAGTGTTTTTTGTCCTTCCCAGATGCTTGCTCGTAGTTCTCCGACATTGAGAGTGATTGCATGTTTTTCCTTGAGTATATCACAGACTTGCTCGAGTGATTTTGTTCACCAGTCTTCACGAGCGTATTCCTCTTGGTCGATATCGAGATTTTTCTCTCAGAAGAATCTCCACAATACCTGCTTCATCACAGGCATCGTATGAGCAATGACCCCATCAAAATCAAACAGGACAGCGAGAGGGTGACTCATTAGTTGCTGAAACTTTTTAATATACACCACTGAGATCGTGACTCGTAAAAAACGAAACCAGCGATAAATGTCAGAAGAGGGAGCTGAGTCATAAAGCCAATAATCACAACTATAATCGCTATCCATGTACGGATAGAAATACCTCGTGCTTCGAGGTTACAGACGCTCATGGATGGATTGGTGTTTGAGAGTATGTAGCGTACGAGCCAACCAACGAGATAGCCAATGGCACAAAAAAGTATAAGGTTTATCATATTCATATGATAGTATATTTTTTTTTGACGCAATATCATTTTTCAAATTACTTGGTACTTTGTTTCTTTGGACTATAATTCCCTTATGAAAAAACTTTTTCTCTCCTTCGTGCTCATCTGTATGAGTATGATACCTGTGAGTTATGCTGATAAAAATCTGACTGTTGGTGAGACGCTCACACTCTATTTTAGTGAACTCTTTCCAAATTTTGTTTCTGATTTAAACAATGTGACACTCAAACACAGCGGTATTGGTAACCGTGGTGGTCTGCGAGTCGCTCTTCAAAAGGCAGTGTATTATGGTATGTTGCCAAATGCTGCTATCGAGATTCACCCTGATGATCCTATGTCAGATCGTGTCTTTTCTGAGCTTATTCGTCGGCATTTTGGTGTCCGAGTCGCCTATGATGATTCGCTCTTGACACAGAGTGATTATGATACTTTTATGGCGACTATTCGGACATCCTTTGTCTATCGTCTCCTACATCTCATGAACAGTCCAGAGGAATCTCTCGTAGAGGATACATCTGTTCCAGAAAATTCTCAACTCACGAATGCCAATAATTATTACTTGCTCGAGAAAGTATATGCTCTTCTCCAGGAAAGTTATCTCAAAAGTAACACAGTGCATCAGACAGATTTGATCTATGGTGCAGTCGAGTGACTCGTGAATGAACTCGGGGATCAACATACGAAATTTTTCCGACCAGATGCATCGACAGATTTCAGAAATTCTCTCGATGGCACTATAGTAGGCATCGGTGTCATCATCGATGTCGATGCACAATGATCTCTCCTCATCACCGATGTGGTTCGTCATAGCCCAGCTGAGAGGGCAGGTATACTCTCTGGAGATAAAATACTCAAAATCGATAATGTCCCTGTTACCACCGAGGATGGTGTGTCTGATGATATTGCTCGCCTGCGTGGAGAGGTTTTGACACAGGTTGAAGTGACTCTTCAATCAAATAAAATCACAAAAACTATTGCGGTTGTCCGAGAGATTATTCATGTTCCTATAGTCGAAACAGATGTCCGACCAGATGCGTTTAGGATTATTTTCTGAGAAGTTGCTTTTGGGTCTGATAGCTTATTTCGTGATGCACTTCAGGCATTTCTTGCGAGTGGTAAAAAACGTCTCATCTTGGATCTCCGAAATAATCCAGGTGGATCGATGGCAGAGACACGTACTATCCTGAATTTTTTTATAGACAAGGGTAACCCACTTGTCGTCCTCAAATATCCGAAACTCGAAGTGACAAATTTTGCTCTTGAGAATGCTCTAACAGATTGGACGCAGTATGAGATTGTTATCCTCGTCAATGGAGATACAGCATCAGCCGCTGAGATTATTGCTTCTTCTCTCCGTGAATACTATCCACGAAATGTAGCGATAGTCGGGGAAACGTCGTATGGCAAAGGAACGGTCCAAGAGCTCATCTCTTTTGATGATAAATCCCTCCTCAAATATACTATCGCAGAATGGCTTACACCGCGCAATAAAACTTCTCTCAATGCTATCGGTATTGTGCCTGATAAAAAAGTCATTTTTGATCAACAGTACTGGCGTAAAAAACACATTGATACACAGATTTTTGCAGCTGAGCAGTATATCTTTAATTAGGATGGAAGGCCATCTTCTTCAGACGAGTTCGTGGTTCTTTTGTTCGGATCGAGTGCAACTTTTTCAAATTCCCCAAGTTGATTTGTGAGGATTCTGCCAGATTTTGCTTGGACATTTTTCTGGGCTTTTTCTGTAGCCGATTCGCTTGATAGATCATGCATATCTTCAGTGTTTTCTATATCAGCAAGACTGACATCTCTCGTATCTATTTCTCCCTCGACGATGGCTCGGAATTTTATTGCCATTTTTTCCCTGTAGGGTATAGATTCTATAAAGTTTGGATTTTTCTCTGCTTTAGCAAAAGCTGCTTTCATTTTGGCCTTTAGGTCTCCAAAGCGGGCGACATTTTCGGGTGCAGCATTTTTTTCAAGCTGGACAATATCAATCATTCCCAGCATCATGGCTGCCATACTACAGTGTACAACATTCGGTGAATCGGCTTTGATTTTTTTGATACCATCACATACTCTGATTTGCGCTATGTTTTCTCTATAGAGTCATTCTGCAATACTATTGATACTTTCTGTATCAGTGAGTCACATATCTTTTGCCATTTTTTCTGCCATTCGTGGTATCTGGTAGAAAAATTCTTTCATTTCTTTAAAGACACCATCACCATTGGTTGATCAACCTGATGTTGTGGCAAAATCTTTATCAAGATTGGCATCTAGGTAATAGTCCCAATTTATCCATGCAATAGGATATCATACGCCGAAATTATCTCGAAAGCGAAATTGATCTCACGCATAAAAACCTTTATCTCGCGGCATGCCTGCATGGGAAGGTGAATCGTATGTTTTGGTTAGACGTGTGTAGTATGGTTTGACGACATTTGCTAATCTCTCATAGGCTCATTTTTTATGCTCAGGTAATTTCGCCAGCACACTATGAAATGTTTTTGGATCATTGACAATGAGGTTGAGTGTCGGATCACGCATACCTGAGAGCTTGTACATGAGATCAGCACCATAGTCTGTCCAGAAACTACCAAATTTTTTAATCCACTTAGAATTCTCGCTACCTCTGAGACGATCATGTGTTGCATCATGGACCAGTTCTTCCAACTCTTTTCCACACTTTTCACTGATGGTATATGCAAATGCTATACCGGTCTCACGAAATGTATCGCCCAAGTCTTTATTTTGCATGAAAGCAAACATCGGTACTTGGTATCAGCTTTGAAATTGATCCTTGATATGTTCTTGTGTTGCTGGGAGGAGTCTCTGCTCTCATCATGAAAACAATAATGCAGCATAGGGCATGGTCGATATCTCTGTTGGAAATCATTCCCTGAGCCAGATATCTGTCGCATCTCCAAAAGCTTCAGGCGGTTTCCCATTGACTCATACAATTGCTGACATCATCCATTCGAGCTTTCCCTCCATAGTGGTTCTCTCCCCTAGGTTTGCCTTTCCTCCACTTTGAAGTTTATCTTGTCCATTATAGGCATATTTTTGAAATCGTCGTCCGAGGTTTTTCAGCATAGGATGCTGAAATCCTCCGAAAAGCATATGACATGCTTGGATCTCTGACATCTTATTCCCCCCAGGATCTTTGAGATTTTCTGGCCATTCTCCTCCATGAGGAGGCATATGTTTATACTTTTTGTGCTGTGGGTCGAGAGAGTGTGCTATACTGTTGAACCAGAACCACTGACGTGATCCGTCTGGACTTCTGTAATCATCATCATCTCTGTCGTAGGGGTAGAGCTGACCAAAAATTTGCATGGAAGCACACATGGCTGCCATAAACTTCACACTCGGAAAATGTTCATTTTTAGCCCATTTTTTGATCAATTTGGAACGATGATAACTCCCCATATTATCGACTTTTTGTACGAGTTCATCGAGGTAGGATTGGAAACTACTATTCCCATCAGCGACCATGAGAGCTGGAAATTCTAAATTATTCCAGAGACCGCTGATCAGTCCTCCACCACTTTGGAGTTTTTCAGCGGCGAGAGCGGCAGTCATTTTTCCGGCAAAGGCATGATCTTTGTGGTGTTGTTCTTCCCATGCTTTAAAAGGGGCATTCCATAGGTCACCATGGAGTATAACCCCCAGACTGTGGGTGTGCATGAGGATATTCCACCAGCTCAAACTATCCACTTTGCCGTCATTGTCTTTTTTTATCTGTTGTTTTTCTTTGAGTTTTTCAAATTTAAATGCTGGATTGGCTGTGAGATATGACCAGAGCATAGGGAGTGACATCGTCCCTTGATATCCAGCAAACTCAGCATCTTTTGACCATTTTTGTTTTTTTCCATCATAGACAGCTTGTGTAAAAGTTCCTCTTCTAAAATGTACTGTGGTTCCTTCTATGCTGTCGATATAGAGATCTTTTCCATCGCCGATTTTGATAATAGGCATGGCAGTGAAGTTTCCTGTATCGGGATCATTTTTTCCAAATGTTTTACCATCCTCACCACCGATACATACTTGCTTCATTTTCTTTTCAATGCCATCTCCGTAGTGTTCTTTGAGGAGACAGAGCTGATTGAAATCTTTGATTCAGAATGGATTTCCTCCTCACGGGAGACGATAGAGCTCTGTTGATTTTTGTTTGAGGAGTTTGATGGTTTTTGCCAAGGCAGAAAAACTCATTGTTTTCACTGATTTTTTCCCTGTTCCCCAGCCATCCCAGAGTGTAACAGTACCCGCTACATCATCTATATCTGTTATTTGAAATGTATCAATATTTGAGTTGCTGATTTTTGTAAATACCATGCCTGGACGGAGTGCTCTTTCTTTTTGATTTCTTGATTCTTTTGGATTATTTCCTCGAGGATTAAGTATTTGGTCTATTTCGTAGTTGAGTTTTTCGAGATTTGGTATCTCTGTTGTATCTGGAAACTGAGCTCGAAATTCTCTCTCAACTTCTTCTTCAGTGAAATAATGTGGTAATTTTTTTTGTTCTGCATTACCCTCCATCTCTCTCTCAAATGAAACTCTGTCTCTAAATGTAATCTTACCATCATCAGTACATCCAGACAGATAGTGAAAAAAATCAGCGCCTGTATAGTGTCGTGTGAGACCACCCGGAGAAAATGGTTCACTTCCATCACCGAGAAATCTGACTGTGATGATATTGTCCTTCATCACGTCTTCACTCGGTACAGTGTCTATGATAAAATATCCAGTGATATCTTTTTTACTGTTTTTTGTTTTCCATTGCATGACACATCACTCTTCAAACAATTCTAGTCACTCTATTTGATGACCAAATTTTGCTGTGAGTTCTTCGACGAGTCCTGATTTTTTTTCGAGTTTTTCTGGATGGATACCATGATATGCTACAAATCTCTCGCGAAAGTCTTTACCACTATCAGTGCTGACTCTCAGTGTATGTGGCTTTCCCTGATAGTGTGCAAGCATTTGTTCGGCTTTTCCAGTTGAGCCAAATTGTGAGAGGATACGTATCTTTGTCTCAAAGGGGAGACTGCGTGTACTGAGGAGATTATTCGGTCCACCTGCTGATTGTCTATAGAGTTTTTCCCAGTAATCTTCTTTCTCTTTTTTCAGGGCAGCACTGAGTTCTGGATCTGCGGGGAGATCTTTTTCAAACTCTGCTTTTTCTGATTCTGGCATCAGAAATGCCTGGCTGGTTCTCGGGTCGATTGTTTCCAGGACTGTGAGTGGCACGATCGGTACATACTGTCGTGTCAAGAAATTGAGGATTTTTTCTCGGTTTTCTCTTGATACGAGGGTATTGTCATTTCAGAAAAATGCAGCATATGCTCCAGCAATATCGACGTGTGGACCTCATTCACTCGTGATGTTGCTAAATGCGTTTGCGAGATTTTTTTCTGGGTGTGCTACTGAGGTGATTTTTATCCATGCTTCCTGGATTTCACGGCGTTTTGGGTTTGTCACATCCATCTTACCTATCTCTCGCGAGATGCCATCAAAATCAATATCTGAGAAACTTTTGTCTGTGAGCGTATGCCCTCCAGGGAGTTTTTTCAGATAAGTTTTGCGGTATTTGGTATTTTCTAGAAATGTTCTGAGTCGGCCATTACCTTCTTTTTTGAGTGTTTTTCTGAGTTCTGCTTCATCGAAATTACCATATTCATCGTGTGCTACCTCTAGACAACTTGCTACCATATTTTCACGAGCCCTTTCTTTAGCACGATAATCGGTCTCAATCTGTGCTAAGAATTGATTTTCGAAAGATCCTGTATCACTCAGAAAAGTCGTGATTTCAGCATCGGTTGGTTCAGGGCCAGCACTGACGAGTCACATCTTTCCTCGCCAATGTGCATCATTTCCCTTGAGTTTTGTTTTAAATGCTTGTTCTAATTTTGCTTTATCACCTGGTCATTTTGCACTCTGATGGTACTCTTCTATGAGTTTCTTACACCCCTCATCTTCAGAGCGAATCTTTTCACAAAATTTTCTCGTATATCGTATTTTTTGACCGCTATCATTCTCTTCATCTGGTCGTCGATCAAGTATTTCTTTGTTTTCTCCTGGTAATGTCTTTGATCCAGGTGTCATGATGATATTATACGAATAAAGCCAAAAAGTCTACACACGTTGCTTCTTCCAAGCACTCCAAGCACTTGCAGAAGCAAGAGAAAGAGCCAGTGCAATCCACATGACAGGACCTGTTTGTGTTTTTGTCTGAGAAGCTGTCACGGTTGTTTTTTCCTCGCCAGCAGAATTGAGCGTGCTTGGTACTGCGGTATCATCTGTTTTTGTCTCTGTTGTTGCTGTATATGTGATTGCTGGAGTGTCACCTTCTGCGGGAGTGGTGCTCTCTATAGCTACTTCTGTCGAAGGGGCATCGTCAACAACTGGTGTTGTCACTTCTGGAGGAATCTGCGTGAGAGGTTGCTCTTGTTTTTTCATGCTAAATTTTCACAGAACACAAACATTGCGTGTTTTTGGGCTTGTTTCTTCATTGGTAGCGATGTCAAAATCTCGTACGACCAAGGGAGTCAAGAAGAGCAGAGTGTCATCAATATTTTTACCAGTTACAGTAATACCTGCCTTATTTGCGAGTTTATAGAGACCTATTTCATCATCGTTTTCTATGAGTACTTCTTTGTGATCAGGAAAAGGTGTCCAAACAAGTGTTTCATGGTTCGTCCATAATTCGGATGCTTTTTCAGGTTTTGCTGTGTATTTGAGCGTTGTTTTAATTTCTGGGAATTTTTGCTCGTTATCATAGATGATTTCTGCTTTTTCTCCTCCAGCATGTTTCCAGGGGATTTTCACATTGGTGATATTGCTCGTCCAACCATCTTTTGTTGCTGTTGCTTCAAAATCGTCGATGTAACACACTTCACAACTATTTGCAGTCAAGCTCGGTTCTGTAGAACACTCTACTTTTTCTGGTTCTGCGAAGGCACCAGAGAGAGGTGCGAGGAGTGCGACGAGGAGGATATATTTTTTCATAAAAAAATGGGGTTATTTTGTTTTTATGGTATTTGTATGGAGTTCCCATCATGAACGCTTAAACATGACCTTGTCCATAGCGTTTTTATAGGTCGGTGCTATGTCCATGTGGAGCGTCTCGAGTGTGTATCGAGTATCTGAGAGAAAACTATTGAGATCGAGTTTGATATCTTCTTTCTTTTCTTTCTTTTGCATCTGAGCAAATGATATCAGTGTGTGGAGATATTGAGAGAGAGTTTCTTCTATGTCATGCTGAATCTGAGACGTCGATTTATCGCTCGATACGAGGAAAAGTTTGTAGTCTTCTGGCATAGTTTTTTCTGGATCGAGCATATCACGATATTGTTTGATATGTGCACCAGCATTTTGAAAGTATGATTCATTTGCACCCGCTTCACGAGCATGCTCTGCTATACGCGCGACATGTGTGAGACAGTCTCGATAAATTGGAGGATTTTTCCCAAATACTGGCCTGTGAGCGTAAAATACAAAACATGATCGTACTGTTTCGAAACTTCTAAATTCTTCAACAATTTTGACGACGACATCATCTATGAGTTCACTGAGCGCTTCCATTTCTGCGATATTTTCATGCGCATAGAGCTCTTCGAGATGGGCAACGGGCATCCTTTTAAATGCTTCTATATCGCCACCATCAGCATAGTTTTTTCCTCCTGTCGACCATGAAAATACTGAAGTTCGGAAAAATTGGAGAATTTTATCGCAGGTGACCTTTGCGTAGGCATCACGTGCATTGACGAAGAGTTTTGTTTCTTCGAGATCTCGTTTTATGACTGTATTTCTTGCTGTGAGACGATTGCCATAATATTTACCCACATTGTCTGCGAGTTCTTTTTCTATTCTGGCGTCAGAGATGCAATCACCAAAGACATCCCAAAAATAGTGCAGTTCTTTTGAGTCTCGATAATCCTGCATTTTTTTATCCAGGACGAGGTTATTGATCATGATCTGACCGGAAGAAGTAGTATCCATAAAGAAAGTTTACTTTCATATACTACTCTATATTTTCACTGAATGCAAATATTTCATTCCAGTAAAGCGAGTTTGAAAGCGCGGGGTGGAATCTATTATTGTCATACTGACGAAAGACGGTATCCAGGTAAATTACCATTCCATATTCTTCTTTGTACTTTTTTTCGAAAAAGTACCAAAACGATTCAGGACAGAAAAACTCGCTATAATCCAAGTTCATGAGTATGCTTTTTTCATCCCGCTCAGACAGTTTCTGTCCTAAAAACCCGTTTCTGATTCTCAAGAATAATCCATCTTTTTTCTCTTTTCTTTATTATCTTTTCTCTAAATTCTCAAACTCAGCCAACCATGATTCTATTGTCGCAAATGCGTCGCTATAAAATGCTGGTTGTGTGACGTCGATGCCGATAGACTGGAGTATTTCGACCGGTGGGACACTTCCGCCACTTGAGAGAAGTTTCACATAATCATCGATCATTGTAGCTCCTTCGCGCTTGTATTTCTCCACGAGGGCGAGGGAGACGAGCATGCCAAAACTGTATGCATAACAATAAAATGGTGTCGAGAAGATATGTGGAATCGCGGACCAAGTATAGTTTTTCTCAGGAGGGAGAATCGGAGTCACGACATCGCCACCGAGTTTTTTTGATTCTTCGTCCCACCAGAGATTGAGTTCTTTGTAGGTCATTTCACCACCTGCATGTATATGTTCGTGGACGCGTCGCTCAAAGCTGACATACATGATTTGTCGGTGAATAGAACCAAAGACATCGAGGAGTTTTTGATTGAGGAGTTCGAGTTTTTCTTCAGGGGAGAGTGTTGCCTGAATCTTCTCCATCAGGAGAGATTCTGAGAAAATACTTGCCGTCTCGGCGAGGACGAGTGGGGCGTCATACACAGGGGATTTCTGGACTTGTGCGAGGTGACCATGGATAGCATGTCCGAGCTCATGAGCAAGCGTAAAACTATCATCGACGGTATCCGTATAGTTCAAGAGTACAAAGCTCTCTAAACCCTTGTCATAGCTCGCAAAAGCACCACTGCGTTTGCCTGATTTTGGAAACGCATCGACACGACCTGCCTCGAGCATATCACGAGCGTAGTTGCCAAATCGGCTATCAAATCACGCGAACATCTCAATCACGGTTTTGCACGCTTCTTCATAAGGAATCTTTTTCTCGATTTTGAAAATCGGTGCATGGACATCGAAGCCATAGAGTTCAGACAGTCCGAGATGTTTCTGTTTTGCACGGAGAAAACGCTGATAGAGTGGGTAAAATTTCTGCACTTCAGACATGAGTGTATCGACGACATTATCTGGTACTTGTTCGCTGATATTGCGCTTGCTCATAACCGTCTTGTAGCCTCGGAGTTCCATAGAGGAGCTCCAATTTTTCACAATGCCCGTGTAGAGATTGCCGAGCGTGATCTGATTCTGATGAACGAGATAGACGCTGTTCATCGATTCTGCTGCCTTGCGACGAATATCACGATTTGGATTCTTTGCAAAGGCACGGATTTCTTCTTCGGTGAGCATTTTTGTTTTCGTCTCCTTTCCGTCATTCCCGCGAAGGCGGGAATCCAGGCCCGTGGTTTCGTCATACTCGGACTTAATCCGAGTATCCAGTCAGTTTCAATTTTGTTCGCTTCGCGTAGTAATATCCCCCGGGTCGCCTTCGTGACGCTCTGCTTGCACTCAGTTGCCCGAGGATGACGGAATGGTGTCATTTTCTTCCCACGGAAATTCAAACGAACTTCTGAGTTCTTCATGCAGACCAAAAATACCGAGCGCACGAGACTTTTTATTGAGGGCTTGTTCGACTTTTTCGTCAAGTATATACTGTACATTGTTGGCACTTTCGATGAGGTCGTTGCGGTATGCTGCGAGGAGAGGGGATTCGGCAAAAGCGCGGATTTTTTCTGCCCCTAATTCTTTCCATTCTTGGCTCACGAAGAGTGTGAGTTCTGAGAGTTGGATAGAGAGGTATTCGAGCTCTCCGAGCTTCTTCTGGACCTCGGTGTCTTGTGTATCCAGTGCTGAGAGATACGACAGATAATGCATCGTCTTTTTACCGACCATATCAATCGTCTCGCCATACTCATAGTATTCGAGGACTTCTTCGGGTGTGGTAAAAGCACGAATCTTGCCTTTATAACGCTCGGCGTATTCACGCGTAATCGGAAGCCATGTCGCTATATCGGCATCGATACGTGCATCAACTAAGCTGTCGTAGAAATAATGGGGGAGGTTCCAGGAGGTAGGGAGGGGCATAAATTATTATTTAAGGTCTAAATTACTTTTTCCAATATTACAGACTGAGCAAAGGGTTTGTAGATTTTCGTATACAGTTTCTCATCATTTATCCCATGCTTTTATATGATCCACATGTAATACAATTGATGGATCATTTGCAGGATTTTTTCAGCAGATAGCACATTTGAAATTATCTTTTCTCATAACTAAAAATCGGAGTCTCCAATTAATGTCTCTTTTAGTTTTATGTTTTGAGGTAATTTCTGATTTCTTTTCTATAGTTTCTTCAGTTTCAATCTCTTCTCAATTTATAAATTCTACAAATTTCTCTAAAGCTTTTCTCCAAGAACCATACCTATTATCGTAAGTCGCTGCGCTGTATAGGGAAAGGGGCTTCATCATTTCTGTGTAGCGTGGTTGTCTGCCAAGTTTTAACCAAACTTCTTGCATGTTTGCAAATAATTCTTCATTTGATATGTTTAAGTTTCTACTTTTTTTAAGTCCTGCTTTTTCAATTGCTTTGAACCAACTGCTAAATCTTCTTGTTAGCGTTGTACTATGAAATTTACCACGCTCATTATATTCATCAATAGTTACTTTTTCTTTTTTCAGTTCTTGTGCCACTCTTACTAAATCATCTAGGAGTTCTTTATCAGGCGTATTTCTGTTATGGTTTTCTAATTCAAATTTCATATTTAATTTACGATAAAATAATTCTAATAATATTATACTTTTGGAATCCTCTCCTCTAACATCATTTTCCCAGCTTTGTCATAATAGGTACAGGTCATCGCGGTGGTATCGACCGTCCATTTTTCTACGCCGGCGTTTGCAGAGTCCTGACAGAAGGTCATATAGTCGGTCTGACCTTTTTGGTGAGCACGGAGTCGCTCAGTAAATCATTCTGCGTCGCTCGTATCTGTGACTGTGAGTGTGTCGTACTTTTGAGGGGAGACGAGTGTGTCGCCGTCTGCACTCGCATATTCTCCGTGACCGTCATGGACGAAGATGTCGTATTTCTGGACTCCGAGGACGATGAGATCCTGGATATAGTGTGGGAAGTCGGCACCGCTTTTTACTTTCGCGTGTGCTTCGCGGATTTGGTCGAAGGTGAACATGGGTGCATTATATTCAATTTCGATTTCTTTGTACTCGATATTTCTTCTTGTACTTTTTGTCGAAAAAGTACGAAAACGATTCAGGGGCGAAAAACTCGGACTGTTTTCATCTTACAGTTCTGTATTCGTGGACCTTAGACAGTTTCGCCCCTAAAAACCCGTTATCAGTTTAGGTTCTTTTTTCTCTTTCTTTATTTGCTTGTTGCACCTTCCGCTATCTCTTTTACAGCCTGGAGTGCTTCATCCCAGTCAGCGACAGCGTCGGCGTATTCTTCTTCGTCGAGATCTTCGGTTGGTTTTTCGCTCCCTGTGAGGAGAGTTTTATCACCTTGTGCACTAAATTTGTAGGTAATTACAGAAGTGACTTCGCCTGTGTCCTCAGCATCGAAGAGATCGTGTTCGATAAGTTCGTGTTTTTTGAGTTTGAGAAGAGCTCCGCGAGTGTACATGACACCGTCATTGCCCATCCATCCAAAGTCACTACCGACTTTCCAATCGGTGACGTATTTTCCTCCCATTTTCTCGGTGAGGACTGGATCCGTAAAGACGCGCCAGACAGTTTCGACTGGAGCTTTTATCGTGATAGATTTTGTGATGTGGTCTTTGGACATATGGAGATTATATTCTTGATTCGCGTCATTCCAAACTTGATTTGGAATGTTTCCCGTCATTCCAGCCAAGTGAGGTACGAACGCGAGGTGGAATCTAGAGTTTTATCGATTCGTTCTGGTACTTTTGACAGCAAAAGTACCCAAAACTGCCGAAAGAAAACAAACTCACTATCCTTTTCAGCATGATGAAGTCTTTCTTCCTGACGCTCAAACAGTGTTTTCTCTCGGACTCTCGTTTCTGATTTTGAAGAGAGCATTATTGACCTTAAAAACCTGTTTTTTTAGTTGGGCTTATTGATGAATTTATGAAAATATAGTATTTCAAAAATCCTCTCATTATTTTTACCCTGCCTCTTTACATGCTTTTGCGAGTCTTCGCATCGGTGAAGAGAAATGAGCGATAAGAGAGATAATAAAGCCCATCATGCCAGCTATACAAAAGATAAGGGCCATACCACGGGCATCACCAGTACCAAACCACGAACCAATGAGTGTGACTCCAGCACCGGTTGTCATAAAGGGAATCGTGACGTATTGTGCTATAGGTCCCGTAAGAAAGGTGGTGAGTGGGCTGGCAGCGGATTCAATACTTTGAGCAAACCCGATGACTCGTCACTGTCGATCGTAGGGAATCACTTTTTGCACTATGGTTTGTTCTGATGCTTCTATAATAGGCATCAGCACCATCCAGATAATGACTGGTATGAGAAAAAATATGATGGAATTTGGTACCGCAAAAAAGAGACAAACAACCCAACTGATAGCATTGAGTCAGGTAAGAGTGTAGACGGGATTTTTTCCGACTCATTTTTTTGCGACGATGAGTCCTCCGATGATAAAGGCAAAAGAGACAAATCCCCACAGGATTCACCAAGTCTGGACTGATACTATCGAGAGTCCGTATGGATCCATGAGTGCCATAAATACACCTCCGAGGAAATTATTAAATGTCGTAAGAGATATCAGCCACATATATCCAGGGACAGAGCGGACGAGTATAAGTGTTCATCGGAAGTCCATCTTCATGGGCTTTTTTTCTTCTGCCTCTCGTGCTTTTTCTTCTGGACAAGGGACAGTCGCGAGGTGTATGAGGGCGATGATAGTCAGAGCGATGCTCGCAATGAGTACCCATTTCATCCCGAGAAATCCTATGACGAGACCAGACGCAATCGATGTCACTGCAAAGGAGAGACCATTAATGGTTCCTACTTTTCCATTGGCTTGTTCACGTTCTTTTCCTATAAAGAGAAAAGTGATCAGTGTTGTCATGGCGATATTTCTCATATTACCGATGATGCTCCCTATCATGAGTATCAGGATGAGTCACCAGAGACGGAATGAAGTAATGTCCGTCCATGTGCCATCGTAGGAGAAATAGATGAGAGCGGCGAGTATATAGAAAACGAGAGACATGAGACTCGAAACAATCATGACGTTTTTCTTTGTATGATGGTCGACAAAAGCTCCAAGAAAGAGAGTAGAAAACATATTTGCTACTGTAAAAATACCTCCAATCCAAGATGTGACGAGGACTGATCTCGTCTCCAAAAAGGTCCAGTAGGTCAGAGCAAACCAGATAAAGGCATTCGTGGTACCAGCGATAAAATTATTCCCTAGAACATGATGAAAAACAGAATAATGGTTTTTTGGAGTCATGGCGGGATTATATTCAAATAAGGGTCTAGAGTAGTTGTTTATTAAAAATCTTCATCATTTTTACGAGTTTCTTGAACATATCTTCTTTCATTACTCTGACATTGTATCGAAATTCAGATTCTTTCAAATGATAGAGAAAATATTGT
>Ga0247837_1005523_pt1 | contig 18857 bp, 13 predicted proteins | sample LaCtaG_2_FD_187115 | JGI IMG/M metagenome (GOLD analysis project Ga0247837, IMG submission 187115) | Freshwater microbial communities from meromictic Lake La Cruz, Castile-La Mancha, Spain - LaCruzMarch2015_14.5m | ecosystem: Environmental > Aquatic > Freshwater > Lake | place: Spain: Castile-La...
AGAGTTGGAAGTGGAGATGGAAGTCGTAACTAATGCATAACTCTAGCTAGTCCTTCAAGTTGCTTATAATAAATGGACTGGAAACAAGCCATCCAGACCTTTATACAGGCCAACTTCAATGTGCTAATTACTCCGTCTCTTTGGTGCTTTTAAAAGCCAGAAGGTTTGAGAGTGTGAAACAGGACTATGGCTTTCTACTGACTTTTTTGCACAAATTAGGTTTACAAGCTTGCAAATTAACTAAAATTATTGAAATCGAGATTCAGACGTTACATTTTGGACTCTAAACACGTCAATTCCATCCCTTGCTCCCAATTCATCCAAAACGACAACTTGCCCACACTTGTCTCGCCCATGTCTTACTCCTTGGAGATCCGCAGTGAGATAGTCGATAGAAATAGCCGATTAGCATCCCCCACCTCAGCACTTCCATATATATGGCCGGTGTCACCAGGAAGTTTTACACCGAACGGCGCTTCGGCATTGTAGTGGAGTACTACGAGCTGACCAGAGAGACAGAGAAGCACCGCTTCAAAGAGTTGGAAGCCGCCATCAAGTTGCAGGCGTACTACCGCATGCACATGCGCAGGACCCTGTACAAGGAAATGCAGCGCAGTGTGCTCAAACTGCAGCGTGCCTGGAGATGTCGTCTCGTGCGCAAGCGATATTGGAAGAAAATCGACGAGGAGCTGGCCTATCAGAGACAAGAATTGTACGCTGCGGCGGTTTTGAACATACAGAGAGTGTTCAGAGGCTTTTATTTCCGCAAGTACCACCACGACTTCTACGCCCGCAAGCAGTACATCGAGCATCTCAAGTCTAAGAACTCGGAAATGAGGGAGTCCATGCAGAAGTACTATGAGTCGCTCATGGCAGATCAAACCCGGCAGCAGGAGCAGTATGCTCGCCTGGAGTTCCACAAGCTGGCCAGTTCCCTGCACCACTTGGCCTCCACTAGGGCTATTCCCGGCGTCTATCGGCACTTGGAGCAAGTCAGTGACTTCGGCAAGACGGCTATTAACCTGTGACTGCCTAGAGCCACTTAAAAGGCCTGGTCTTCAGATAGTTCTCGAGCTCAGGGTTGAGTCTTCTCATGCGCTTCGCAAACTCCGCCAATTTCTGATGCGTTTGAACCCTCGCTGCATGAGCCTCCTTCTTCTCAGTCATCAGGAAGAAGTCCCACAAGAACTCGAATACTACGAAATCAGCCATTGAGACTGTCCCACTGACGAAGAAACCGCTATTGGTAGTGTTCTTCGCTAGGCGAGTTTCGAGCATTTCCAAGCCGATGGTGATGCCGCCTTCATAGTGCTTGGCTATGCCTTCTGTGTTTTTCTCGAAGGCGAGGGTCATGAGTGGAGTTCGAAGGTCGTTTACCAAGTCGCACACACTTTCCACCAAATAGACTTCAGCCAAATTGGTGGTGGCAGGGTAGAGCCGGTGCACCTGACACACATAGCGCAGTACTGACTTGGTCTGAGACAAGCGCTTTCCATTGATATCCAGGACCGGCAGCACTCCAAATTCGCATAGAGGAGAAGTCTTGAGAGCCGGCCATTCTGAGAACTGGACACGATGGTCTGTGAACTCCAACTTTAGGTATGTGAAGAGCATACGGAAGACTTCGCCTCGTCCGTACAGGTCGAAATAATGAAGCGTAACTGACGGGACCTTAGGAGGTTGAGGTAAAGGCGCAGCGGCTGGTTGTGCCACTGGCTGCTTAGAGGGCTGTGGTGTAGGCGCTGCAGTGGGCGGAGCTTCGGGTTTCGAGGTCTGCTTGGTGGTTTGGATGCCCGTGTTAGCCATTGCCCCACGGTTGGTAGGTTGTGGGTCTGGCTTGGACTGCTCCGAGCTGTTCTTGCAGCCCATTAATTACCATCTCGTCATAAATCGCTCAATATCGCTCAAATTTGGGAAAAGTAGCGAAGTCAGGGACTAACACACTTATCTAAGCCTCAACTCAACTACTGGACTTAGGCTTAATCCTCCTCCATAGCTCTGTCCACCTCGCTTTTGAGCTCTTCAAACATCTTCATGAACTCATAGGTGGGTCCGTCGTTTTTGGTCAGTTCCACACAGATGCTCCCGTCGCCCACGTCGAACAGCTCCGCGGACAGCACTAGAGAGTCGAAGTCGGTCAGGACCTTGGCTCTCACTTTGAACTTCTTGTCGCTTTCATGGACTTCGGCTTCCTTTTCCTTGAGAAAGGCGTTGAGTAGGTACATAATACGCTCAGCTCGGAGGTTGGTGTAGACTCGGGTGAACTTGTTAGTGCCGCCTACGAAGGGAGGCAGGGTCTTCAGTCCTGCACTCGAAGTCATACTGAAGCCGGAAGACCCGCTGATGTCCATCATGGCATTGCCCACGCTTTCTCCCATAGCACCTCTGTACTGGCCTGCACGCGTGTTGACCACTGCGGCTCTCTGTGACTCCAGGGCCTTCTTTTGCTGTGCCTCAGCATGTCTGTGCGCTAGTTCCCGCTGCGCATCTTCCGTGGACAGCGCCTGTCCATTGAGCCAGGGCGACTCCAGGATCTGCTGCAGAGTCAGCCGCTGCGCAGGACTGAAGGCGAGCATGCCGTTGATAAGCGTTTTGAACTCAGCGGAGTAGAAGCCTTGGGGCTTGTTGCGGGAGTGCAGGGTCCAGAAGCGGTCGTTCTGGGTGAGGAAGAGGTTGTAAAAGCGGTCGGTCTGCTGAGCTTTGCCGAAGGCGGGGTGTTGGCTGATGAGGATGAAGAGGATCACTCCGCAGGCGAAAAGGTCGACGGAGACGCCGGAGTAGGGCTGCTTCAGGAACATCTCAGGGGCCATGTAGGACTCCGTGCCCAGGTGAGTATGCAGAAACCCACTCCCATCCCTGCCCGCCGAAGGCGCCGCAAAGCCGAAATCCGCCAACTTCAAGTTAAACAGCTCATCAAACAATATATTTTCCGGCTTCAAGTCCCTATGCGTGATCCCCCCCGCATGGCAACTGCCCACTGCATCCAGTATCTGTCTGAAGTACACCCGCGCAATAGGCTCCTCCATCTTGCCAGTGTAGAACAACACGTCGAAGAGCTCGCCGTTGGACAGGAGTTCCATGGCAATGTAGACGACGTTGAAGTCTTTGCCGGACTTGGAGTGGTACACTGCGCTTTCGTTCACGTCGAAGATGCGCACGATGTTGGGGTGGTTGATGCGGTTCAGGGCTTGGATTTCGCTTTGGCACTGGGCTAGGTAGCGCTGAGGGATGCTGGCGAGGTTCCCCTTCATCACCTTCAGCGCCACATTTGCTCCGGTGCGAGTGTCAACTGCCAGCTTGACTTTGGCGTTAGCGCCAGCCCCCAGCTTGCGAACGATCTGGAAGTGGTCGACCTGACTGATCCCAGCCATTATTCTTTATCAGGCTATAGCAGATGGCATGGAGCTATAGGGAGATACGCTGTAACTGGCCAGCACAGGCTTCAAATCTCCGATTGCTGGCAAGGAACCGGCCAGACCACGTTTAGAGAGGCTTTCAGCCGTTTTCAGGAGGCAGAGTTCAGTGTGGAGGCCTAGTTTCCTTATGGTAAATGTCAGTTTGGACTGAAACTTGCTATGAGCCTCTTCCAGCCTATTCAAATTCTGGGGCTTTTGGAAAGGCTAGAGAACTGGGTATGGACTGGCGGAGGAAAGGGGAAATTTAGGGGAACGAGGGAGGAAAACTGCTGGAAATGCAGGCTACTATGAAGGAATTTCTGGAATTTTTAATTACTTTGGAGGCAAATTTCGCCAGAAACACTCGAAAACAGCGCTGTCAAGCTCAATTTGGCTCTTTATAATCTGCAGGTCACTAGAAACAAAGACTCCTGAGGCTGTAAATTTCCCTCCTTGAGCAACTTCCTGCCTAAGTGCCGAAGGGAAAAGCTACACACCCCAATATCGCTATTAAATCAACTAAAGATTTCCCGAGAAAAGTAGTCAAATATCCAAAAAATCGACATCATCAAGCAATCCAGTCCCAACACTAATAGAGCCTTAAGAGAAAACGCACGAATTGGCCATTTCCCCTGAGATTGCACTACATTTTCTTAAATTGGCAGGGCTAATATTCCCCTAGCCTTTATAAATGGAATCCTTCGCTATTTCGCTGCTGCAGAAAGAGCTCCGTGGTACCTTCCACTCAGATCTCACGCAGAATGAGGACTCTGGCTTCTCGGTAGGGCTCGAGAACGACAATTGGTTTCTTTGGCGTATCTGCTTCCAAGGCCCAGTTGATACCCCTTTCGAAGGCGGAATCTTCGTAGCGATGCTGCGTTTCCCCAGCGACTACCCCAACAACCCTCCAGAAATGCGCTTCTCCACAGAGATGTGGCACCCCAACAGTACGCCTAGGCAGTCTTTCCAGACGGACGAGTGTGCATTTCCATCCTGCACCCACCAGGCACGGACGAATTCAACCAGCAAGAGTCCGCAGACGAGCGGTGGAGACCCATACTGGGCGTGGAGTCCATTCTACTGTCTGTTGTGTCCATGCTGACCGACCCCAACATCAGCTCTCCCGCAAACATCGAAGCTTCTGTGAGGAATAAGCAGATACAGTACAAAAATGACAAGGTGGGCTACGTAAGGAAGGTCAGACGTCTCGCCCAGAACTCCGTCAACTTCCTCTAATAGACTTGGCCCATGGATGTAGAGGCTCCGCTAGCCGGCAGTTACGGCCCTACTCGCAAAGACTGCGGCACGGACATGCCAGTGCACAGCCGAATCAGCGGAACTTGGGTGAAAGTCGCTAGAGTGGCGCATAGCCCGGCTAACACCTTCTACATACGACCGCTGTCTCCACAGGAGTTGGAAAGTGGATATGTGAAGAGCAGGCTGTGCCGCAAAAGTCTGCATTCAGCTCTCATACCTGCGATTAGGAAGAAGGACAAACAGCGGTATATGAAGGAGTTGTGTGTTAAACAGAGGTCGGAGAGGCAGTTGTTGGACTTGTCTAGTGGCTCTCGGGCTGGACGGAGGGCCTGTCTGCTTGGTGGGGCGGCACATGTCAGTCACCGCTCTCTACTCCAGCCCAGTCCGCCCTCCAAATCGCACATTCACAGACTAGGCCAAACTAACCAGCCCGCCAGAAGCCTGTCTACAGTCCTACGCGACAATCTATTGCTGCAAGAAAAGGGAAACCAGCGACTCGAGAGCTATAGACGAAAGAGAAGGAGCGAAGCAGGGAGCAAGCACAGTGGCAGTGCTGTAGAAATACGGTTCCGAGGGTAAATGGAGAGTGGCGAGGGACCGAAAGGACAGAGAGTGTTCGAAAGACTGTATAGTGAGGCTAGACTCAGGTCGCTCAAAAGGCCTGTGAGTGCTTCTCAAATGGACTCTTATGCGAGGAATGTCGCTGCATCCAAAGCTGCAATTGACCACTGCAAGCGGCAAACTGCCCACACCCAGTCCACATCCACCCTCAAACGTCCCTCAGAAGTCCCTATTCCCCAGGCCGGCGCTCCAAAGTCCGTCCTGCACTGTTATGTGAACTTGTCACTTGCTCAGCCTCAAGAGCCACAGGTGAGTTCCAAGCCTATGACCTCGCTGCAGTCGCCTAGAGTAGTGGTCACTGCTGCTCAAGTGGCTCCCCAAAGGCTGGAACTGAGACCTGTGCACCCTGAAATTCCAGAAGGAGGGTCGATACTGAGTAATTACGAGCGACTGCTGAGAGCAGGCCAAGGGAGGCGAGGGACTGAGGTGATCCTGACTCCGCACTATGCGCAATTGACGCCTGTCGTGAACTCCTATAGCTTCAAAGCGGGCTGTCACCTGGCAGAGTGGGTGAAACGCTCGAAGCCCTCTGCCAGCCCCAGCAGTGTGCACGTTCCCAGATAAGTCTGCTAGTGCTAAAAGACTCCCAGTCCAAGTCTCGTCTTCCGCCATATAATAGCAGGCCGATGGCTGAGACCAGCGGAAATGAGCCCGTCGATTCAGCTGAAGCGGTGGCTACGGCTTACGCTACTGAGCCCCGTCTCTTCGGCAAGTGGTCCTACGTTGGCCTGCAGGTCGCTGACAGCACATTGGCTGACTTCATTTCCATCACTCAGACTCGGGTCAAGACCTTCTTACCGCATACTGCTGGACGCTGGCAGAAGAAGCGCTTTAGGAAGGCTCTCTGTCCAGTGATAGAGCGGGTGGTCAACTCCCTCATGATGCACGGCCGCAACACCGGCAAGAAGCTCCAGGCAGTCCGGATTGTGAAGCACGCCCTTGAAATCATTCACCTGTTGACAGGTGTCAACCCCATCCAGGTGGTGATTGAGGCTGTCTCCAAGACCGGACCTAGGGAGGACTCCACTCGTATCGGCACTGGAGGTGTGGCCAGACGGCAGGCCGTAGACGTGGCTCCTTTGAGAAGAATCAACCAAGGCATCTACCTGATCTGCTGCGGCGCCCGCGATTCCGCCTTCCGCAGTTCCAAGACCATCGCAGAGTGCCTGGCCGAGGAGATGATCAACGCTTCCAAGGGCTCCGCCAACAGCTACGCCATCAAGAAGAAAGACGAAATCGAGCGAATCGCCAAGGGTAACAGATAAGTCTTCCCTACAATGGACACTTTCCTGCAGGAAATAAGTCGCCAGTTGCAGGAGGAAAGCAATGCACTGACCAGCTTTGTGGAGCCGGAACATAAGGAACTGGCAGTGAGGACGTATGAGTGCATGGCTGCCTGCTTCCGCAGTCCCGCCTCCGCAGACGAATGCCAGGCTTGCGCAACTCGCTGCAACTCCGGCATCCAGCAGTTCCAACAAGACTTGGAAGTGCACGTCAAGGCCATCCAGAACAACTTCCAAAGCTGCATGCAGACCTGCGCTCTGAAGATGTCCCAGGAGGACGGGGGCCAGCTGAGGACCTGTGTGGCTGCCTGCCACCAAGCCACAGTGCACAGCTTTGCAGAGGCTCGAGGGGTTATCAAGGAGTTGATAGCTAAGTATCACTCCTAGACTTAAGACTTGGCTGTTTCTGCTACTGTGGAGGGAGGAACTGCTCTATTTATCTGCATAAGTTGCCACTACGCCTAAGTCGGAAGTGTGATATGCTCCAAGTCCTCCGCGATCATGGTCTCTTCTTTGGTCTTGACTGCAGTACTGCCCTCCCCATTGACGGATTTCGCAGGTGCACTGCTTGCCAAAGTATCACCTAGCACTGTTACGAAGTAGGACTGATGCTTCCTTGCTATCGCCTTCGCCTCAATTTCCCTATTAAATTCAAACTCAAACCGCTCACTTCCTCCCTCCATTACGCCTTTCGTCTTGTCACTGACATTGACTCTGCCAGATTGACCCCCACTTTCCATTTTGTTGGCAATTAGCACATCAGGGCCGTATATATCGTAGCGGACTACGCTGGATCCAGTGATCCCGGCGATTACTTCTCCGGTGTGCAGGCCAATACGCATGTTGAGGGAGGTCCCGTTGTGGAAGTTTATATCGTTGATGACGTCCACCATGTCGAAGGCCTGACGCAGGACGTTTAGACACTCAGCCCTGATATCCCTCTGACTCCCCTCCCCCGCATACCCCATCGCCACATAGCAGTCCCCTATCGTATGCACCTTGTACACCTCATTCCTCACACACAACTTATCAAACTGAGTGAACAGTTCACTGAGCATAGTCACCACTTCCACCGGAGTCTTGTTGCTGGACCAACTCGTGAACCCCACAATATCCGCAAACAGAATAGTGACATTTGAGAAGGATTCTGTGATGTTGTATTCTTGTTTCAGGCTTTCGTAGACGTGGGGAGGCAGGAGGTGGGAAAGGAGCTCGTTGGTCTCTTGGATTTCCCTTTCTGCGTATGTTTTCAGGCTAGTGTGGGAGTGGATTTGCTGTTCTTGGGCTGCGGCGGAGTAGATGTTCACGATGGCGAACCCTACGATGAAGATTAGGTTGGAAAAGTGCAGGCCGATGTCACTCACCAAAGGTGTAACAGCGCTCCACATTACCACCGACAGCACACTCCCCAGCACAGTCCACCAGTAGTACAGTCCACTACAGCAAGTCAGCAGCATCATGTCATACATCACATCCAGCGTTATCAAGTCTTCATGATAGTCTGTGTCATAGAAGAAATCCGACATACTGAGAAGAGTGGAAAGCAGACATAGGCCGAAGACCAGGAAGGAGTAGGCTCGGTATTGGTGCAAACGAGTGATGCCTAGGGCTAGTACACAGGTGCAGCCTGCGGAGATGGAATAAGCGATTAGACATTCGTCGCTGGCGGACTTGGAATACTGGTCGTAGGCCACAACTCGTAGCATTAGGATAAGGATGCGGACCACTGCAGCGGTTATTAGGCCGCTTCGGATCACTGGGAATGTGTCTTTTAGGAGAGTTAGTCGGAAGGTGTGGTCTTCAGATGACCCACAGCAGCGAGTTCGCATACTTTTGCGGCCTTCTATTGGCCTTGCAGTCTGCATTCTTCTGATAGTATCAGTTTCCATAGCGATAGTGGTACTTCTCCTTTCAGGATATCTATTCGCTTTCTCAGACGCCCCGGTTTCCGAGGCAGTTTCCGTGCCCAAGCTGAGCGCTTTCTCCGTGACAAAGAACGCCTTCATGTCTCCTTTGCCTTTGACCCCTGTAAGCATGTGGGGCTGGAAGCTAATACCTCGCTGGTCCTCTATCATGCCGAATGTGGCTTCCGAGATCTGTATGCAGTTGGGAGACTCGATAGTCGAACACATGCGACTGGCGGTATTCACAGTGTCGCCGACTAGGGAAAACTGAGGCTTGTGGAAGCCGACTACTCCTGCGACCACAGGACCACTGTTTATGCCAATTTTGACAGAGACCGACGCCCCACTGGGCAATCGGTAGTTCTCAGCTATACGGAGAATATGGAAAGCCAACTCTATCGTTCTTCGTGCATGCGTCGTATTCGCTAATTCCTCTGGCAAGTTTCGCTCCGTCTCTTTCAGCCCTGCACATGCCATATACGTCTTTCCTACAGTTTCCACCTTGAACACTCCGTTTCTCTCGCACGCCACATCAAACTTTTGAAACAATTCGTCCAAAAACGCCGTCAATTCCACAGGTCTCGAATTCGCGCAAATCGCATCAAAGTCGCAAATGTCACAAAACAGCACAGTCACCACTCCCTTTTCCTCCGCTATGTACCTGACTCCCCTGCGCACTCTGTCCCTCACGAACTCTGGCAGGAAGCAGCACAGTATGCTGCGGACGTGCTCCGCCTCCGCATTCACCGAGTTGAGAAGTTGGAAGTGGAGACGGTTGAGACGGGAAGTGTAGTAGCCCAATACTGCACAGGTGACGTTGATGCCGATTAGAAGTACGATAATGATGGAGATGTATATGAGGTGGGCGGTGGAGTCAGCCATGGTGAGTGTGAGGGAAAGGGAAATTAGACATACAGCGAGGAAGTTGAGAGAAATGATGTATAGGAAGTCCACGTTCAGAATACCGAAAGTGACGATGGGAATTAGGGCAGAGCTGAGTCCGCCCACCCGGTTAAATAGCAACTCCGTAAGGAACTTCACCAGAACCACCATCGCAATTCCTCCCAAAGTCATCCCTCGAAAGTACTTCCGAAAGCCACTCAAATAGCTGCCCACTAGGACTATCAGCAGCGCCGCTATCATCACAGACTGCGAAGTGGCAGTGTCAGTCTTCGTATTAGTGACCAAGTTATAGACCATCCAAGCCGCTAGTAGTGCCACTGTGATGGCTACAACCACTCGCAGCAGCGGCAGGAGTTGGTTGGAAAACTCCTGTTGATAGGCCTTTTCTACGTAGGAGGAGGAAAAGCGCAGGGAAGTGGGGTGCAGTTGGCACTCCCGCACCTCGGAAGTCTGTTCTAGCCGGGAGGAGGACTTGTACACACGTCTCAGGTCGCTGGAGTACTCGGAAAGACGTGACCAGGGCTGAATCTCTACCGACTCCGCAGGCCGTTGCGCAATAAACTCCCCAACCGACGGGTGAAACAAGCGCAAATAGGCCAAAACCGCATACCCAAATGCACAAGCAGCCACCGGCGCCAGCACCAGTCTCAGCACACAAGTCCAACTCGCAAACAAATGGTCCAACACCTCCTCCAAATCCTCCCACTCCAGTGCCCCGCCTACCGCCACATACACAAACAGCAGTACTAAGCTGCCCACCACTGTCCCACAGTAGGTCACAGTCACAGAGGAGCAGAGTAACGACACCTGTCCCAGGACAGCGGCTACAATGCAGAGGAAAAACAGCGTGCCAAGCAGGATAAAGCACTCTGTTTCTCCATTGGAGCGGATAATACCGCTGAAACTGGGTGCAATGGTCATAGCGATTATGCCTGTTTGGCAGATTGCGACTGCGAGGAATAGGACGAAGTCTCGATATTGCAGGAACTTGCCCTGGATTCCAGTTTGGTAGATCAGTGGATGCGCTGAAACCTGCGCAGTGCACAAGTCTTCGTCCGACACGCCGATCACCAGTACTGGGAGAGTCGTGAAAAGCACGTTAAAGCTGGCAATCAGGCCTGCGGGGAACAGGGGCGGAGGCTGGTAGTCGCTAAAGAAGCTGAAAGTCATCAGAAAAAGCGTCAAAAGGTAGTTTTTGTGCACAAAGAGCAGCACTACTTTGCCTGTTCGCTGCAGGCCCCAGCGACCTTGCAGCAGAATCAGTTCCTTCAGCAGGGAAAAGGAAGCCACTGTGACGTCTGCACGAATATTGGAGTGCAGACTGACCCCCACACTGGCTTCCGTGAGCATCGGCAGGTCCGCCTGGCCGCTCCCCACTGCCAAAGTGATGGGACGGAAGTGAAAGTGCTCGTGCAGAAGTCGCACAAGTAAGACTTTCTGCAGTGGGAGCAGACTGTGAAAGGCGACTCCCTTCGCAGCGAACAGCAAGCAGACCAGCAGCCTTCTGCACTCCTGGCTGTGCAGTGCAGTTTCCAGCGTAGTTCCGTCAATACTCAGAGAAAAGGACATTGACAGGTCTGTGAGTTGCAGTTCTTCGTGGTTTTCCTCGCGGAAGTTCCTTGTGGCCATCCTTGGTAGCGGCGATTCAGTGTGATTTACGTCGATTCCGCGTATATGCAGCAGTGGGGAAGTCGCTTGTTCCAGCCCGCCATTAGCAAATGTATAGCCCCGAGGCATCATTGCCTCCTCCCCCTTTATCACATGCGCAGCAGCTCGGCTCAGCACCATACTCAGCTCTGCAGAGTCTGTGCGTCCACAGACAGTCACAACCTCTGTATCAGAGGCAAACAGACCGATGTTGAAGGCTACAGTGACTGTGGATAGTTCGGAGTCAGCACTGGCGAGCCAGGTCTGGAGGCCTGCTTGCTGCAGGGCTTGGAAAGTGCTTTGAGTGTCTGGAAGCAGGCTTTCCTCCAGGCCTATAAGGCCTAATAGAGTGGCTCCGGACTCGAATTTGGAGAAAAGACGGTCTACTCGGTCTTCTCGGTTGTAGAGATAGCGAGTGGCGAGTGTGAATTCCTGGGTGAACTCGGAAAGTGCATTGGCGGGCACTTCTTTGCAGGCGTATAGGACTGTGCGCAGTCCTCTGCGCTGCAACTTGTCCAGGAGGTCCCGCTGCTCATCCTTTTCCTCGGGGGTTAGACTCAAAATGTCAGTTAACGCTGAGCCACTGGCTTTGATGAAGAGCACCGCGAAGGGTGTGTCCGGCCACTGCACCAACACTCTCGTCCGCATCACCTGCTGAAAGCTGGACGTGTACCCTAACACCCTCAGCGTGACTTCCCTCCCAGCAGTCTGAATCACCATCGCGTCTCTACTTCTGCGCACTAGCCTGTGCTGGAACAAGGCCGCGGCTTGACTCGCCAACGCCACTTCTTCCCCGTCCCCTATGCACCCGAGCTCAGTCTGCGTCAGACAGTTGCACAACACCAATGCTTGCATCAGTCTGCAGTGAGTGTTGCTATGCTCTGCGTCTTTCAGGAACTCTAGTGCGCCTGAAGCGTCTGAACTTGCATTAGTATTGGCAATTGCAGGCTCTTCCGGCTTACTCTGCCAAAAAACCACTCTCGAGTCGTCCAAAACGCTAACGGACAACTCCCTTTCCAGCCCCGTCTTAAACTCCTCCTTCTCCCCTCCACATTGCATAATATACTCCTTCTCCCCCACCCAAATCGCCCTTATTTCCATACTCCCATCCGTCAAAGTGCCATTTTTCGATGCAATTAGGTACTCAATCTGCCCCATGTCCTCACACACGTCTGTATTGTGGACCTGCAGGCCCGGGTGCAACTTGTGGAGACGGAAACTCTGAGCCAATCGCACTACATCGAGCGAAACAAAGAGGGAAATAGGGATAACGTTGTTGTACAGCAGGGTGAAATTCACCAATTTGTCGAAGTAGCCTGAAGTTTCCTCGTCGTACTTAGTGCTGAAGGACCCCACGGTAGCGCTAATTACCACTGGAATAAGCAGCAAAGGGAACAGCAGCAGCACCAGTCGATTCACTCTTTTCTCTAGAGCTGTCACTTTCCGGCTTTGTCGCGCTCCGTTCAGACTGGCCTTGGTGTCAGGCCCTGTGTAGGTGACAAGTCCGAGTACCCAGGCTGCCACTTGCAGCTGTGCTTTCTGGGGAAAGAGGTTAGTGGGAGTCAGTTTGGCGGCTGTGGGGAAGCCTTTCAGCTTTATTTTCCCTGAAAAGACGTTGAAATCAGGGTCAGGCAGCGACACTGCCACTTCCCCTTCCAGCTTGGATACTCGCTTGGCTGCCTTCGCCAGTTCTCTGTGCTTCAGAACTCGCTGAGTTTCCTTCACCGGCTTTTTCACCTGGGGACTTCGGAGACCAGTCAGGTCTCGACTATTCACGTAGCACAGATCGTCTGCGCCGCTGCAGGCGAGGAGCAACAGGTCGGCTGGAGACGTTTCCCCTGCTTTGATGAGGACGACCTGCCCTACGAGGAGTTGGCCGCAGGGGCGGGGTTGGAAGCCGGAGGCAGTCCAGACGAGGACAGGACGAGAATTGCAGGAACGATCGTGATAGGACTGAACTGCGAGGAGGTAAGCGTCTTTGGCCAGAGAAAGAAGCAACATCAACCCCAAAGGCGCAAGTGTGTCCCACCCCGACACAGGAGACACCTGCGTAAAGGCCAGCTGAAAGACCGTCACTAGTAAGAACCACACATTAGAAAACCGCGTGAACTGCTCCAGCAGACTCCTTGGAACCAAAGTAGCCGCTCTGAAGCGACTGCTGTGCACTGTATTGTTGGGCAGTTCCGTCCTTCCCGTGCCCAGCAGTCGTATGTGTCGTAGAGTGTCATCTATCTGAGCCATTTATCTAGCAGCGAAGTACAATCTCTGAGAGAAAAGTCCGATTAGAATTCGAGGAGTTGTGAATAATTCTATCAGTGGGAAGGGATAGGGCTAGTCTAAGTGCCTGTGAGGGTTGGCAGTGTAACTGTTTCTAACATTTTTTCTGGATTTAGGCACTTTCTTGGGTCTGTGCCTGCAATATGGGCTGTATCTGGCCGGTTCTTGCTTAAAATACGGACTTTCCGACCAATTCTTCAGCGTATCAGAGGAAAAGTCGCAAAGAATCCATTCTAATGCTAGAGCTAGGACCATAAACTTGATATTTCAGTAATTAGCCTCAATACCCCTATCTAAGTGGCTATTTTCCATTTCCAGGGATAAGTTGAGAAAATCAGCCTGGAAAGTACTAATAGCACTAGAGGAACTGCCCCTAGGACTATAGAAACCAGTGAAATGCAGTTGAATGGCAGCGAAAGAGACTGGTTAAGGCTGAATAGTGTGAGAAGAATCGTGAATATAAAGGGAAATAGCAGTTCAAGTCTGGATTTCAGCCTTAAAAGAGACAATTTCGGGTGTTAATATTGACATATGGACGTAAATTGCACTTATAAGTACAATTTTGCAATAATTTGCGAATTCACTGGGAAACTAATTCTCAGAAAGTCCTAAAATACACTGATTTCCCCTGTCTCCCAGTAATCTATGCGGTCCAGCATCCTATGGCTTCCCTGCTCGCTGGGTATTCACCCAATGACATCCTTGCAAAGCTTCACCAGGTCCATAATGGCGCAGTTCTCCTCCCCAGTGAGTGTGAAAGCCGTGCTGCTGGGCGACTCAGGAGTGGGCAAAAGTTCGCTTTTCCTGCGACTCACACAGGGCGGCTTCAGTACAGAGGAGGACTCCACTATGGGCGCTGCCTTTGGCCAGCAGACGGTGGAGGTGCAGGGACGCAGTGTGCAGTTCAATATATGGGACACGGCTGGACAGGAGCGATATCGCGCCTTGGCCAAGCTCTTCTATAAGGACGCTTCAGTGGCAGTGTTGGTGTACGACATCACAAGTCGCAGTACCTTCGAAAGCCTCAAAGCCTGGCAACGAGAGGTGCGCGAAGCCTGTCCTCCCTCTCTCCGTACCCTCCACACAGGCCTGGCAGTAGTGGGGAACAAAGCAGACCTGCGAGAGCACGAGGCTGTGAGCACGGAGGAAGCAGGGAACTGGGCTCGCTCCATATTGGCGCTACACGCTACTACCAGCGCTAAAGCCTTTACAGGGCTGGAGACGCTCATTACGAACTTGGCGGAAATGCTGTTGTGCTGCAATGCACAGAGACCTAGTGCGGGCGTGCGACTAGGGAAAAGGCAGGGGAAGAGACTCAGTTGCAGCTCCTAGTGGCTTTAGGTTCTCCTAAAGCCTATAGCGGACCATTTCTATAGCAAATAAGCACTAAAGCTGGCTGTCTGGCTGAGGGAAGATTGCTGTTAGGGCACAGCCGTTCTTTTGAGGCAGATTCGACCTTCCGATAGACTGCAAAGGCCTGGAATGTTCGATTCGGTCCTCTTTCCGGTACGAATTCCCCACCAATACCATCAATAAGTCCCTCTGAACGACATCAAAGACATAGGAAAGGGCTAAAGGAACAGATTTAGCACATCCTTGGAGAAGTGTGGTATTGACTGCGAGTTTTGCTCAGTCCTTTCGAAATCTTGCGCTTGCTGCGTTCTTTCGGCATGAGCTGCGGGACGTGGCTGTCGTCCTCTTCCTCGACAATGCCGGGAAGCTCGCCCTTGGGTAGATTTCGGATGGAGGTGTCGCTAGGGGACGGAACGGACGTCACAGGCTCGGGTTCCCCTCTGATGGCAGCTCCTGGCTTGGCGACTTCGTCACCTGCAAAACATGTGGAGGCTGCAGCCACTCCCATCCTTTTTATTACCACTAGGAGCTAGGCACTACGGTAACGCTTCACTCTCCACTCGGTCCTTTTCCGTCTCCTCACTTCCACCCATCCAAATAGCAGTTTCATTGAAATCTGAAATAGAGCACTTCCGCTACTGTACAAATTTAATCTCTATTGGGGACTACAGGCGGCCGGTCCTCTCCAGCAGTGGAGAAGTCGCTATTCATGCTGGATAAGCGGCTTAAAAGCTTCTCGTCGCAGGAAGGGACTGTGCACTTTCCGGACAGCCATGGGTGTTGGAGGCACTCGGAAGCCGTGGGTCTGGAGATAGGATCAGGACTGGTCATTTTCTCAAGAAAGTCCTTCAATGGAGTCTCCGTCCCATCCCACCAGTCTGCCTGGACCATCCCTTCCCTATTCCTGTACAAAGTTTCCCTCCGGTCTCCCGCGGAAAACGGGTTCTTCCCCCTCACCATAGTCCACCCCACCATCCCCAGTCCATACACATCCATCCTTTCGTCGCCTGTTTCCCCTCTCAGTATTTCCGGAGCGATATACCCGGGAGTCCCACAAATCGGTCCTTTGTTCATGTCATGTTGGTGGATTGCCAGGCCGAAATCGAGAAGACAGCAGGTGAAGTCTGCGGCAGAGTCGACCATGATGTTATCCGGCTTGATGTCTCTGTGTATGATGCCTTGGGAGTGCACTGCTGCGAGGATGGTCAGCAGGTTGAGGAGGATTGTTCGCATTTGGTCCTCGGGCAGAGGGTGGTGTTTGCTTAGAAACCGCTTGAGACTGGCTCCTTCTTCCAAGCTTAGGACCAGACAGACGTCTTTGTAGTCCTCGTAGACGGCCTGTAAAGCCACGACGCCCGCTTCTCCCTTCAGTTTCCGCAGTATTTCCACTTCCCTCACCATTCTTTCAGGCATTCCCTGCCATCCGCTCTTCGCCATCCTCTTAATCGCCACCCTTCTCCCAGTAGCGAGTTCAACACCCGCATAAACCCTCGAAGAAGACCCAGTTCCCAAGTGACTCCCGACCTTATAGTCGCTCTCAAGGTCAGTGAAGCAGGCGACCTGTGCCAAGGCCGCCAGCCAAGTTTCCACTTCCAGCCAATTGGCAGCGAACAGGTCGATATAGCGGACAGAACTGATTTGGACTCGAAAGCCAGTGCCTGTGGCAGGGTCGTGGAAGGGAGTGATGTGTGCGAAGACTATGGGAGTGGAGCGGCGGAGACGGAGGTCGGAAAGGGACTGGGTGGGACTTACGGCGGTGTAGCAGAGGGAAGTCCTTGTGAGGATTACGTGTCTACTGCTTACTTGCGAGATTGGAAAGTCGAAGCACAAGTCTCCTTCGTGTATGATTTCCTCTTGGGGTATAGGGATTAGTCGTCGTGCCGGGGCTGGAAACTCCCAAAAGCTGTGTGTTGATCTACAAGCCGAGCCGAAATAAGCCATTATCTCTCTCCGTGGCCCAGTTAGTGGTTAAGACTCGGCAGCATCAGACCCTTGAAACCGTCTTTTCAAGCCACACGACCAGTCAGTGAAATAAGCTGGAAATACAGTATAGGAAGGAGTGAGACTTCAGGGTAAAAATTGCAATTTTTGGCCTGATTGTTGCTTTATGTGCCTATTTTGATAGGCGAAATCACGCTGAAGAAGCCGGGAAACCGCCTGTAGGAAGGCAATATCGGGAGACTTGGAGTAGTTAAGCCTTGTAGACAGGGGAAAACAGCCTTCATAGCTCAGTTGGTAGAGCACCCGCTTCGTAAGCGGTAGGTCTTCGGTTCGATCCCGAATGAAGGCACTTTTTACTGCAGAAATTTCCCTGCATTTGGGATTTATTGAGAGTGATTTTTGCCTGTTTCACTGCATTTCTGCGGAAAAGTGCATTTATCAACATCAATTTCGCTCATAACGAGAAACAACTATGCAAGTTATAAGTTAAACACAACATATCGATGCATCTATGACCAATTAGGTTAATTCCCCTAGTACTCTATATCCTTAACCGGCAGTTCCAGTCTGCTCAGCAGCGCCCTGGCTTCCTCCGTCTCAGAGGTCTGGCCGCTGTCCCCTTCCGAAGCCCTGCTAGCCTCTACAAAGGCCGCTTTCGCCTTATCCTGCAGCTCTAGGTGCAGGAAGCACTTTCCCCTGCATAGCTGCAGCTGCCCGAGTTTGGAGTCTGCGGGCTATAGTGATCTCTGCAATATCGAAGTAGTATAGGGCTTTTTCGTAGTTCTTGACTTCGGAGTACTCGTTTCCTAGTCTTTTTCTGATTTCGATCAGCGTATCTGAGATTCCCTGGCTTAAAGACGAGGCTTGAATAGCCGAGCCAACCCATAGTAACTTCTCCCTCATCCATCATCCCATTGTCTGCATACAAATCCGCCAACTCCTCCCAAACGTCAGCAACCTCGCAGGCTCCGCAGTAGCCAGAATAGTCTGGGCAGCAAGTAAGCACTGCACAGCCTCTCCCATGTCTCTAAGTCTGACAACTTTGCTGAGAAAGATGTAGGCTTGGACGTGCTGCACTGGGTCGAGGGCTGCGAGACCGTGACTAAGGATTTCCAGCGCTTTCTTTACATGCCACTCTGCATTGGAATACAGTTTCTTCTTTGCACTGCGTGAAGCCATCTTTTCGGGCAGGGTGAGGAGGGGATATGAGCTGAGTCTGAAGCTGGTAGGACTCGATAAAGAGGGCATTTAGGAAATGGGTTGGGGGAAATCAATGGACTTTGGCGACGTACTGAGAGGAAAAGGACCAATTAACGGCTGCGGGGCTAGGAAACAGTATTGTTGGGGTTTATGTAGCAGGCGATATAGCGCCTCGACACTACCAGTCTTTCGGCTTCAAACAGGCATTTGGTGCATGAAGACACTCCCATCGAGTCCTTTCACGCTTAGCCACAGTCAAACTCTCCACTATAGTCTCAATCTGTCCGAAGCCTGCCAAGTCTATTCGAAGAACGAAACTCCGTCAAGCAAGAAACAGCTGAAAAAGCTCCCATGAATCTGTGTCTCTATGGCGGATTTGCTGAAATCGTTCCTTGGGCTTATTTCCGCACTATAGACGAAAGTTGGCACTAGTCCTATTCATTACAGTAATATATGAGACTGCTTTCAGTGGTTTTCGCTGTCTATCAGCGCCTCGACTGCTCTCAGTCCACTCGTCTTTAACGACGGCTACGACTACCGCATGTCCGGCAGAACTGGCCAAACCGGCCGAGAACAGAGTCCCATCAACCTTCCCAAACCCCAGCTTCCAACTCGTCTCCCTCAGAACTCTTCCCCCTCCTTTTTGCTAACCCGGTCACTACGCCGGCTGTGATGAATTTGGGATTTTTCAATGTGTATTGGTAGTTCTCGGGCACAGTCGAAAGAGATGTGGATGATTTGGAGTCGGAGCAGGTAATCGACTCCTTGGTTTTGCATGCGCCTTCTGAACATACTATTGATGGGAGTCAGTACCCGCTGAGTATTCAGTTGATACTAGTATTGCAGCAGGTGGGTATAGGGTGGAGTGATGTATAGGGGGCAGGCGCAGTGTAATGCTGGATCAACTGATAAGTACAGAACTCAGTTCACTCTTACTAGTAGACTAGGAGGTTACGGCAGTAGTGCCTTGCCTTCATCTTCCACACTGCCTGGGTTGTCACTCCATTGCACAATATTCACTCCCGCAGGCTGATATGCACTGGTAGCATCTGGTCCCTTCAGCCTCTGTTCACAGG
>Ga0247837_1005527_pt1 | contig 18844 bp, 18 predicted proteins | sample LaCtaG_2_FD_187115 | JGI IMG/M metagenome (GOLD analysis project Ga0247837, IMG submission 187115) | Freshwater microbial communities from meromictic Lake La Cruz, Castile-La Mancha, Spain - LaCruzMarch2015_14.5m | ecosystem: Environmental > Aquatic > Freshwater > Lake | place: Spain: Castile-La...
TGCACACTTCTAGCAGTGACCCGAGTCTCCTGCCTGTTTCTCGCGCTAGCGCGGTGCCTGCGCAGCCTTTGCACCCGCTTTCGCCTTGGAACTTAGCACTCAGTCCTTATAGACCGGAGAGTCTGGAAAGGAAAGAGACTGGGGACCAGTCGCTGGGGTTCGGGGTGAGTCTGAGTAGGGGAAGTTCGATGGAGATTTATGAGGAGAGGGAAGAAAGCCCGTATCAGCCGAAAGTGCAAAGCGAAGATACAGTGGATATGAGAATGGAGCAAGCGGGGTTCAGTCCTTTTCCCCAAATGAGACCAGCTGTCTACTCCCCTCCTGCCTACATCCCTCCTGCATACATCCCTCCTGTCTACATCCCTCCTGCCTACATCCCTCCTGCCTACACCTCTCCTGTGTCCTCCCCAAGTCCCAATGCAGGCCCTGTCTTCTCTCCCAGTCCCACCCCTCCTGCTGCACCTCTGCCACTTCCTCAGGCCCCTGTGGACCGTGAGCCGGCCTACGCAGCTCCAGTGGAGCCGGACACAAAGGCGCGATTCCTGATTCGTCCTGATAAAATCCCCATCATGGACGTCACTCACGCCTACGGCCGTGCCTACATTGTGCTCTTAAAGCCGGGAGAACAGCTGCAAGCCCTCAACTCCTCGCCCTTCGAACTGCTGCTGTACATCCTTCGCGCAGGGAAAGCAGGACTGAGAGTGAAAATCCACACCAACAAAGCCAGAGCCAAGACCGGCCAGTACTGCATTGTGCCCGCGCAGAACCAGTACAGGGTTAGGAACAAGGAAGGCAGAGCGACTGCGAGGGTGCAAGTGCTGCTTTCTTAGTCAAATTAGCCTTACATATGTAGAAGCAGGGATATAGACGAATGCCATTGTTGTTGCCACCAAAGTAGTGTGTTGTACTGGTATTTCCTAGCTAATCATGTGCTTCTACCTGTGTAGGGCACCAAGAAGCGATTAGCCCGCTTTTCAGCCAAAGCACAGGCGCCTATTCACAGCCCTGGTCGCCATTACCTCGCGGCAAGGATACGTTCCTAATAAAGCCTCGAGCGATGGTATCTTTGGAAGACCAGGACAGCAAGCAGAACGGCCGCTGGACAGACGAAGAACACCAGCTCTTCGAAAGAGCGCTGCAGATCTACGGCAAGAAGTGGAAGAAAATCGCGGCTGTGGTGGGCACGCGCACAGCCACTCAGATCCGTTCCCACGCCCAGAAGCACTTTATCAGGCTGAAAAAGACGCTGCAGAGTGACTCGGAGGCCTCTGGCTCTGCGGAGGAACTGCCTGCGGACTGCGGGGAGGCCGGGGCTGACCCGGGGGATGCGGAGAAACTGCACCTTTTGTCTTGTATTCAGTACGTCGGACAATTGAACAGCCTCTTAGAAGCCGAAATTCGCAAGTACAGCGACTCTTCCGCCCCCGACACCCCTCCTCCAGTCACAGAAGAGTTTCCTTCCGCAGGCAGCGCTTTCAAGCGAATTAAGCTGGAAGAAAGCTGCGAGACTGTGGGCAATAGTGCTAACGCTCCCCAGGTCTAATTAGCTTCCAGCCTCTGAGAACTGTTCCTCCCAGGTGCTCACAATATGCACCATCAGACTAGCCTAGCTACACACCGATGTCCTCGTTCCACAGCTCTGGCTTGGCCGTGATGAACTCCGCCATCAGTCTCTCGCACTCCTCGTTGCCCTGCACCACCACCTCCACTCCCTGACTGCGCAAGTACTCCTCAGGACCTTGGAACGTGCGGTTCTCTCCCGCCACAATGCGCTTAATGCCATAAAGCAGCGCTGCACCGCTGCACATAGGACAGGGACTGAGCGTGCTATACAGCGTAGCACGAGCGTAGGTAGCAGCCCTGAGTCGACCTGCATTCTCCAATGCATTCATTTCAGCGTGGTGAATCACAGAGTTATGCTGCACTCTCTGGTTATGCCCTCTGCCCAGCACATTCCCGTCTACCACAAGTACTGACCCAATAGGAATTCCGCCCTCATCTCTGCCCTTTATAGCCTCAGCCACAGCTTCCCGCATCCACCTCTCGTCTTCCATATATGGCCAGACCCACTGCCAGTCCTGAGACTTTATCGTTCGTACTGCAGAGGAGACATACAGATGCTCCGAGACCGAGTCACCCTGAGACTCCCTTTGGATTGATGCTAGTGCCTGGGTCTGCAGGGAGACCAAGGACTGGATCCTTGCAGATGGGTTCGGTTTCCTGGAAAAGAGAAGTGAGCAGGAGGAGTGGGGAGCAGGGGAAAGGGGTGGAGAGAAGGTCGCTGCCAGGAGGATTGGAGAAAAGCAGGGGGAAAAGCAAGTCGGTGAATAGAGTGCACAGTTCTATGGGCAGGGAGAAGTACCTCAGACCCCAGCAAAGCAGAAAGCCAGGCGACCGAAGTGCATCCGAAAAGAAAAGCAGCGGAAAAGCAGTTCCCGCAGTAGGTGGACTGAAGCCCAGCGCCTGTACTTCCCACTCAGTCGACCTGAACCTAATCCGCCAGTACAACGAAGAGAAACAGCACCTGCAGACCACTATCAACGACCTGCTTTCCGGCCGCATCCTGCTGCCCGGCATACTCAGGTCTCATATCACCGACTTCGCTCCTTGGACTGCTGAGGCGCAGAAAGGAGTCCGCTTTGCCTAGTGACCTAATAACTGCTTATGTTTGAGATGACTCGCCCAGTTCCACCACGACTAGTCCGTTTTTGACCTTTCTGGTTTCCATCCACCTGCCTAGTCGCATGTCCTGGCCCACTGCAGCCACGAGTCGCTTGCCGTCCCGAGTGAAGTCTAGTCCGTTGATGTAGCCGTGCATTGGGACTGCATTCACTAGCTCGACCTTGGTCGCGGATACACTGTAAAGGTTGATTTGTCCGTTGGAAGAGCCGGAGGCTGCGAGGTTGGTACCGCGGAGAGCAGCTAAAGAGGTCACCCAGTGTCCATTATGTGGGGAAGTTATAGTGAAAACCGGCTTTTTCCGTGTAGACTGCCATAAATGCAGTGATCCGTCCTGATGTCCAGAAAGAAAGAGATCCTCAGACAGGACACAAACACAGTCAATTGAGCCGCTTTGGGAGGAAAACACGAATTGAGAGTCTTCCAGTGCCTTCCAAATCCGCACACTGCCGTCTTCGCTCGCTGTCACTAGCCGCTCGGAGTGGAAACTGTCCACTGCGGTGATGGACCTTTGGTGGCCGTAGAGAGTGTTCATCAGCAGCATTTCGTTCAAGTTCCACACGTTCACAGCTCTGTCTGCGGACACTGAAAAAAGCACATTGTGGTCCTTCTGCACTGCCAAGCCCGTCACCGAGTCCCTATGTCCCTTGAACACATGCACCAACTCAAACGTCTTCCCACTCCACACCTTCACCAGCCTGTCCTTCCCACTCGATATCAAGAACTTCCCATCGTCCGAAAACCGCACACACAGCACTTCGTCAAAGTGGCCGCCCGTCCTCCGGTCATGCTTGAGTCCCTTGATAAGGAGATGTTTGGTGAGTGTGGCTAAATTCCACACGAGTAAAGAGCAGTCTTTCGACCCTGTGACACACAGTGTGCCTTCACTGTTCACAGCCACACAAGTCACTGTGCTGATGTGTCCTTTCAGGAAAGTCACTTGGAAGGCCTGGGCGCTTCGTAGTCGCTCGGCTGCTTCGCGCATGCCCTTGCCCTCCCTTTCGTCCTCCAGGCTTTTGAGCTGGTCGGTCACTGCTTCTTCGTCGGGAGGTTCTGCGCCCGCCTGCAGGTGAGATTCCGCCTTCGCAATTAGCTCTTTGGCGATGCGAATCCGGGCTTCTTCAGGAGTCTCCTCACTATCCGGCTCGAAGAAGTCATCCTTCTGCTCTATGGGCAAAGCCTGCTCATGGTCAGAGTCTGAGGACAGGATTTCCTCGTCCATGTGCTTGTAGTGCTTGGAGGGCGGCTTGCCTGGGAGGGCGCGGGTGCGCTTGGGCATATATATTAAATGGGACTTTGGCCTGTGGTGCTGCTGCTAGCAGGCGTAGAGGCGTTCGATACAAGTGCATACAACACCTTTTTCACCTACGAACAAGTGAATACGAAAATAGCGGACTTGGCGAAGGCCAGTACCCTCGTACCCTCCACCTAGGTCACATTGCCCACTCCCTCTAAAACTGCCAACGGCCGTCCTATCACTTATATGAAGATCACCGACCCCTCTAGCCCTGTGAATGAGAGCTACAAGGGCAAGGTCTTGGTCACTGCACAGCACCATGTCCAGGGCATGACAGGCGCTGCAATGGTGCTCTATATTGCGGAGTCACTGCTAGACGCTGCGAACTTGCCCTATCTCCAGTCCAAAGTGTTCTACCTAGTTCCAGTCGTCAACCCTGACTCTTACATTCTCGCCACTCCTGCAGATGCCTTCACTTCCCCTCACTATAAGAACCAGGCGGTAACTAGCTGCTCTACAGGTGCGAAAGGAGTGAATTTGGATAGAAACTACAACAGTGGCTTCGTGATTCAGTCTGATAGCTGTGGGAAGGAATACAGTGGAACGCAGGCTTTCAGTGAGTTGGAAACATCCGCAATCAACACTTTGGTGGGGAGTATTGGAGGCCTGGACTTAGCAGTGGACTACGACTTGACGGGACAGCTGTATCTCCTCCCCAAGGCCGCCGCCCTGAGTCAGAACTATGAACTGATTCCAGACTACATGACCTTCGTAACTCAATTCGCTGGTTCAGGGGAGTTCCAGCAGAGCTCTGCCAGCCTCAGTACTTATTTCTCAGCGGATGCTGCAGCTGCTGGGGGGACTTTTATTGACTATATCGCTACTAGCACCCCTGCCCTGGCCTTCCAGGTGCGCCTTGGTCAGAAGGACCAGGCTCCTGTCAATCTAGTATCTCTGCTGCAGAGCCATTTGCCTGCCTTCCTGTACCTGGCTACCCACACTAAAACCTACCTTTCGTACTTCCTAACTAGACTCAAGTTGCAGACTGTCCAGGAAACTGCTTGCACGACTCAATGCCTGCACAACTGGGCAATTTCCACCATTCAGCTCCCTTTCCTGCTCAAAAACGATGCTGTGGGCGCCTCCGCCCCAATTGTCTTTTCCCTGGACCTGACCTTCCCCACCAACAGTACTTATAACTTCCTTATAACCAACGTGACAGTGTCTTCTTATGCATATGCAAACACCAGTTACTTGTTCACTGGAGGGGCTGCGCTGGCTTATACCAATGAAACTGTGGCATTGCCTGTGCTTAAACTCAGAGCGAGCATGCCGGCTGACAGAACCAGAGTGCTCTATGTGCTTACTGTCAACATTGAGCGGTTTAAGAACCCGAATGAGACTACTTATAAGGACGAGACCTTGGCATTTACATATACAGCCAGCGTGAACGGCATATCCACCTCTCTAATCGGTCTGAAAGACTCCTCAACCTGGACCTACAGTCTGAAAGCCTCCTACGTCTCCAGTCCAAACAACACCGAAACCCCCAACCCAGCGCCCACAGTTACAGTGCCCAGTTCCGCCTTTGGAGTGGGCTACGAGGAGCCTGTGATGTTAGGTCTGGGCCTCCTCCTTTTACTCCTATTCGTGCTTGTGGCTGTGGGCATGTGTGGAGTGGTGTGGATGCTCAACAAGCCAGGTGCAGAGGCTGCGGAAATGCCGCTAGCGAAGCAGGGAAGTGACTCAGAGGCGCCCTTCAGTCCTCCTCCGCAGGTTTAACTAGAGTAGAGACTGGTTAGGAGAGCGAAGCAAACCGCCCACAAGACCGCAGCCGCGCCCTGCCCCCGACACTTCGCCCGCAAGACCTGCACAGTGCAGCGGCCCCACCGCTTCAGACCCGGCGTCCTGGCTCTCCGGGAAATCCGCAAGTACCAGCGCTCCACTGGACTTCTCCTCCAAAGAACGCCTTTCCAACGACTCATCAAGTCCATCGCCCACCAGTTCAACTCCAGTCTACGCTTCACTACCTCGAGTCTGACAGCCATCCAGGAAGCGGCGGAGTACTACTTGGTGGGACTGTTCGAGGACTGCCAGTTGTGCGCTCTGCATGCTCGGAGAGTGACGGTGATGACCAAGGACTTGGTAGACTTCGGAGTTGTAATGGCAGATTTCGTGTGCACGTATGCGGAGTCACTCAGTCTATTTCCAGCGGATCTGGCGGCTGCAGCGCTCAGCTTCTACCGCTATTTAGACCCTCAAAACGCGCTCCGCCTTTTGATCCAATCGCCTGCTTCCTCAGACTCTCTGCCTGACCTCTTCCCCTGGCTCAGCATCGCTGTCCTGCTGCTTCTCACCTTTATCACTGCTTTGTTGGCTGTAAAACACCGCTACGCCTTCTGGTCTCGGATATACAAAATCGGGTCAGCACAGTGCTGTACAGCCACAACCGTGCTAGCCACCATGCTGTGTGTCGGCACAGCGGCCTATGCAGTCGTAGTGAACGACTACTTCTATGAGAGCTATGTGAGAGGAGAGTGCGGAGTTGCGAGGGTGATGGAAGAGGCAATGCGGGGAAATGCACAGAGTGGGTGGATTGGACTGGAGGAAGGGGTCAGAGAGGCAGGGGGAATTGTTACTTTTCTGGAAGAAAACTTCGACAACAGTACACAAGAAACTTGGGGCCACAGTGATTGGATGCCTACTGCCATTCCCTCCATATCCCAGGAACTTGACTACTACTATGAGAAGTACTACGACATGGGAGTGCTCAGTCCCAACCCTCTGGACGACTACTTCACCAAAATCAAAACTTACTACACCTCCCACCTGGGTCCTCCGAGCCACAAGGACACCTTCACTGGCCTCATTCTAGCAGAAGTTAATCAGAAGCTGAAGGAAATGATAAAGATTTTGACCAGTATCAAGGACTCCGCTATCATGATAGACCAAAGTTTGGACTCACACTTGGAAAGTCTCAACGACTCTATTAGTGACTTGGACGAGTTCAGAGCGGGAATGCAGACTCTATCTGTCAAACACGCCCAGTGGACATATCCCAGGTTTTCCTCCACTCGCTCCCACTGGTACACCTTTACCATTGCAGGCTTAGGCCTGGTTCTTGTGCCGATGATTGCTTTGCTGCTGGTTACGTGGATTGCACTGAATGAAGAATGGAGCAAGTACCAGTGCCTCTATGCACCCTGCGTCCTTGTGAGTGTACTCTGTGTCGTGGTCTCTGTGCTACTGACGGAAGTAATAGCTATGGGACTTGTGATGAAGGATACATGCGAAATACTAGGAGAAGTGGAGACTGAAAGCGGGTTATACACCTATACAGAGTTCTTAACGCCGAAAGCCACAGACTTCCTGAACATCTGTCTGAACAAAGAAGGCAACTTGATGTCTTACTTGGCCCTGGATGAGAACTTGTCGTTCTTAGGGCATTTGCGACTGCTGAGGGACAAGATCAAACAGATGCACATGGACGTGACGGCCCTCACGAACTACCGCTCCCTCAGCATAAACCGAGAATTCGTACCACTCATATAGATCGAAGAAGCACTACTGCTATACATCAACGTAGCGGACACCGAAGTCCCGCTAGAGCGAGACCCCGCCCATGTCCTGATGGAGCTAAACTCATGGGCAGATGGAAAGATGATTGATGGACACCAGAGAGTGGAGGGCAACTGCAGAGTCACTACTAGTGACAACTGGGTTTTTTACTTCTCTGACTGCAAGCGGGGGTATGAGGAGTATGTGTCGCCGATGGATCCTATGGCCAGTCGTGGCAAGAAATGCTGTTTGGAGCTTTCCAATTGGACTTCTCCGCTTGTGAAGGAGCGCTACGACAGCTACTTGAAGTGTAGCTATGTGGTACTTGCCAGACAGCCTGACTTTGGCTCGGTTCCCAAGGCTATTATTGCCCACCACCAACGTCTCCTCGACTTCGTCACCTCCGTCCATTCCGTGTTCGGCAAGATCGAGTCCTCATTCAACTACTTGGACAGGTTCATAGTGGACTACGCAAACAGGACAGTGGGACAGGTGGACCTAACCGAGGAGTACTTAGAGACAATGGGACGAGTACTAGACCTGGCGAGTTCGGAAGCCGGCGGCCTGAGTTCGAGACTGAACTGCTCCTTTGTGAAAGGACTGATGGACAATGTGCGGGAAAGTGTGTGCAACAATGCAGTGCCAAGCCTATACCTACTCACACTGCTGTTAGGCGCTTCAGTAGCTTCCGGTCTGTTCCTCACAGCGGCTATCCTGGTGCTAATGAGACGGATGAAGAAGCGCCTCAGGCGCCATTAAGAAAGCAGTAAAACTAGGGCAAGAGCTACTTCGGCTCTTCCATTTGGTCAGCACTGGGAGTGGCTTTCGCCTCCTTGGACTTGAAGAAAGTCTCCACTCCACTGCTCCCCGCTAGTTGTTGCTTCTCCGGGGCGAATAGAAAACTGCTTCTGATGGGCTTTGCCTGTGCCGCAGCTTTCCTCTGTATTCGCTCCTGCCTATACAGCTTGGCAGCCGCTGTGTCTTGGCAGTTCTCCAGCGACTCCTCTTCCTTGCGCAGAGCTGCGTCTATTTCCGCTGACTTGGAGTCGGAGAGTCTGCCAATGCCCAGCATTTCCCGCAAGTGCTGGTTTTCCCGCCGCAGGTAGTCCGCCACTACAGCTGCTTCCTTGCCTTCTTCTTCCACTTCGAAGGCGCCCTGTCGAGCTACTTCCATCATTTCGAGGTAGCGCTCTCGCAGTCGAGAGGCTTCGTCTAGGGCTTGCTGTGTCTTTTGACGTGTAGCTTGAAGTTGTGTTTCCAGACACTGGAGAGTGTGGGAGCGGGCGCGTTCTTGCTCGAGTTCCAGCTGTGCAGACTTGCAGCGCTGCACTACCAGTCGCAGCGCTTCGCGGTAGTCATCCACTTCGTCGTGAAAGGCACTATTGTCTCTCAGCAAATTTTCGATGAGTGTTTTGGAGTAGTGGAACTCAGCTCCAGGACTGGCAGCACAGGGTCTAGACATAACTGGGGCGGGCGGAGTCTTTATGAGGGACTTGGAGTCTTTGGGAGCGGAGACTTCGGGAGAGCGAGAGGACTTGGAGAGGTGCTGCTGTGTGAGACGCACCTTCAGCTTCAGTGTCTGTTCTTGGAAGGACAGGATTAGGTCGTCCATGGACTCTGCGGGCTTCAGTCCGGTCGCTGACTTTCCAAGCACTTTATCCATTAGCTGCATTACTGCCAGAAAGTATCTCAGTAGCAGGTGCGATAGAAAGCTGGACTGGAGAGTATGAAGCAGCCGCGGCAATTCGTTAACATTATTTTCAGTAGTGAAACAAGCGTGAATTCTAGAGCGCAGAAGCAGTGTCTCTTTTGAAGGAAAGTGTAGGCTATTTAAATAGGGGACTACAATATTTCTAGAATGGTATGGCTACTCTGGTTGGCTCTTGCCGAAGCCATAGAAGTGACTTCCTACTTTCCTCACCTGCACAGCGTCTTCCTCTCCAACGCCAACTCTATCTCCCTGCCTCCATCTGAAGTTCTGCTGGACTACACCTTTTCTGCGCAGCTGAGCAACGCACTTCGCCTGCTCAGACGGACTGGTGATTTGCATGTACCCTGCCTGTGCATCTGAGTTGCACACAGCTCTGTGTGTCGGAGAACTGCAGGCGGTCACACTCGCTGCCTTCACCACTTCTTTAGGCTTCAAAGATGCCTTTCTCGTGAGTGACTTGGAACGAGATCATAAGCTACTAGCAGAGTCTTTGCAGCGTATTCTACCTTCTACCTTTGCAGACTCATATACTATTAGTCTTCCTTTGACTGCAGAGACCACTCAGGCTTTGGTCGGCAAAGTCCTCAAGCCGTCAGGCCGCAATCAAGCGATTTTCCTCCTAAACTCAGAAGCCACTGCCAGTGTACTGTCTGCCCTGCACGCCCAAAGGCCCAGAAATGAGCTGTATAAGAGTGATGTTTATTAGTTATACACATATATGTAGCATGTGCTAGTACGGACTTACCACTTAGCTCTTTGAGTAAACAATGGAGCCGCCTACTAGACAACAGGCCACCGACCTACTTTCAGAACTCGACCAGGAGCTAGCGAAGTCTCAAGGACGAAGTGTGCGTCCTTCACGAGTAGGCAGTACTGACCTACGCGCTAGCAACCGCAGCGCTAGTCCCTACCGCACTCTCAGTCCCTTGCCCAAAGCTTCCTCTGAGGACTTAGCACTCGCACTCCTCGACAGAGTCAGGACTCACAAGCTACGCTTCGCCCAGCAGTGTGAACAACTGGAAAGCAGACTCCGTGCCCTGCGCAGCCGGGGGTAGGTAGTAATGGAATCGCTAAGGACCCAACTCGAATTAGCACTCAACTCTGGCAACATCACTGAAGCCATGCGCTGTCTTCGTGTAATCAACGAGCGTAACTTGGTGTTGACCATTTCCTACTTGCCACCAGTTCAGCCTCCTCCTGTATTTCGTGCCTCGCAGAGATCAATTTCTCCAGATAACGTGCCAATTGACTTATCCAGCGAGCGCACTATCAGTTTACACTTTCAAGACTCAGGACTGCAAATCGGCAGACAGGTGCCTAACTTCCCCGAATCTACGAGTCGCAGTGTCCAGTCCTTCACCAACCTTTCCCTTGCGAGTGACCCTGCAGCCTTCGACGAGAGCCGTAGTTCCTAATGATAGTGATGGTCAGGTTAGGGCAGAACTACACTGCGGTCCAGAGTGTCATCGACAATGTAGTGAGACAGGCGACGGTGGACTTCGGAAAGCGGATCTGGCATGGACTTGGGACTGGAAACCAGTGCTGCTTCAGTGTCTTCCACGAGTCGGCGGCAGTCGTACTTGCACAGACAGCAGATCTGTCTAGGAACTACATGACTGTGTTGCAGCCAGGAGTCAATGCAGGCTGTGTGGTACGTATGTCCGCAAGCCAAAGTCCGCACCTGAACTGCAGGGTTCAGTTTGTCTAGACAGATTGTACAGCTTTCGGTACCTCCTGCGTATTGGCGACTTGGGTGCAAGGCTTCAATTTGCTCTGCAGTCATACCTTGGTCTCTGACTGGAACCACTGCGAAATTCCGTCCTCTGCGCCTTCTCTTCAGCAAAAACAAACTCAGCCCTGCAAGAATGCCAAACACCCCCACGAGCACTAAACTGCCAATACCCAGCAACACAGGCACTTCCACTGAAGTCGCAGCAGTTGAGTCGCCTAGAGTCTGCACCTTGACAGTGACAAAGCTATTTCCAGCTGTGTAGAAGGACAGGAACACCTCTGGGTACGAGCCGTTGAGCTGCAGTGCGAAGTTGAAAGAGCGCGAGGAGTTGAGAGCGATCATTTGGATGAAGCGGTAGAAGTTGGGGAAAGTCGTCGACATGCTAAATGGGCAGTACTTGGCTTGGCCGAGAGAAGCGAAGACGTAGAGAATGCCACTGTGGACGGTGACTTCGAGTTTGATCAGACAGTTGATGGCTGGCTAGGCATTGCCTGCAGCGCTCACCTCGCTGTGAAGTAGTCTCCACCCTGCAAGCACTTCCAAGTCTTCTGAGTCTCCATTATCTGCAGAAAGCGCACGGAAGCGGCAGTCTTCGCCAATGAAGCCCTCAGGACAGAGACAAGTGCCAGTCTTGCAAGAGCGACAGGGCTGAGGACAAGTGTCAGGAACACTGATTTCGAGAGTGTACAGAGCGTCTGTTACGTTTCCAGTACAGACGAGAAAGACTGCCACATAGCGAGTAGTGTTGACCTCTGGCAGACGTAGTGCCTGCAGAGAGGAGTTGAATTGCCACCCCGCCACATCCACTTGGTCCGCCACCACTCGTCTTCCAGTCCACTGCGGCAAGGTCCCTGCTCGAGCCGCTAGCACTACTTGGCACACTGACCCTTGCAGTTGCAAACTCACCTGCATTTCCACCCCGTCCACTTCGTAAAACTCTGCGTCTGTGGTCTGCTGGAAGGTGTAGGGAAGTCCGAAGTGGAGTAGCGGCGGAGCAGATGCAAGTGCGGCTGAGAAGAGAAGGAGATATTTCATACTGCCGACGTGACAATCGTATTATGTTGGCGAGACAGGGGAGGAGGCTGGCCAGTGCTCTCAACTCTCTGCGAGTGGCAGCACACAACTTCCCATGCCCAGGCAAAAAGAACCCTAAAGGCGAGGACGCCCACTTCTTCAGTCCTCTGGCCATGGCTGTGGCTGACGGAGTAGGCGGGTGGGCGGAAGTGGGAGTGGACCCGTCTCTCTACGCCAACGAACTGATGAAGGGAGTGGGAGCCGGACTCAACTCCCTCAGTGAGTCGGAGAGAGGGGAGCCCATGTCTGTGCTCAAGTTCGCAGCTGGCAAGTGTGCAAGTGTGGGCAGTTCGACCTGTTCCCTGTTTCTTCTGGACCCTAGCAAGCCTCTGGCTCGTACTGCCAACATTGGGGACTCCGGCTATGTGGTCTACCGGCCGCTCCCAGACTCTCGCGTGCATGTAGTGGGCAAGTCGGAGGAAGTGCTGCACGGCTTCAACTTCCCTTTCCAGCTGGGCACCAATGGAGACGACCCGAGCAAAGCCAAGGTGCTCAGTCATGACTTGGAAAACGGAGATTTAGTGGTCATGTTCACTGATGGGTTTTGTGATAATGTGCATGAGGCGCAAGCTTTGGCATTGGTCACTCATTTTGTAGGACAAAAAGGTGGGAAAATCGAAGAATTGGCGGAGAGTCTAGCGAAAAAGGCCTTAGAGCAGTCTCGAAATCGCCGCTTCGCCTCTCCTTTCTCCCTTCGCGCAGGCAAAGAAGGGTTCTACCACCTAGGCGGCAAGGAGGACGACATCACCGTGCTAGTGGGCGAAGTGTCCCTCGCCAAGCCGTAGTAACCCCTCTCCCAGTCTGCCGTTAGTATTAAGCAAATGAACTCTCCACTGAAAGGGATGGGCAGACACCAGTTCGTCATCTCACTGCCTGTGAGCACCCCCGCGGTAGTGCGGCTGTGTGACAACCGGACCGGCAAGACGAAGGTGCGCATAGGCCTCACGCCCAGAGTGGCGAGCCGAGTGCACACCAGGCCTACACACAGTCCCAGTCCCAGTCTCCACCGTCCACTGACTGAAGCCAAGCAAAACCCCTCGCTTTCCAGTCTCTTCAAAGCCAACGTGCTGGTTACTCGGCTCAGTACTGCCATCCAGAGTCCCCACAAGAGAGTAAATCGGCCTGGTATGAGTTGGACTCCCTATAGACGCAAGCCCCTTTTCTCCAGCCTTGTGGGTAGTAGTGCCACGCTCAGCAGTGGCAAAGACTCGGATTTAGTGGTGCTCTCCCATCAGCCTGAAGGACGCAACACGGCTCTCAATCTCTCAACTGCCAGTGAACAGCCAAAGTACCGCAAACACCCCAGGACCTCGCTATCCCTGCCCCCGCCCAGTTCAAAGAAGCCTGAGCTAAAGGTGCCGCTGCGGGACGCCTGCAGAGACTTCGAATGGCTCGCAAAGGCGCGGGAGCAGCTGACGAAAGACTGGGCGAAAAGTCTGCGGCTGAGCAACGGAGTGGCAGTGGACGCACCTAACGAGCCCTTCTTCACCTACAAGTACTACCTGGGCCGAGGCAACAACCACCATCTAGTGAAAGCCTGCTTTCGAGCCAGGGCTCAGTGGTCCCGACTGAAGGAGGAAGAACAGCCAGCTGCCAACCTCGTCTGGACACAATCCAAGGTCAAAGCCCTCTTCAAGAACTACCCCTCTGCAGTGGCCACACCTGTCGTCTGCGGAACTGCCTCGCAACCCATAACTTGCGCAATCAAGCTGTCTGCTAAGAACAGTCAGAAGCAGGCTTCTGTGGATGTGCAAGTGCTGGGGTACGACCTCATCACTGCCTCCGCCTCCTTCTCTCTGCACACTGTCACTACCACGCTGGACAGTGCAGCTCTCCGCACCCACAACAAGCTTGAGCACAACTACCACATCACTAACAAGAAAACGCTCTTCTTCAGTATGAGGACTTTCTATCGATTACTGGGGAAGGACCCTTTCGCGATAATTCCGCTCACTTTCCATGTGAAGGAAGGACCGAAGGACCCTGACTTCCTCTTGTTTCTGAGGAAGTACAAAGAAATCGAGAGGAAGTTGAAGCGGGAAGAGGACGGAGAGGCAGTGGGGAACATCTGGATAGTGAAGCCAGGGGAAAACACGAACAGAGGCACAGGCATCAGCGTGTTCTCCACACTCGAGGAAATCAGAGCGGAGGTGAGTGTGCGGTCTGTGTGTCCTCTGTCTGGCCAGCGTCGCACCTTCATCCTGCAGAAATACATCGAAGCTCCGCTGCTTATCCATAAACGCAAGTTCGATATTCGCTGCTACGGACTGGTCACATGTATCAACGGCGTGACGCAGGGCTACTACTACAAGGAAGGCTACCTACGCACTTCGTGTCGGGAGTTCGACCTGGCGGATGTGAGTGACAGGTTTGTGCACTTGACCAATGACGCAGTGCAGAAGCACTGTGAAGACTATGGGCGATTTGAGAGTGGGAACAAGCTGTCCTACAGTGACTTCCAGCGGTACTTGGATACTCATGCTCCTGGGGTGTCTGTTCAAAGAGACGTGTTGCCGCAAATCAGGCAGACGATGAGGGACACCTTCATGGCTTCTTTCGCCAAGGTGAACTCGGACAAGCGCCTGTTCTCGTTCGAAGTGCTGGGCTATGACTTCATGGTGGACGCCAACATGAAGGTGTGGCTGATCGAAGTGAACACCAACCCCTGCCTCGAGATGTCCAGTCCGCTGCTGGCTCGCATCATCCCTGCCATGCTGGACAACGCCTTCCGCATAGCAGTTGATCCGTACTTCCCTGAAACACAGAAGCGCCCTTATATCTCACTCACAGGAGAGCCTTTGCCAGAAAATCGGTTCGAACTGGTGTTTCACTCGAGCGTGGAAGGAGTACGGCTGAAGAGGGAACTGGGAGAGAAGTTTCGCGCACTGGAGGAGTTCGACCGTGCTCTGCAAGACATGCCCGAGGAAGAAGAACTGGAGGACTCCGCCTCCAGCGACGAAGGCTGCTAGCTAGTGCATACTAATGGAACCTGTGGTGAAGGTCATTGCTCTGGGCGACTCCTTAGTGGGCAAAACTTCTCTCCTGGTCAGATTTGCGGACTCCACCTTTAACGCCTCGCACATGCCCACTCTCGGCCTAGACACCAAGTCGAAAACGCTCACGCTTGAGGGAAGCAGCTATAAAGTGCAGCTGTGGGACACTGCGGGTCAGGAGCGCTTCAGAACTATCAGCTACAGCTTCTACAGCAGAGCGGATGCAGTGTTGCTGGTGTATGACTTGACCAACGAAGACTCGCTGCAGAGTGTCCGCAAGTGGATGGCGCAGATCCAAGAAAAGGCCCGCAAAGACGTGGCAGTTGTGCTGGTGGGCAACAAGTTGGACCTGGAGTCGGACCTACTGCCCGGCGAGCGCCTCGCTGCCTCCTTCAGCCTGAGTTTCTTCGCCACCAGCGCCAAGACAGGCCAGGGCGTGGACCAAGCCATCACTGCCCTCGTCACTGAGGCGCTGAAGAAAACCCCACACTTGGCAGCTCCGCATGTGGACGATCGAATGTCAGTGAGCAGCACGCTGGCGCCTAGAATATCAAGGGGCACTTCTTGTTGCAAGTAGACATGGTGAGGCTGAGTACTAGATATGGAGTGGACGCTGGCCTTCCTCACCCTGTCTTATCTCCTGGTCAACGTCATTTACTCACTCATGGGGCCTTTCTACCCAACTACGGCGTTGGACAAAGGCGTGACTCCTATTTTTATAGGCGCAGTCTTCAGCATGATGCCAGCTGCTTCCTTTTTGGCTTCGCCGTTTGTCGGGAACTCGCTGGAGAAAATCACTCGCAGAGGAGCCCTGCTGCTAGGCCTAACGCTGCAAGTAGCGGGCATGACACTGCTGGGCGCCTCTGCAGGGATGGACGAGTTCTGGTTTGTGGCCTGTGGCTTGCTGTCGCGTTTGTTTTCAGGCCTGTCCCTGGCTCTGGTCACTACTTCCTGTGAGTACTAGGCAGGCTTTGCTATGGCAGCCAGCCTCTACCCTGAGCGACTGGAAACAGTCATTGCTCTCTTCGAGATGGTGGCTGGCATAGGCATGATGATTGGACCTGTAATTGCAGGCTTGCTCTACGACTATGTGGGCTTTCGCTGGATTTTCTACGGAATGGGAATCATATTTCTGTGCATCCTGCCTGGAGTCTTCACAATTGCAGAGCCAGAGAGGTTTGATATGGAGCAAGAGATTGAAGTAAGCGTGTTCACTATGTGCACGTACAAGGAAGTGCTGCTGGACGCAGGTGCAGTGGCCTACGTGATAATGTGTCTTGGCGTGATGGAGACTTACGTGAGCACCCACCTCCTAGCACTGGGTCTGAGCATCGAGGAAGTGGGGCTGGCCTTTGCCACTGACCCAGCAGTCTACACTGTGTGCTGCTTTATGTACGGGAAAGTGCTCAGAACGATGAACCTGAGGCGTGTTATTCAAGCGGGACTACTGCTTGGAGTGCTGTCTTCCTTATTGATGGGGCCTCCTTACCCTTTGCCTGCCTCTGGAATCTCCGTGGTGCTGGGAATGACAGTAATGGGTGCGGCCATCGCTTCCACCTATGTGCCAGCACTCCCACATATGATTGCCGCAGCAGAATCGCTGGGCTTCTTCGTGGACGACCGACTGAATGACGCACTGAGCAGTGTGGCTTCCGGGTCGTTTTCCCTGGGCGAGATGCTGGGGCCTATACTGGGTGGCGTGGCCTTGCACTACATGGACTTCAGAAACCTTGTGACCATTATGGCAGGTGTAGGCCTAGTCTTCTTTCTGTTTCACTTCCTTCTGTACCGCAGGGATGTACGTTTCGCCATGGAAATGAGGCACTCCCTGACCTTCTACAAGCACATCCACTCCAGCCTCTTTATCTAGTAATATGAGCGACAATCTGTGCAGCCTATGCGGCACCAGAACTCCCTCTTTCGTGTGCTTCTGCACAGAAACTCCAGTGTGTCAGTCCTGCATTTCCCAGCACTTGCTGAGCGCCCCTGATCTGCCTCACAAGCCTGTGGCTATTACGTCTCGCGAGCTGCTGCACTTCCTCAGAGCTGAGGTCAAGGCTGACCCTGCAGAACGTTCCAAACAACCCTACCGGGAGCACTTGGAGCGAGAACTGCAGCAGGTCACTGCAGCCAAGGCGCAGGCACTGCTCGACTTAGCGAACCTGCAGGAAGAACTGGAAAACCAGGTCAGAACTGCAGTGGCGGAGCTCAGATCCGCACTAGTGACTGCTGCTGACAGACTGGAGGCTGCGCTGCGCAGAAAGGCAGCAGAGATCGACGACCCTGCGGTTCCGCCCTCCGAGATACCCCGGCCTTCCCAGACTTGCGCATCTGTCCAAATCAGTCTGGAGTCCAAAAACGTGGATCTGACAGCGCTGGTGAAGGGCGCCTTCAAGGCTTCGTTCGAACTGCGAGAAGGGAGCGGAGATGTGCGGCGCTGTCCAACAGTCCTCTACAAGCTCTTCGGAGGCTCTAACTCCATCGCAGTGTTTGACGGAGTGACTGAGCAGGTGGGGAAGAACTTAAGTGCGAACCTCAAGTTCTATCACAACTCCTGCCACTGTGATGGACCGAACGGGTGTGTGTTCGTGACTGGAGGGAGTCAGACAGGCCACAGTCGAAATGAAGCCTTTTCTCTGCACCCAACGACAGCGCTAGTATCTGAAATCCAGGCGATGCACATTGCCAGGAGAAGTCATGCGTCTATTTGCGTGGGCAAGTGGCTGTACGTGTTCGGCGGCATCCTGGATGATGACCGCCTCAGTTTGTGCGAACGCTACAGCATTGAAACAGACACGTGGCAGACCATCACAGCAATGCACGAGCGGAGGGCGTACCTGGGCTGCTGCGAGTTCGAAGGAAAAGTGTACGTGGCTGGGGGTTCAAACACTACTCCCTGCGAAGTCTATAGTCCGGCTAGTGACAGTTTTTCTCTCCTGCCTGCACCTCATATGTGCATTGAAGACAACTGCAGTCTGTTCAGTCTCGCCACCAGCATTCTGCTCTTTCACGGGGCCTTCCAAGGCGTAATAACTCGGCTGGACCCGGCCTCTGGCCGCTTCACACAGGAAAAAGACATGTGTGTGGGCAACTCGTGGAGCAGCACGCCACCGATTCGGGTGAACAATTACGTGTATCTCTTGCGAGCAGAGAGCGTATTTAAATACAGGTGCGATACTGGAGAAAGTGAGTACGTGGCGAGACTTGCCAAAGGCAGACATCGAGGCTTAGATTAATTCCAAATATGTAAAAGGCTTACGGGTGGAATAGCAGGTATATGCATTAGTGAGCCATTGTTAATAGAATTGAATGCAGATGGCCACAGAGTGTAGGATCGATACGCTTCAAAATTAATTGGAACTAATTATCTCATGGAATGGCTAAGATATATTCTGAGTATTCGTGAATATTATGATTACAGGTTGGCAATGCAAGTTCTCGACATAGATCAATATGGACTTTAAGTAGCTTATTTGCTTCAGATACATGCTAAAGGATGTTATTCTTCCAGATCCTCCAATCCTGTACTAGAGTGAAGCAACTAATGGTGTATTCACCGAGTAGGAGATTTCTAGCCCTAGCCTGATCTTCGGACTCTCTTCGCTACGAAGAACTCACACTTAGGCAAATGTACTGGGAGTGTGTTTGTAGTGCTGCCTACTCCGAAAGCACTGCTATGCAAGTCGCCCTGAAGCCGCTGATTAAATAGATTAAACCTTTTTAGCAGTGCTTGCTGCCTAATCAGTCACTCTCAATACAGCCAATGACTGCTACTACCTAAAGACCCGTTTGTAGTTGATTACATGCGAGTGCGAACTTCACATGCTCCAATCATGTCCCTGCGCCTAGCTGCAAGTCCT
>Ga0247837_1005530_pt1 | contig 18830 bp, 13 predicted proteins | sample LaCtaG_2_FD_187115 | JGI IMG/M metagenome (GOLD analysis project Ga0247837, IMG submission 187115) | Freshwater microbial communities from meromictic Lake La Cruz, Castile-La Mancha, Spain - LaCruzMarch2015_14.5m | ecosystem: Environmental > Aquatic > Freshwater > Lake | place: Spain: Castile-La...
AATAGGCATGACTCTCGCAGTGCAGGACTCCACCAGGTCGGTCCACAGTGCTACCCATTTGCGAGGGAACAGCATTGTATGTGTGTATACAGTGGAAGTGAGGGCGGAAATGGCTGGCTGCTTCAAGTGCTATGGACAGGTACCGGAAATAACAAGGGTTGTAATCATATATCCCAAGCAACTGCCTGTAGAGGAGGTAGTGCAGGCGCCAGTAGGCTGGAGGCCCACTGATGTGCCTGAGTACAAGCTTTCCCCGGACTAATCCCTCATTTAGGACTGCAGTAGATGTAGTTTTATAGGCACAAAGTCGATATTGGCCTATAAATGGTAAGGAAAAGGGTCTTCTTTGCATATTGTGATGAAATACAACTCAGCAAATAGGTATGGATAATTGTTTCAATAGTCAGGAATAGGACTGGAATTACTGTAAATAGCCCTTGAGGGAGGGAAATAAACAAAACTTATCATACTATCACATCGAGTTTGTGAGAGTGTGCTTGGAAGGGTACTTTGTCCAATTCTAGCCGTCCGTCTGTTTGCATCTTGCTGCTTACAGCACATATATGCTGATTCTTAATGAAGCAATAATTTTGACCAACGAATCAACCCTTTTACTAGCACTTATTAGTATTCCATGTTCGCACAACTCACTCTCTTGCTGCAAGTATACGCGTAGCATATTTTTATACCATTTGACTGTCAATATATCTAATTACGGAGAAAATCGGATCCGGTGAGGAATATCATTTATTGAATCATACTCCAATAGTAAAATATATTAGAGAAATAGAGCTAAATCGTAACTAACTTGCTGTATTTTCCTTATATCCACAGTGGTTTCCATATCAATATCGCGTATATCTGTACCAAATTGGGACTTCTATTCACTCTTATTCAGAAATCCTAGGCCTACTTCAGCAAGATATTGATGGAAAAATCATATCTGACTCTTACGTACCTTCTAAATTCCTCAACTTTACCACATGTCTAACGATATCTCTGTGTTTCCCTGAGGTACTCTATAACCTAGCGGAAATTCATAATTTGCTGCCTTTCTTTTCTGAGACATGTAATAAACTCATCTCAAGTCTATAGCAGTGTGTTAAAATACTGAAGATAGACTTTCTTAGATGCCCTATTGTGGATTCACTTGAAGCATCATAAGGCTACTCTTAGAGCCTTCGAAAGCGAAGACTACTCTATATTTGTTTCAGTGACCTGTCTGGCTTTCAGAGGCAGTCAAGCTGTAGTCATGGAGGAAATGCTCATTTGCGACTTGAACAGTGCCACTTTACCAATCCTGTGCTTCCCCTGCCCTGTCTATGAGCAGACACTTCCACTGCTCCAAAACTGCTACCGTTATTGTATTCCTCTCTGCTAGGAAGACTATCACTTCAGCACGAGAACTCATTAGACTTCAGATAAAACTGCACGACTTTGACGCATAAGGAATTGCACTACAACACCTTCCAGAGATATGCATTGTGCATTTCGCAGAGATGGTATGCATTCGAAGCCAGCAACTTCGATATATCGTTGCAGGTGCATGCAAAAATCAAGCGGTTTGCATGAAGAAGCTTTCGTCTATTCCTGATATTGGCAGCGCACCACCGTGCTTGGAGATATACACTTTGCACCAGCAACAGAATTCAAAAACTACCTATCGACTATTTAGGTAGTTTTACTGTACTGTTGAAAAGGAAGAGACAGGGCACTATACACTACCCAGAACTTTGGTGTTTGAAGAAAACTTGACTACGCTGATAGGCGAAATATATAGCGTCGCCTTGTCCTGTAGTTTAGATGCCCGGTTCCTGCACGCAGACATCGTAATCCGCCTACAGTACGAAGACTTTGCAGCACAGCTAGTGAATAGGAGAGTTGTAGGGAGTAATGTTCCCTTTCTTTGGCGGCTTTTCTCTTCCAATTCTTTCAATTGATGTACCCTGCCTCCGTCAAATTCGGATGTTTTCCAAAAGCAGTACCTTGGTGATTGCTTTTCCTACGTTTTCAAGAGGGCGAGTGAGAAGTTGACCGGATAGAAATATAGAAGATGCATACCAAAAAGTCAACATTGAGGAGATGTAGGCGATCCAGGGCAAGGTGAACCTCTGAGCTGTACCTGGAACCCTAAAGAGCTATGCTGTGCAGCACCGAGTTAGCCTTTTCCAAGGCGTATGAGATTCCCGCAGGCAGGGAAACTTAAATCCGTGGTATTTAGTGGAGGCCCAACACACAGCGAGACTACTCAGCACAGCCTGTGCTTTAGACACACAAATGCCATACAGTGAAGTCACAGGACAAGTTGCGAATTTTGTATGAGTCCTGATTTATTCGGGCCGGATTTGCATCATAAGGCTTTTGAAGTTTTCTTCGGCCTAAAATACCACGCCCACGAATGCTTGCAAAAGGTTGGGCAAGACAAATTACCACTCTTCGAAGAAGCGCGACCGTTGTGCTGTCGGGTCCACCACCACGCCCGCTAACCAACCAGAGGCATATAGAGAAGCCATGTGGCTTTAATTGCCTTAGACGCTATCTCAGCAATACAAGTCTTCGTGGAAAGCTCTAACATTAGCGCCTTCCAGAAGTTCACTAAAAGCCGAAAGCCACTGAGAAACTCGATGTTACTACAAGGCTGAAGAAAGGCGGGTCTGCGGCCGTACTTATTTTGTAAACTAGCCTCAGAAGGGCGAGTGGATGGTGCGGCCAACCATCACCATCGCATCTGTACCCTGCAGAGCTGCAGTCACTAGCTATGTAAATCTACTGTGTAGCCATACAGACACAGCAATTGCATCTCCCTCAGACCTGTACGACTCATCGTTACTTCTCAGTGGTAACTAGTTCACATGCACTGTGTCAGAGAAGCAGCAGCTGTGGGAACTCAGAGTGCACAGAAGTGAAACCCGAGTGATTTCGATAGGACTAGACTCTGGCTGCATGTGCGACCTTAGTTTCATTTACATCATGCTACGTCACTCAAGACGCGACTGCAAGTTTCGGCTTTCCTGTTTATTTACTCTCTTTCCCCTATTAGGTAAAAAAACTCCGCGTCCCAAAATCTCCTCAGCCTCACAGACCCAGCAGCCCCTGCTTCACATATAAGCAGTCCCTATCCGTCCCTCCCTTCCCACCAATTCCCAACTTTGCATGACCTTGCCTCCTCCGCCTATCCCCGCTTATAATAATGGCTGCAGAATTCGACTACCTGGTCCTAGGAGGTGGCAGTGCAGGCCTAGCGACTGCAAGGCGAGCTGCGAAGTATGGGAAACGCGTAGCAATGATCGAGCACCAGCGACTAGGCGGCACCTGTGTCAACGTAGGCTGCGTGCCTAAGAAACTGATGTGGAATGCAGCTTGTCTGAAGGAAGACTTGGAGTACTGCGCGGGCTATGGAATCACTGTGGGACCGGGCGTGTTCAACTGGGCGGATTTGAAGCAGAGAAGAGATGCGGAGGTGGCGAGACTGAATGGGATTTACCAGAGGAATGTGGATAAGGACAGTATTACTTGGGTGCACGGCCTGGCCCGCTTCGTAGATGCACATACAGTGGAAGTAGAAGGCCAAGGCCTCTTCACCGCTCCTCACATTACCATCGCAGTGGGCTCCTACTCCCTTGTCCCCAGAGGCATCGAAGGCATCGAGTTGGCTATCAACAGTGACGGCTTTTTCGAGCTGGAAACCCTACCAGCAAGAGTGATGATCATTGGCAGTGGCTATATCGCTACAGAAATCGCAGGCATTTTCAAGTCTTTGGGCGCGGAAGTGACTTTAGTTCTGGGACCCTGGCCCTTCCTGGAGCCTTTCGACCTGGAGGTTTCGGAACTGCTGAGGACTACTATGGAAGGCAGCGGAGTGCGCTTCCTTGGCCCGTTTGAGACTAAGAAGATAGTCAAACTTCCTTCCGGCGCTTTCCATGTGGAATACACGAACGGGACCGAAGGAGAATATGACTGTGTGATGCACGCAATTGGTCGCATAGCCGAAGTCAGAGGGTTGAATTTGCCTGCTGTAGGTCTGACGACCAACCGCTTCGGGTACCTGCCTGTGGACGACTACCAGAACTCGACAGTCCCAGGGATATATGTCGTAGGGGATGCGTGTGGGAAGAGCATGCTAACGCCAGTCGCAGTGAAGGCGGGCAGACTGCTGGCAGACCGGCTATTCGGAGGTCAGCCGGAGGCAAAGATGGACTACGACTACATTCCTACAGTGATGTTCGCTCATCCTCAAATCGGCATGGTGGGCTATCCCGAGTACCTTGCAAAGAAGAAGTTCGGAGAGGACCAAGTGCACTGCTACAAGGCCAAATTCAACGCGATGTTTTACTCCTTCACAGAGCACAAAAGCCCGACTCTGGTCAAGATGGTGTGTGTCGGGCCTGAGGAGAAGGTGGTGGGACTGCACTTCTTCGGCAGGGGAGTGGAGGAAATGGTGCAAGGCTTTGCAGTTGCAGTCAAAATGGGCGCCACAAGAGCAGACTTCAACAACACGGTGGCTATACATCCCACAGTAGGCGAGGAAGTGGTCCTGCTGGGGCCGTAGTTAGACTATTCCAGGACTCCGGAATTGACTGTAGCAATATGGGGCTAGTAGGGAACAGCAGAGATTTTTGCTAATTTTAGGCTAGTCATTGCGGAGGGTCTGCTTGGTCTTAGCATAGACTAGTCCATATTTCCAGGCATCAGCACCGCGCACTTCACTTGCGCCAGTTCATTTTCGCGTAGTTCAATTCGCTCTTGGTTGTGCTCAATTTGTTCCTTCAGCTCCACTCGAATGGCTCTCAAGTTGTCGATTTGAAGGTAGAGTCGGTCACTGCGCTCCAGTACTAGCTGCCTACTGCTCACCTTCAGATCTGCCCCGGTCCGGTTCTTTTCGGTCAGACTGGTGGCTAAAGTCGACTCCACCTCCCGACCCTCACTCAGCTCCGCCCTCAGTCTTTTCTTCTCCTCCTCCCTCTGTGTCTGCATCGTCCTCTGCACCGCATCCCTCGAAGCTCTCGACTTCAGCTGAATTTCATCCTTCAGTCTGCGTCTTTCCTGCGGGATTTCCGAGCGCAGCATGTCATGTTGTGCAATCAAATTGCTTAAATCCTGTTCCCTGCGCAGCACCGCTTCCTGCAACTCCTCAATTTTCCTGCTCAAATCTTGGTTCTGAGACCGCTTGTAAACCACTAAGTCCACTTTGGTTTTCGTGATCGCGTGCATGTCTTCAATCATTCGCTGGTCCAAAGGGTCGAGTTCTCTGCTGAACCGGCTCTGGCCGTCTATCCGACACTGCAGCAGTGCAGCGCTCATACTGAGTTCCGTGATTCTGGACTGGTGCTCCTGCTTCAAAGACTGCATGTCCCCTCGCACATTTGCGAGTTTTGTCTCGAAATTTGACAATTCGCGTTCTTTGCTAGCGATTTCCCGCATGCGCTCCGCCTCTTCCTCACGCAGTCTGGTCAGCTGCGCAGTCATGAGATTGGCCTCAGCGGCTTTCTGCCCCAAGCCGCTTTTCGCAGATAGGATGGCCTGGGATAGCTGTGCATGTTGGTGGTTCGTTTCCAGTCTTTCCAGCTCCACGTTCTTATCAGAAATCTGGGAAAGGAGTTTCGCTTCTGTTTTTTGCTGCTTTTCTCTTGCGACAGTGACTGCTTGGATCAGCGTTTGCATTTCCTTCAGACGTCTATTTCTCTGAGATAACCGCGTGTCTGTTGCTGCTAAAGCGGCTTCGTAATATGCGCGTTCCTCTTTGGTGGCAGACAGCACTGTCTCCACCTGCGAAATGCTGTGCTTCATTGCTGCTTCTGCAAGTGGCGTCCCTGGCGCCCTTTTCTGCCTTTCCTCACTCAAATCCACCTCTTCTGGCTCCTCCGGCTTCGTGTCGCTGGTGGACAGTCTGGGTGCAGCGATCACTGCATACCCAGTGAGCACTGCAGCATCTCCCTTCAGCGGCGGAATCACGATTTCAGTGAGTTGCTGGGACAGAGTCGCACGCAGCGGCGGTGTTTCCGTAAGCCATCTATGCGCCTTAACCTGCTGTATGGTCAGTCTTTCCTGAGGGTCTTTCTGCAGCATGCGAGTCACTAGCTCTTTGGCGAGCGGCGGGAAACTCATAGGGAACTTCGGCTTGATCTTCGCGATGTTGGACAGCATCCTTTCCTTCGCGTTGGCTTTGAAGGGGGTGTACCCGACAAGCATCTCAAACAGCAGTACGCCCAGACACCAGATGTCTGCGCCTGGACCATGTCCCCGCTGCTCTACTATTTCAGGGGGGAGGTACTCCAATGTACCGCATACAGTGGTTCTAGGCACTGGCTGGTCTAAGTTGTAGTAGTTAGACCAGCCGAAATCAGTGACCTTCACCCGGCCCTCAACGTCCAGGAGAATGTTTTCCGGCTTTATGTCTCGGTGGATGATGGCAGGCTGGTGGGAGTGCAGGTACTCCACTGCCAGCACTACTTCGCGGAAGTACTGGGCCGCCAGTTGCTCGTAAAACTGCTTTTCGCGGTATAGCTTGTGGAAGAGGTTGCCGCCCTCGGAAAGCTCCATGATCAGGTAGAAGGAAGTTTCGTCTTCGAAGTGATTGTGCAGTTTGACTATATGCGGGTGGTTGAGCTGGTACATGATGAAGACCTCTCGCTTGAACTGCGGCAGCATCTTCATGACTTTGTCCTTCGCAACTTCCTTGATAGCGTACAGCCGCTGGGTGGCAATGTGCCGCACGCGCCAGACCTTGCCGAAGGCTCCGTCTCCCAGACGCTTTTCAAAGAGAAAGTCGTCTTTTTTCATCTCTGCTTCTTCGCCGCTGGCCACACTCGGAGTTTCGAAGAGGTACTTTGTAAACTGCTTCTTAGCCATTTCTATTTCCTACACAGACTGCCTGTATACACTGACAGTGTCTCCGGCCCTTGGCTGCTGATTACTGGTGTTGCTGTCTCTAGTGAATTGGCTGCTTTTCTCGAAGTGTGTGTAACTGTCATGTACTGCTCTCTATATCCGACTTAGCCATAAAGCCTATTGAGGATTCATTTCCCCGGTACATTGTAGCAGTCAGCTGAATCACAATTGCGAACATCCCTATCAACTCTCATTAGTACTTCTATTCATAACAAGGCTGCTATCGATTCCCGGGGTTTATTTGAGAACGCCGGACCATCTCTTTGGAATATACTTGAAGCGACTGCAAACACACATACTGAAACTGTGGCTTGGGGGTGCTTCGGTCTCTGAGTGGATGTAAAATGGAAGACTCTCGGGCGGGAAACGACTATGTCGTTATCGGAGGTCTGCGCTGTCGTCGCAAGCACCCTGCGACCTCCCCAGTCATCCAAGAGCCCAAGCGACTCAAGACCCTGCCCAACCCTAAGAGTCGTCTTCCTCGCTTCCAGTCTTGCCGTCCTCAGGGGCCTGTCCACTTCCCAGCCTTCCCCGCCTCTGTGAAAGTGCTCTGTGAAGAACTCGTGATGGCTGAGACTACTGACTTCGTGGTCTGTATGAAAGAGGCGCCGAGACTGGTTGCGACTGCTACTCACCTTCGGGACACCTTCCTTAGTAGATGGAAAATTGCACTTGATCGACTCCTATGTGAAGAGGAGCAAGCTGAGGCAAAGCACAAGGAGCGGCAAATGCGGGAAGACGCAGAGCGGCGGTCTAAGCGAGAAAGACTGGAGAGTCTGTTTCAGATGAACCGACAAAGCCCAGCAGTGCTCAAGCATCAAGCCTCACTGGAATTCCTGCAAAGCGTAGCTCAGTACAGCAAGATTTACCTCGGGAAGCTCACTATGATTGCGCCGAGACTTAGGGTTGAGGAGACGAAGGTGTCCCTGCCTGTGTATGAGACCATGGACTTCAGAAGACTGGGACAGGTTTGTGAGACTCAAAGACGTCAAACCGCCCTCAAGCTCTGCGAGCTATTCCACTTCAGCCAAACCCTCAACCTGCACCAAGCCGCCGAACACCGTGCCAAGGAAGCCGAGGACTACCGCCAATTCCGCCTCCTCTGGAGCGTCTACCAAACAAGTCCCCAGCGTCTGATCCAGCGCTTCCAACTCACTAGCAATTCACTCAATTACATCTGAGATGTTCGCCTGAGTGACATTGAGTGCACGCTCCGGCAGCACCGCACAGTTTGTGAGCATGAGCACACTCCCTCGTCTGAGACTATAGCGCTCCAGTACCTTGGGGTGGAGGTAGGCACTGGTCTCGCCTTTGATGTCTTGGAGCGTGGCAACGCCTCTGTCTTCTAGGTCGATGACCATCGTCACGAGGAACCCGGTTTTCGGACTTGTGAAGTTGCTGAGGTTCTGAGCGGCGAAGGGCGGCAAAAGCGGTCCTTCCTGATTGACTCCCAAATGCACGGAGTCCGCAGGCACCTGCAGCTTCCGCAGGGCTTCCCGCCACTGGTCCGAAACAGAGAACCTGGCTTTGGGCGGGTTCCACAGTCTGTATATTTGCTCCCAGGTGATGTGTTCAGGGTCCGGCACTCTGTATCCGCCTGTGTACGGAGTGGCGGGCAGGAAGTCGCTTTCCAGCCCAGTTAGCATTGGGTAAGCACTGCGCTGAGTCAGGCTTTCAGCGAGTCTTCGGGCTGCAGTTGCCTTGAAGGGGTTGTCCATCCCGCCTTTTTATCTATGTTACTGTCCCAGGCACTAGGTGTCTGTGAACCTATGCAGGCGCTCGGAGTGGAGGAGGAAGACGCCTATGTCAGTTGTCACGGCAATACGGTGGGCATGGACTTGCAGCAGGTAGGGGTAGCCGAGAGAGAACAGGTCTGAGGCTTTAAGCGGCTTCCGCAGATCTGGCAGTCTCGTCAGATCGAAAAGCAACTCACACTGTCTCGAGTTCCACAAGTGAATCTGCGCATTAGTATCGATAGTAACAACCACCAAAGTCGCACTGCCCAGCCTACAAGTGCTTTCTTGCACTTCTTCCATCACCGGCACAACCTTCACTTCTCCCACAAAGGAACCTGTGGGCTGTCTGGTCTGAAACGCATCGAAAGCGAGTATGTTGGCTTCCGCCACTCCCAGCTCTTCCCGTGCTGTTCCGTTCTCGATTTCTGCTAAAAAGATATACCGGAAGTCTCGCACGTATAGGACTTCTGAATGGAACAGCTTCGCACTGGTGATACGTCTGCGGAAGGAAATCTGAAGAATGGCAGTTTCTTTGAGGGGAGTGACACTAGTCACTTTGAGAGTTTTGGTATCGGCCGAGCTGTTTTCCAGCCATAAAAGTCGATATCCATCGAAATCATACATAACTGAATAGGCGTTAAACCTCACTCCCGGGGTCGTGATCATCCCCAAACTCCCCAAATTCATAGTGTACAGTTCCTTCTCCACCTGCACAAAATCCGCATAATCACTCATATCCACTGGCACAATACACACCACTTCCTTCCACATCAAAGTCTGCTGATAGGGGCAGTCCGTAATGCTGTGCTGTCGTTCATAGTTGACTATGTGCAGTTCCGGACTGGCAAGTCCTACATCCGACACAACGACTCCGTGCCGGTCTCCGACTGCTACATACAGTGTGCCGTGGGGGCCTAAATACAGCCCTCGCACAGCCTCTAAAGAGTGCTCGTAAATCACCTTTTCAATGCGAGTTGCGAGGTCGTAGTATGTGAGTCTGCCGATAAATGTGCCTAAGGCCAGGCCGAAGGCTCCTAGGTGCATGGCTGAGATAGGGTCGCCCAGACGTATATCGATGAAGTCCTCCAAGACCATCAGCTTTTACTATATTAACAGTCCTGCTGTGTCCTTGCAGACCGCATATTCCAGGTAAACGTGCTTGGAGTGGGCTTGGTGGTCACCGCTGAAGCAGCTACGACAGTAGCGACGTAAGCGGCACTGCACACAGTAGCCAGCAGCTCTGCCCCCACACTTAAAGCAGGTCAATTTGGGCAGCCCAATACCTTCCTTTAGCACTTCCTTGCGAGTTATGGGTCTTAGTACTTGGCGGAAGTGGGCGGATTGAAGCTGTTCAGAGCTGCTGTCTGGGAGTTTGTCTGGGGGAGGGAAGGGAGAGCTTAGGAGTGCATTAAGATGTGCGGAACTGTGGGCTGTACTTGCACAGGGCTGGTGCAACGCTTGGAGGTCGGTAGGGGCCAGTGAAGACGCTGGCAGGTCCGATCTGCGGTGTGAGCAGCACCCCATATTGCCACCTTACAGTATCTTCCACACTGCAGTAGCCCGCAAACTGAGATCTAGGGACTGTTAGCGTCTAGGTGCACTAGTGGCATCACAGTGGGACTCCAGTCCTCTACTTCAGGAGGCCGGGGCTTCTCGATTGGCGGCGGGTAGATGCACATGATTTTGCTCACTTTGGGCAGTTCTCCCAGGGACGTGAACCACCCATTCATCTCCACCTCCGCTGTCATTTCATACCTGCACTCAATGAGTGGACTGGCCACTGATGTCATTTGCTCCACATCCGCACTCGTAGGTATCATTAGTTCCAGCACGAATTGCTGCGGAGGGTGGCCAGCAGGCAGTACATAGGGCAGGGACGAGGAGTTGATGCTAGTGGTGTCTTGGAACACTGCAGTGTTGCGTTCTCGCAAAGTGATGTAGCGGGTGAGATGCACTTTGATACCCACGGCTTCTAATGCACTTTCTGAGTTGTCAACATGCACCATCACTCTAGCAGTTTCCCCAGGGACGTATGCGTCCTTATTGAACTCCACTTTGACCTTAGTCGTGCCTTGGGAGTAGAAATACCACGTTGACAACTGGGCGGTTGTTTCCCCTTCCACGGCCGCAATTTCCCTATTTAGCCTCTGAACCACATGCAACTCTGCCCCTCCAGACACCACATAAGCCCCTGTTTGATCCTCGACTCTGGCCAGCACTGCATACTTGATGACTCCTCGAGTTTGTCCATCCTGTATGAAGGGGAAATACGGAGGCTCAAACAGGAAGGAGCCTGCTAGGTGTTCAGGCAAATCCAGCAAGAAAGGGAAACTGTACTGTCCTTCCTGTGGTCCTTCCTGCGGAAAGACATACACAGTGAATTTCTTCGAAAGCAACACTCTCTGGTCCTTGTGTTCAATCACTTCCCGCCCTTTCTTCCCCCTTCTGCTAGTGCTAGTATACCACTGAGTGGATTCCTGTCCCAGCAGTTCGAGGGAGAGGAGAGAGGCGGAAACAGGCTTGGAGATGAGGAGGTGAATGGTGCCAGAAAGGCTGTCGCCGTCTTGGATGTTGGGAGAGTCGAGGTCGATGTGGATAGTGCCCAGACTTTCGCTGTTTCCCATATTATACCGACCCTTTCCAGGCCATATCACGATTAAAGTGCTTATTTACCGTTGAAACTGCGGCCCCGCTTCGAAACTAAGGACCGGGAACACCTCCGGACTCCAGTTCTGCGCTATTTCCCCCTGTCGATCCTCCCTAAACGGCCTTTTAAACACACTAAATGCCAATATGGCCTTAGCCCTCTGCCCACAGCACATAAACCATCCCGCCATTTCCGCCTCCGCCTCCACTCGATACGCGCAGCCCATCAACTTTGCAGATACTGTGGGCGCTGTGAAGGCCTTGCCGCTGCTTTCTACCACTCGTATAGGGATTTCCACGGTTTGCACGCTTAGTAAGGACTTTCCGGCGGGGATGTCTGCGGGCACTGAGGCCGAGTTTACCCTTTCTTCAGTCAAATTTCGGTTTCCGATGTGGTCTTTTAGGTAAATTTCCCTGTAAATATTCGCTTTACAGGCTACGACTCGAAGTCCACTATCCTTATTATCGACTTTGAGACTGACTACCATCAAGTCTCCAGGGAAATAGGCGTCTTTATCAAGTGTAGCAGACACACTGACAGTGCCTCTATCAAAGCAGCACATAGATTTGAGCCGGGCAGGGCGGATTTGCAGGGCTCTGACCCCTTCCACAGGGTTGAGTTCCCTGGTGACAGTGAGGGCGGACTTGGCTTTCTGCACCCAGGTGTTCCGGTCTGCCTTGGCTACGAGTCGATAGCGGACTTCTGCCCTGGTTTCCCCTCTGTCCAGCAATAGAGAAGGAAGCAAGTTGGACGGAGTGCGAATCATAAACGGATAACTATACTGTCCGGGCGGTATCACATGTGCGGGAAACGCCGCCACAGGGAAGACCTGCTTAATCAGCGGGCTGTTTATCGACTTCGGGTACTTATTAGTCACGTAATTCCCTGACCAATTCCGCTCTCTCCGAGATTCCATGTAGGAGTAGACCTCCTTCCCTGTGAATTTGAGGACTAACTGGTAGGTCGGGGCGGGCGTAGTGATGTGGAGGTTAATTGATCCTGTCAGTTGGTCTCCTGCGACAAGACTGTGGGAGTCCAACTGTATGCGGATGAAGCCTTGAGAGACTCCGAGTGCCATTATAGAATGGCAAGACTGCGGATGTAGCAGGAATGGGCACATTTGGTAGACAGGAAGGAGGGCTTAGAGGTTTGGGACTTAGAAGGTATTGCTGGACTATCTATTTGCAGGTGGATTCCTTTTCTATAGCGAGCCTGGGAGGCAATTTCCCTACTCGGGAAGTACATATATCGATGCACTCAGACAATCGAACTGGAATAGCGGCTTGTGGGCAAGTAGCAAAGGCTATTGTGAGCCTGTAGGAAAGTGTGTTAGCAAGGGCAGGTCTCTGCATCCGCAAAGTAGAACTGCCTTCGACTGGCTACTTCGATAAATGCCTACCAGGAAAACAGCGGAAGTGGAAAACACTGATAGGGCATACCGCCGCTCAAATGGCCCTTCGCCGGCTTCAATGATAGCATACAACGAGCGCTAAAGAAACTATCATCCAGGGCTACACAACTGACTCCCAGTTCCCAAGGTAAGCACATTGAGTGTAGATAGTAGGGGAGTGGTTGTGGGCTGAATCCAAGTGTACACAGAGAAATGCGACTATACCCTCCAGAAAGGACAGCTACAAGGCAATTAGAGCGCCTGTAGACTGGAATCCTCTAGTTATTCTCCTGGTGCACGAGACAGTGAGTGACGAAGCACAGGGCAAGTATGAGGTAGTTACTCTCTAGAAGCACTGCTTCTCACCTGATGTCGTGCTTATCTGTGGCTAAATAGGCTGGTAGATGAGCATATACTAGAGTTAATGGCAACCGCAGGAAGTCCTCCAGCTGTCAGCCCCCCCGCTGCAGCCCCAGCCACTGCACCAGCCCCTACCTCTGGTGGCGCACTTTCCAAGGGAGCCGCTTCGTCAGCCATTGCAGGACTGGCCAGTGGATTTATGCACGTCATCATAGAACAGCCAATTGTGTGCCCCGTGGAGACCACCATCACCCACGTGCAAATCAACGGCAAGAACTTCGTATGGAACTTCAAGGACCTGTACCGACAAGGAGCCCTGTACCGCGCTCTCCCCACAGCCATCGTCACCAGCTGGCCAAAGAGCACTATCCACTATATAATCCTGAACGCCTGGATGAACATCCTCCTCGCCAATGGAGACATCCGCACCGCTTCAGCCTGGGACAGCACTATAGTGGGCATTTGCACTGGATTCACGGAAGTCGCCCTGATCAACCCACTCAGCTTCCTCAAGTTCCGCATGCAGAATCCCAAGTTCGGGTACAAGGGCATGGTGGACGCGGCTCAGACCGTCTACCGCGATGAGGGCATCAGTGCCTTCTGGAAGGGTGCACTGCCGACTTTCATGCGTAACAGTATCTGCATGGCTGCGATGCTTGGCATGATGGTGCGCATCAGAGACGATGTGATGCCGAAGAACATCAACCCCAACTACTACGGCTCTTCCATACTCAACAACGACAAGAGCAGAGGGGTTATTGCCGGAGCCTTCGCAGGACTCATTGGCGCCTTCATCTCCTACCCCTTCGAAATCCTCCGCTCCGCGAAGATGCAGAACGTCCCCTTCGTGCAGGAAGTCCTGTCGAAGGGCTTCAAGAGACTATTCGCTGGCTATCTGCCTGGGGCTGCCCGGCTGCTCGTCACTTCGGCTATCATGGGCGGAGTGCTGCCAGCCGTCAAGGAAATGATGTCCGGCAAGGTTAAGGAGGAATACCAGCACTAAGCTAAGTCTAGGGTCACCGAGAATGGGGAGATCTCTGCAAATTCGATATTTAAGACCAGCGGAAACCATACATCAGAGGTATTGACTAGGCTACTGAGAGACTTATGTGGTAATATGGGTGGTAGTGAAAGTGGCTATTTGGCAGTGCAAGTGGAAACTCACAATATCCAAGCCGGCGACTATATTACGGGAGTGGTTCACTTCCACCTGCAAAGTCCCATTCAAGCTGAGTCTTTGGGGTTGAAGTTCTCCGGCAAAGAGTACTGCTACTGGGAAGAAAGCAGCTCCAGCACCAACTCTGACGGCTCCACCTCTACTTCCACTACTTCTTACATAGGCAAAACCTCCATCGTCAAGCAGCTCTTCCCTATCTTCGTGTTCCAAAACTCGCAAGTAGCTGCCGGAGACTACAGCTTTCCCTTCCAAATCCTCACCCCAGCTACTCTGCCTGGGTCCTTCGATTACCACATTGCCTCCACTAAAGCACATATCAAGTACCAAGTCAGTGCCTACATCAACTCCGCCAGCGCCAAGGTCAAAAAGGCAAAGACTGAAGTGGGAGTGACTGGACACATGACAGAGGCTATAGTGAGTCTGCAAGAGAGTGCATCTGCACAGATATCCACCTGGTGCTGTCTACGCCAAGGAGAGGTGAGGCTGGGAGCCTTTATCAATAAAAGCGCCTATGTGCCTGGAGAAGTGTGCAATGTGAGTGTAGAAGTGGACAATTCGAATTCTCTCCTGGATGTAACTAGGCTGAAAGCCACTCTTTTCCGTACAATCCGTCTGACGGCAACTGGCGGCGGAGGAACAATAATAAAGCTGCCAGTAAATGAAGGGTATATGAATCAGCGGATAGCAGTGGGCCACTCCGTCTCCGGCCCCACCGCAATTCACATGTCTCTCGCTGTGCAGGACTCCAAAGGATCCGTGCAGAACGCCACTACTCTTAAAGGAGTGAATATCGAGTGTGTGTATACAGTGGTAGTGCGCGCGGAAATGGACGGCTGCTGCATGTGCTGCGGGCAAGCACCGGAAATCATTAGGGAGGTGACGATCTACCCTATGCAGCTGCCTGGAAGAGAGATGCCGCAGGCGCCTGCGTACTGGAGTCCCACCGTTATGCCTGTGGCGCAGTTCTCTGCAGAGCGCACCGCCCCTCCCCTTACTACCTAGAAGGACTAACACCCAGTCAACTAGTCTTATCAGTGCTTTCCAAGTCCTGGATGCACTGCAACTCCCAGTAGCCAGATAGACTATGTATATGCACTGCTAGTATATACGCGGCTGAGTCACATCTTTATACAATATATGAACGTATTAGAAGACCTAGACATCTGCATACAGCTTTATGAACAGGAGGAAATGTCCATTCACCTACAAGTTTCCCCTTCGTGCAGGAAGCCCGGTCTAAAGGCTTCAAGAGCTATCTGCCAGCCGTCAAGGAGATGAAATCTGAGAAGGGAGACCAGCCCTAAGCTCAATCTAGGCCCAAGAAAGGGAGAAAACTCTGTGTAGGGAAGTTGAGATTAGTCTTGAGGCTGCTGATGGCATTCGGTGGTAATATGGGAGTTGCACAAGTGGCAATTTGGGCTATTTCGGCTGTACAAGTGGAAACTCGGAATGTCCGAGCAGGGCAACATCACTGGAGTGGTTCACTTTCGCCTGTACAACTCCATTGAAACTGAGTCCTTGGAGTTGAAAATTTCAAGCGAAGAGCACTTCTGGGAAGAAATGGACAAATGCACTGCGCGCTATGTGGACAAATCTCTCAGCATCGAGCAGCTCTTCCCTATCTTCGTGTTCCAAAACTCGCAAGTAGCTGCCGGAGACTACAGCTTTCCCTTCCAAATCCTCACCCCAGCTACACTGCCTGTGTCCTTCTACTATTACATCCAACCTACTCTGGAACCTCACATACTGGATCAGCGCCTATATCAACTCCGCCAGCGCCAAGGTCAAAAAGGCAAAAACTGTAGTGGGACTAGACGCATGACAGAGACCATAGTAGGTCTGCAAGACAGTGTATCTGCACAGATATCCACCTGTGCTGTCTACTCCAAGAAGTGGTGAGGCTGGGAGCCTATATCGATAAAAGCGCCTATGTGCCTGGAGAAGTGTGCAATGTGAGTGTAGAAGTGGACAATTCGAATTCTTTCCTGGACGTGACCAGGCTAAAAGCCACGCTTTTCCGTACAATCCGCTTGATAGCTTACGGCATGCAATAAACCAGAGGTTTGAAAGTGCGGGCGGAAATGGATAACTACTGTATGTGCTGTGGACAGGCTCCTACAATCACTAGGGAAGTGACGGTCTACCCTGTGCAACTGCCTGTAGAGGAGATGGCACATGCGCCTGTGGACTGGAGTCCCACAGTTATGCCCTGGTGCAGTTCTCTGTGGATTGCAAGGAAGTAGATTGCTACAGTCACTCAGACTAGTCTGTGCATGTAGGAGTACTTCCAGCACAATGTAGACGAGGCAGCAAGCCAAACAGAACTTTCAGCACCCTACAAACGCTCTAAGTGAACTCCTTAATCTAAGTGAGTTTGAAGTTGAAGATGAGTCTGATAATTGTGCCTACGCCCACCCCCACAGGGTGCCACTTCTGCAGCATAACGCACTGCTTGATATCCACTATCTTGGCGTTGATAGTCTGCGTGTTGAAGTAGTAAGCTACTGCTATTTGGCTCCAATACGTGGGGTCGGCCAGGTTCTGGAACTGAGTATAAAGGGCTTGCAGGACAGCACCAGGCCTTGCAGGTTAATGATAGCGGCGGGGACTAGGTCGCGAATAGCCTTGCAGTCGGAGATATAGAGGTGAACACAGCCTTTGATGGTGTTGGCGGACTGGTAGAAGAGCTTGGAAGTGTTGTTGTAGGTGGTGAGACAGGCCACAGGCTTCTTAGCGTTGGGATGAAGCCGTAGAACAGGCCGGCAGTGAAGTTGTCCAGGCGTTGAAAGAAGTTGGCGTCGGGAGTGGGCGCAGTCAGAGTATCGCAGGGGGAATTAGGACGGCTTAGGCCTCTCCACTGGCCTTTCCGGCGGATTCCCAGTCTTGCAGCAGGAGGGACTGCAGCACTCTTACTCCGAAGCCTTCCAGTAGGATTCCGGCAGTTAATATGGCTCCTGCGAAGGCAAACCACCCTTCCTGCGCCACTCTGAAGCCCACATTTCGCCAAATAACTGTTAAGCCGCAAGTCCGTTCTATCAGCACTAAGTCCTCATAGAGTCCGTATAAGTGCGAATTCAGCATCGTTAGGCCGGGCTCTCCCTCGAAGTCCAGCGCTAAGGCCTCGACTGTGAGGAGCAAGTCACTCTGCACTGAGCAGGCCTGTGTAGGCCAAGTACAGTCCCTCAATTGAGTGAAGCTCGCCAGGGTTTGCCTTCCCTGGGTCCAGAGGCCCTGCCGCTAGCACACATCACTCTCCTCGTCATATTCAATTAGTTCGCCAGCCCCTCATCAGGCTGCAACAGGGCGGACACCTGCACTAGTGATGTAATCAAACGCGTGGGACTGAGTGGAGCGGCTGACCGAGTGCAGGACACTAACTGTTGTCTGTGCACGGGCAGACCTACTTTCTGACTGGGAATTGCGGCGGACTAGGGAAACAGCCGCAATTGTGTGCAAATAGGCTGATAGGTCCTTTCCCTGCTGTTCCTAGAACAGCGCACAGGTATTGTCGTTGGACTGGGCTGGATATAGGCGAATTGGGCGTGACAAAGGAGACTTATGTCAAGAAGAAGGGACTTTGGGCTGGAGAATGCTTTGGAATATGATAAAGAAGCAGGCTATTTCCCACCCTCCTTCTAATAAGCAAAAGGCTTGGCATTATTTGGCGCTTTCCTGCTGGGACACCTCGACGTACTTCTTATAATATGGAAAGTGGACACAGCCAGGGACACGTGAGCCTACTGAGCCCCGCCCAGCGCGCCACAATCGAGGAACTCGTACTTCTCTCTCCGCAAGTGATAAAGTCTCGAGTCCGAAGGGAAGGCATTTCCGCCGCGACTGTGCTGGATGCCTATGCACGCCCGGCAGGCCAGCCTGTTCCTACAGACAAGGACGCAAGGAACATGCACACTCAGCGCTAAAGCGCTAGCCTTAGTAAACTTAGAGAACAGGCCTTTAGCAAAGCCTGCCGATTTCTATTTGCGTCCTTATCAGGAATGGCTGTGCCTTTAGGGCCGGCCTTAGTCTGCCCATAGAACCAAACAGGCTTCTTCTGTCCATAGCCGCCGCAGAAGGAAGTCTTTTTGGCAAAATCAGCGCAGTAACTGGCACTTTTAGGGCCGCTTTGTGGTCTACTCGCTTTCTATCAACAGAAGTCTCGAAAACACTTGGAAAGGCAGAGAAATCTGTAGTTTTGTTGGATGAAGTGGCAAAATTCAGGAATTTATGTTAATTTCGTAGCGCAAAGTGACTTTTATGTTTTTCGCATATAGCGCTATTGACAGGGCAGAGAAATTTCCCATTTTCGTCCCTTAATTTCCGAAATTATAGTTAACTCCCTGCAAATGGATACTTTTATGATAAATTCAGCCTTTTTACTCTCTTCAAGTGCTTCTGTATTGCCCTTCGGAAATTCCATTGATATTCCCAGTTACCAGACCATTTAAGCGACATTTCTCACAATAGCTTGCAAAGAAGACACTTTCCCTTCCTCTTCCTAGGCCAATATCGACTTGTTCCTAAGTTCCAAGGCCCTACATAGAGAATTAGTTCTGGGAAAGCTTGCACTCAGGCACATCAGTGGGCCTCCAGCCTACTGGCGCCTGCACTACCTCCTCTATAAGCAGTTGCTTT
>Ga0247837_1005534_pt1 | contig 18825 bp, 15 predicted proteins | sample LaCtaG_2_FD_187115 | JGI IMG/M metagenome (GOLD analysis project Ga0247837, IMG submission 187115) | Freshwater microbial communities from meromictic Lake La Cruz, Castile-La Mancha, Spain - LaCruzMarch2015_14.5m | ecosystem: Environmental > Aquatic > Freshwater > Lake | place: Spain: Castile-La...
TGGGGTGGGCGTATTGAGCAGAGAATAAAGCCTCACGTACTTATGACTAAAGTCTTATTGTCTTCCATTCCGACACTTCATACAATTGTCAAGGTTATGCTACTTATTTTTATGCACAGAGATATATCACCCTGACTTTGCAGGTAATGTATTGCTTGTTGACATGGCCACTGAGTTTGTTTCACCAGACGAAACAGTTCCCACTCTTTCCTTGCCGTTTAACCACACGGCTTGTGTGTTTCTAAGTTATCGCCTCATTTTGACTGTCTGCTGATATCTCATAAAGGATACTCTCTACATTGAAGCCGATCGAGGAACCAGTTCTCAAGTTTTAGCTTTTAAAGGACTATGGCTTTCCTGCTGCGTCCAGACCATCCTGAGAATACGGTCTTTCGCTAGGAAACGAGACGAATTAGCACAAAAACAACCCATTGCTGGTTGATAAGAAGACTGAACCGCTTTATAATGGAAGGACTGAAGGGAGAGGGTTGGCAACAGAGACCATTGAATACATTTAATTTCTCTATTTACAGGAAATACTCTGTCTCTTGGGAGGCTGAGGGGCTTGACACCTTACCTAGATATACCCAGACTGTCCCGACCAATCTCGCTGCATTCTTATATGACTCTATTGCCTACCTCGAGTACTTAGCCTAACCTCTTCTGACTAGGAAGGAACTGTGTATGAGAGGACAAGGTGACATGTGCTTCTACCTCACAATACGGCAGGTTGAATGCTCGCAATCATCAGTGTAGTGAACCTGTTAGAGGAGGCTCTTTCTTGGCTTGATTATTTTCTTTACCCGGAAATAACCTCTTTGCAGGTAGCTATGTCCGCAGAGCTCCACCTTTCCGCTTGCTGTACCAGCATTTTCCCACTGTCTGATGACATCACTAATTCCGCCGTACTCATATTGTACAGTCAGTGGTTGAGAATAAAGACAGCATTCTCCCCTCAGCTCTTTTCAGCCTATTCTCTTTCGTCCAGTCACAGAGCCATGCATCAGATTCAACAAGATGCCTTCGCTGTTAAGAGCCTGAGAATCGGGTTTCACTCTAACGGCATTGCCAAAATTACACATTCTGCTCAGATGCAAAAATGCGTACACAGCAGGAGGTAATGGAGGAACTGCTGGCAGGCCCCTTGGAAGCACGCAGGGGGCAGCTCTGGATGCAAGCCACTGGAGCAGCGACACAAATGCAAGCCAACCCAGGCTACTACACTCGGATATTGCAGGCCCGCCTCCCTCTGAAGACCATCTTCACCAAGCAGATCGAGCGAGACTTGGCCCGCACTTTCCCCAGTGACCACTTCTTCGAGCGAACCGAAACACAGGAAGCTCTGCGCAATATACTCACAGCATATTCCTGGCGGAACCCCAACGTGGGCTATTGCCAAGGCATGAATTGCTTTGTTGGACGGCTGTTTTCATTCGGCTTCAGTGAGGAAGAGACCTTCTGGCTGCTGACGCAGATAGTGGAGCAGTACCTGCCTCTGGACTACTACTCAGTGATGACGGGTGTGATGGTGGACAACAAAGTGTTCGAGCGACTGCTTCTCAGCAAGTTGCCGAAGGTGTTGCGCTTTCTCCGTTCCCGAGAGATCGAAACTTCGTACTTCTGCGTGCAGTGGTTTGTCTGTCTGTTCGCCTCGCATTTCAACAAGGAAGTCTTGGCACGCATATGGGATTTTTTCTTTGTGAAGGGCGCTTCCTTCTTGTTCGAACTGGCCCTCTCTCTCACTTGGCTCTGTCGCAAGCAGGCAATTCAAGTCAAGGAGTTCCACGAAGTGGTCAAACTCATAGAAACTCACTCCCGCTCCATAGCAAACCCAGAAGCCGTTCTGAAGCTCACTAGCAAGAACAAGTTCAGAGTCAAGAAAAAGCTGCTTGCGTCTCTGCAAGACCGCATCCGCACTGCGATAAAGAAAGAACTGAGCACCAACTTGCAGAACTACACAGGAGACTCAGTCCCTGATGCAGAGTGCGTGAACGAGGACGACTGCAAGCAGCGCTCCCTCCGCACTTCCTCTTTCTTCATCTTCGCTACGGAGAGTCTACAACTACGAGAGGAGTACTTGAGCGATGACAACCTGCCTCGTCACTTCAACGTAGAGTCTCTGAGGGAACAGAGCAATCCCTTGATGCTAGGGCGCAGGAGTCACCGCTGCGTCCTGGAGCGCCAGCACTTCAACAGCATGGCTAGACTCGAGGACCCGGCTTTCGGCGGAGCCTTTTTCAACCAAACCGAGTTTGACCTCTAACGCCTGTTCACTCGCTGCATTTGTAATAGCTGCTTCCTGCTGTCATCCCCAGACACCATTATAGCCGCTGCTATGGCACTCAGACATCCGCTGATCTTCGCTTACAACGTTCAAGCGCGCATCCATCAAGTCTTTCGCTTCCGTCTGGTCGAGCACATCAAGCAGATTCTGGCGCAGGAGGGCCTAGAGGTGCACTTTCTGCCTCTGTGCAACACACCGAGCACCACACTTCTCAGCAGAGCACAAACTATCTCCGCGGCCTTGCGCACCTACCCCAGTCCTCCCCACCTTGTTGCCTTCTCGCTGGCTGGAGTTGAGGCAAGAGTAGCAATCGGTGCTCTCAACGCTCCCGCGAAATCACTGACGACAATTAGCAGTCCAATCAACGGCTGTCTACTGGGCGACTGGGCTAACACGCACGCCCGCACTATGACTCAACTCGAACCTCTGCTGAGCTTCCTCGGCATGCCCCTCCCCTGCTTCCAAGAGTACTCCACTCCTCGGCTGCTGGCACTCCGCTCCGAACTGGGCACTCTTCATGTGCCTGAGTACTCCATCTCTTCCAAGTGCGCGGAGAGAGAAATGTGCGGCTTGGTGCAGTTCGGCTGGGATGTGATCACCTCATCCACCACGGCGCCTGACACTACCAACGATGGAGTGATCGCAGTGAAGGAAGCGCGCCACGGCACTCACCTCACTACCTTCGAAATGGACCACACCGAACTACTGGGCAGCAACCCGCACAACAACTGTGCTCTCGTGTACCGCTTGGCTGCAGACGCGGCGCGACTAGCTGAGGGACACCACTTCTCTAAAGTCAAGGCCTAGGTTAGTGCTAGGCTGACTCGAGGTGGACTTGCACAGTGGTGAGCAGTTGCTCCATGGCTGTCTTGGCATCAAGGGTGGGAGTCAGTTTCTTGGCAATTGTTTCGAGGGCGGCTATGAAGGCCATTAGCCCGAGCTGGTTTACAGAGCGTTTGCGGCAGATTGTTTTGAAGATGATGTCAAAATCTGCTGACATCAGAGGCAGCCACTTCCCAAGTGTTCTGAACTTGGCAGACGTCACAGCATCAGGAGTTCGCAGTGGCACGAGTGCCTCAAAGGCCCTGCGGATTCCACAAAAGAGCTCTCCCGTAGCAGGAAAGATATCTGGCAGCACGCGGCGGTAGGAACGAAGTCTCTCCACTCCTGCTAGTTCTTCAGGACTGAGTCGAAGCAAGCGAAATGCATCAGCGACAGCGATGGTTTTGACATGCTCATCAAGGGGACTGGGAAGTGACTGTGTGATGCCAGGACTCACTTCCTCTTCGAAATCTATACGCAGTGAAGGGTTAGCATTGATTTCCAGCAGCCAGGGCTTGAGGTGACGGTCCAGCAGGATGTCCACACCTATCAGTTGGAAACACCTCACTCCGTGTTCATTTGCAGCCTTCAAAGCAACACTGTGTTGAGTTAGAAGGACTGATTGAGCGGCAACTAGAGTCTTGGCAATCACATGGCGAATGTCCTCCTGCACAGTGTCCACGTCCAAGCCCTGAGCCTGCAATCGATTCCAGAGAGAAGTGAGAGTTTGCTTGCTGCCTTCATTCGGGGCACTGAGTTCGTCAGTGTGGATGAATTTGGCACTACGCTTGTTTAGCGAGTAGTTTGTGAGGTGCGCAAAGCAATTCGTACTGCTCCTAGAATCATAGTCTTCCGTACAAAAGCGTGCAAGTCCTTCATCACATACATATGCACAGAGAGGATTCACGCCCGTTACAACTGCGTAGAAGCGCAAATCAAACTTCTTCTGATTGATGAGCAAAGGGCTGCCCAGGTACTCCTGCACCACCAAGTCTTCGAGACTTCGAGCCCCGAAACTGTTCAGTTCTCTGAACTTCGAAATCATGTAAATGCCCTCGCCCTGACTGCCTGCACTTGGCTTCACAATGTACTGCGCGCAGCGGCGGGCTTCCATGTCCTGCTGCAGTCGCTCATAGTCCTCTGGGAAGGTGTAGGTTTTAGGGAAAAAGTCGAAATCTTCAGGGTAGTATTTGGCTAGCAGATTTAGCGCTGCTCCCAACTCTCGCTTATGCGCGGCTTCCTTCATCCCAGGAAAGCGATTGATGATTTTCCCAGCCACTAGCTCCACTTCACTCTCATCCAGAGCCAGGCCAAACCACATTAAGTCGCCTCTCTCTCCAGCGGTGATCTCGTCGAAGGCCTTGGGGTTCATCGCAATCACTTTGCGAAGAAGTTCCTGCTCGCTTCTACACTTCGAGGTATTGATAGTCATCCTGCGTCTTTTCCTCTGTCGGAGGGGTTCAGATGGTTCCATTATTCTAATGTGGCTGATCATTTGCTTGGGTTTGGCAGCAGCAGAGCAGTTGTATGCGAGGCCTGGGTCAGTTGTGGGCAATGGGTCGCCAGATCTGCCGTTTTGGTCATTAGCGGCGGCATTAGCGACTCCCCGGACTGGACAAGTCGAGTTGCTTATCCTTGGACCTGGCCCTTTATTAGTAGCGCAGCCCAGCGATCAACTGGCTTTCGGCGACTCCCTTCAAGGAGATTTATTAGTCCGGTAAGTCTCATACAGCCCAGCTTTATGCTCGGAAACAGTTATTAGCGGATGCTTTCAAGCACAAGACAAAGCGACTCTTCAGCTCACAGACACTCGAACCAATTTCAACGTAGTGACAGGAATAGCCGTCACACTTCGCAACCTCATCTTGACTGGCGAGTTGTTGCTGTGGAGCGACTGTCCTGCGACAGAGGAATGGTGCAAGCATTGTCTCAACGAAGAACTGCTGCTGCCAGACCACAGTACTCCAATAGAGGGCTTCAAACCCTCTACACTGAGCAGTGATGTATTGGGTTACTTCCAGTGCTCGAGCACTCAGGACACTTACTTCTTCTTAGTGGCCAACAGGAACGCCTCGCTCACATTGGACTCCTGCGAAGTCAAGCAAATCCGCTCCAGACCTACAGCTATCTTCCTCGCTTTCAACTCCGCACTCACCTTCATCAACACTCATTTCTTTGCGTTGGCGCCTGCCAAACACCCAGCTGCAGTCATATACTTTCCTGCCTCTTTGGCGGCTCTGAGCAACGTCTACCTCCGCGGACTTCCACACGAGCTGCTGGAAGCGTGTTACTTTCCTCACTGCGGCAGGCTGGAAATACTGGGCGGAAGCGTGCAAGGCCTGAATCGTGACCATTCCTTCACGACTTCCAATGACATGGAAAGCGGCTTTTTGCTGGGTTTCAGCCTCAAACTCGTGCGACTTGTTCAGGTGCACTTTCTGGATAATCAGCTGTCTACCTTTACAAAGTCAAGCAGGGGCTTTATCACACTCGAGGAAACGAGCCTTTTGGAAGTGACCGGCTGCTCCTTTGCCTACTGTATGGGAGTAACCGGGGCTATCTACCTCAGTCAAGCCAGAACCTCAGCGAATCCAGGCGCTTACAATGACCCACAAATTCTCATCAGCGACACAACGTTCACAGGGCTCTTTTCCCAGGTGGATGCTTCGGTGCTGAACATCCACTCCACTGGCCTCAACCCTATTGTCCTCCTCAGCAACGTCACCTTCGAATCGGCGCACTCTTTTTCAGGCTCCAGTGTGATCTGGCTAGATTTCAACTCTGAGGATCACTCTGGCGATTTCAACTTAACCAACCATGACGACCCTTTACAGCAAATTTACACACTCACCCCAGGCAGAGTGCGCTTTGATATCCTGGTCTTACGCAGCTGTGTACTGTATGACGAAACCGGCAGTCACTTGCACATCAACGGAGCCGAGCATGTGGAAATGGTAGATGTCACACTCGCCAACAACACCTACGCACATAGCAGTCTCGTCACTATCTTTGAGCATTTCGTAGAGGAGGGACTACACCCTTGGCTGGAGGAGACTCAGTCCCGCTTCGCTGTGGTGGAGGGCTGTCTGGCGGCTGTGAGTTTGGACAACGTGTCGGAAGTGCTGGTCCTCAGGTGGAATGTGGAAGGCACTGGGTGTGATGCAGGGGTGGAGCTGATTTCCCCTCGCAACTCCGTCAGTCTGGAGGCACTGCAGGCCCGCGGCAACCTGCACGTTTTCCTGGTCTCCCACACCAACAGCTTCCCACTTCTAGTCTCTGCATGCCACTTCCAAGGCAACATGGGGGCTGCGCTCATTCAGAACTTCAACAAGCGACAGACCATTTCCACTCATCAGGCTGCCACTATCTTCCGCGACTGCTACTTTCTCGATAATATCGACTTGGAGGGCAGGGCTGGGCTGATTTACTATGGGGGAAACATCACGGTTACAAATTGTCGCTTCCTGAGGAATCAAGGCAGTGCTAATGCGGGGCTGTATGCCTTTCTCTTATTCAGTGCTCCTGGACAAGTGGCGCAGGTAGTTGTGCAGGATAGCATTTTCGCCGCAAACTCAGTAGTGGGGTATTTCGCACCTGATATTCACATAGAAAGCATCAGCAAAGTGAGCCAGTCCCCTCAAGTGATAACGATTTCCCGCTGCAGCTTCAGCAACTCTCAAGGAGGCAGCATTGCTTTGGACGAGGTCCGTCTCGGACAGGGACCCCAGCGCTCCACCATTCAGGACTGTGTGTTCACAGACACCCGCACCACTATCCTCGGCGTCCTGCACTCCACGCATATCTCTGGGGAGCTGCTGGTGTCGCGCTGCCACTTTCTGCGCTGCCAAGCCCCTCACAGCAACGACCACTGCGGCATTTCCGTGCTTTCCAACACCAGCACCGCGCTGAACCCGACCTTCACGGAAGTGAAGGATTGCCTGTTCGAACAGACCCGCGGTAGTTCCTGTGTGTACGTGGAAGCCAGCTCTCTGCAGCAGTCCTCTTTGGCTACTACTCGCTGTGTGTTCAGAGACAATGCAGCCCGCGCCGTCACCAACGCAGGCGGCTACTACTCAGACCAGTCTTCACAGTTCCTCAACAACTCTGCTACCCAGGGAGGCGCTTACCTTGCAGAAGAGTCCTCCCACTCTGTGCTCCTCAACTCCACTTTCGCTGGCAACCACGCAGAGCTAAAAGGCGGAGCTTTGGACATATCAGGTCCTTTGAGTGTGGCTGTGCTGCGAGGCTGCTTGGTCGTCAACAACTCCGCTATCAAGGGAGGGGCTGCAACCTTCGAAAACAACGTGGCGGCAGTCCTAGAAGACACTGTGTTTCGAAACAACTCTGCAAACGCTGCCTCCGCACTCTCTGTGTCTGATATTCAGACCACCATCTTGGTCCTTCGCAACTGCTCCCTGTGGCGTAACACTGGGGAAGAGGTGGTAATTGCCAGCGGGGCTGCTATTCAAATGGAACGCACAAGTATCGGAGACAATTGGCCGCTGCACTCTGCCTCCGGCTTTCTGCTACAAATGAGTGTCCTAAACAGCAGTGACTGTGTGTTTGAAGCACTGCGGGGAGTCTCTGGCTGTGCTGTGGACCTGCTCCTGGAAAGTGAGTGGCATGACCAGGGCTCCACTCTGCGAACCTCCACCTGTGCCAGTTCTGTCGTAGAGGCCCAGGAGTCCTTGGTCAGTCTCTCGAGTACGAAGCTCCAGGGACTATCAGTCACACTCTTTGCAGTGCTCTACGTCCACCGGCAAAGTCGCCTACTTCTCAATGGGGTGCATTTTGAAGATAATGTAGCTGTGCAGGAAAACAGCTCAGTTGTGCTTTGTCAAGAGGCTAGTCTCACTATTCTGAACAGTCACTTTCAGCGGTCGAAAGGGAACACCTTGCTGGCTACCACCTGTCACCAAGTGTTAATTGCCCACAGTTCCTTTCTGCAGTCAATTGCCAGTGGAGAAGCGACGCTGTGGCTCCTCAACCCTGACCAAGTAACTATCACTGACTCAGAGTTCAGGGGACTGACAGGGCACACTGCAGGAGCGCTGCACTTGCGCAGAGACGATAGTCACGCTCCTCTACTCATTAGAAACTGCACCTTTGAACAATGCACTGGACTGGCTGGTGGAGCCAGGCTAAGCGGAGTTACAGGCCTCATTGAGGAAAGCCGCTTTCTGGACAATGTAGCGACTGGCTACGGCGGAGGCCTCTACCTGAACTCAACGCAGGGAGTAAACTTGACAGGGTGTGAATTCACCTCCAACCAGGCAGTCCTGGGAGGTGGAGGGTTTTTCTGGGTGGAAGCCACGCCTCCACTGCAAGACACTATCTTTGCCAACAACTCTGCAGCCTATGGTCAAAACCTCGCCTCTGACGCTTCCCACATCCAGCTGGACAATGTATCCGCGGACCTTTTGGATCGCTTCCCCAGCGGGCAAGTCCTCAACAGTCCCCTTAAAATTAGTCTCATCGACGAACTCAAGCAAGTGGTCACGACGGTCAACAATATGTACGCAAAAATCACAGCAAATCGCAAAGAAGTGTTAGTGAGTGGCAGCATCGAGGCCAAGTCCGTCAATGGTCAATTTTCCTTCGAGGGCTTTGCACTGACAGCCGCATCTGGACTCCCTCACAATATTATCATTGAAGTGGACAACATGCATGTGAAGAATTTAAACTTGACAGTGCAGTTTCGAAACTGCGAGTTAGGAGAAGTGTTGGTCGACAAGGCCTGCTCTGTCTGTCCACTCAACACCTACTCTTTGGAGCTGGGCGCCGCCCTCTGCAGACCCTGTCCCAGCGGAGCTGAGTGTCTCGGAGGTCTCCAGCTCTACCCATTGGCCGGGTATTGGCGCGCTTCCGTGACTAGTGACATCCTCTGGCCTTGCTTCTCTGGCAAAGCCTGCAGCGGTAGTGCAAACTACAGTTCACTGGAGGGTCTGTGTGCGGACGGATATGAAGGACAAGTGTGTCAGTCCTGCAGCCAGGACTGGGCGCGTACTGGACGAGATGACTGCGCTGTGTGTCCCGCTCTGTCCCTCACTATGTTGCGAGTACTGGGACTCTGCATTGTAGGTGTGATTTGCTTGGTCTTCCTTGTGAGAAGCACGATGATAAATATCAAGTCCGGCCGACTCACTTCTGTGTACTTCCGCATCTTCCTCAACTACCTGCAACTCACCATGCTCACCAGTACTTTCGACCTCAAGTGGCCAGAAGCGGCCAAACAGCTCTTTAACACACAGGATGCGGTGGGTGGAGCTTCGCAGCAGTTCTTTTCCTATGACTGTGTATACTACCAGGTGGGGTACACAGACCCTGTTCTCTTTCAGGACTTGGCAGTGACGGCGGTGATGCCTCTAATAGCTGTGGTCATTTCCACCTGTGTATGGGCGATTGTTTCTATCAAGACGAGAGAGTGGACTTATCTAAAGCAACAGAATGTGCTCAGCATGGTAGTGGTGTTCTTCGTGGTGTACCCGAAACTGGTGAACTCGACTTTCTCCCTATTCAACTGCATTGATGTGCTGCCTGGGGAGTTGTGGCTGCGCAGAGATATGGCTATTCGCTGCTGGGACCACAAGCACACTCTCTACGCTTTCGGACTTGCACTTCCCAGCATTGCGCTTTGGGTATTGGGCACTCCGCTGCTCGTGCTCTTTCTGCTGTACCGCACTCGCTTGAGTCTGCACTCCCCCAGCGTCAGGCTGCGTTTCGGCTTCATGTACATGGGGTACTCGCCCCCACACTACTATTGGGAGTTCGTGACGCTGGCACGCAAAATCGCAGTGCTGAGCGTGCTTTCCTTCACCTCCTCCTCCTCAGTGCAAGTGCAGGCTCTTACAGTGCTCATTGTATTGCTGCTGGCCTTGCTGCTGCAACTGCGCTTCCAACCTTTCCTCAGCGCTGAGTTGAACCAGTTGGAGTTCAAGTCCATCCTCACCTCAGCTGTGACTTTAATCTGCGGCCTTTACTACCTGGCCAGTGGCCTCAACGTCTGGTTGCAGCTTCTCCTCTTGGTGCTTATAATTGCGGCTAACGCTTATTTTGTCATATCCTGGGCGAAGTGCCTACTGATGGTGTATGCTGTGCAAGTCGTCGCTTACTGTCCCACGTGCTGTTCTTGTCTTTACGACTGCTTCCCCTCGCTCCGCTCCCTCGTTCCGACTCAAAGTCCCCGCGTCTTTCCAGGGAAAGAAGGCAAATACGATCCTGAGTTAGACGACTTGTCAAGTGCAGACCTGAGCAACTCACATCGCGACCGCAGTAAAATCGTACCAGAGCCTATCACTTTCAACGTAGCTGACCCTTCGGTGCCGCCCACGCCCCCAGACAATACCCCGCAACTCGAGCCAGAAGAACCTTAGTCTAGCCTCTTATCCCATATGTGGAGAAGTATTTATAAGGAGCTAGGCCCAGTCAAAGGCTTGCCGTAGGAGGAAAAGCGGCCTTCGTCGTAGGCTAGCTGGCCGCGGACATACACCTTACACACTCGTCCGTAAAGCGACTGGCCTTCGAAGGGGTTGAGCTGGGAAAACACTGACTGTGAGTGGAAAACGAAGCTTTCGTAGGGCGCCCACACCACCAAATCAGCCTGCGCGCCTGCGACTATCTGTCCCTTGTCCTGCAGACCGAGCAGCTTCGCAGGACTCTGCGCCATCCACTTGAAGAGACGGACTGCGTAGTGCTCCATGCTGCGAGCAGTGGGTCCTCGCAGTCTCGACCAAATGGCGGGAAGTGTGGCTCCCAGACTGTTGAGTCCACTCAGTGCCTTGCGGAAACTGCGAGGAGTGGGCAGCTTGAGCTCTGGAGGAATGGAGGAGTGGGCGGAGGTCACCAGGTCAATGGCTTCCAGCTTCAGCAAGTCCCACAGCAGGTTGAGGTTGGTTTTGTTCCGGATGGCAGGGAAGGCTTTGAAGCGAGTGTCACCCGCTATCACTTCTTCCATGCAGAAGCTCAGACAGTAAGCAGGAGTTTCACAAGAAACCTGGTGTCGCTGGTCAGACCGCAGGACTGCCGAGATAGCAGTTGCAGAAGCCAAAGAGGCGAAGTGAACGCGGGCCTGAGGGAAGTACGCCAAGAGACCCAGCACAAAGCCCACTCCGTTGAGTTCCCACTGCTCAGGACAGTTGGCCAAGTGCAGTTGATAGTCCGCTTCCTTGTTGGGCTGCACTTCCTTAGACTTCGCGGTCACCAGTGTGGCGGGTCTGAAGCGCTGCATTCTGTCCTGAAACATAGAGCTCGCGCCTATATTGAGTTCGCCTGCCTCAAGCGGAGGACAACTGTTCTCCGAGGTCGAAGTCGAAGCAGAGTTGCAGCCATACAGGGTAGGGCCCGCCCTTCCATATGCACTTTGTTCCATGGCACTCAGCATGGTGATATCACTTTGCGAGTCCTTTACCTGCAGCAGCACTCCTTCCATCAAGGTGCGAGAGCGCTTGCGTTCCCGGAGATGTTGGGGAGCGATAGAGGGCAGAACGAGAGATAACTCTTGTATCGGCTTAGGATCGTGATGACCTCCCATAGCCTTTTCTACATTGGAAGAGGTCTTCACTGGCGTTAAATGTGCGGATTCATCTCCTGAGGAATCAGAAGACAAAGGAGAAATTTCGTCTGGGAGAGCCGCCGCCACAAGTCCGTCATCTCTAATGGCCTCTCCGTGCACTCGCTCTTCCAAGGTGCTGAGGCGGTAGGGACTCGCTAGGAAGAGCATGCGAGCACTGGGCAAGGACGGGTCCACTAGCAGAGGCGTGTCCCCGCAGACTTCAAGGATCTCTTCGAAGTTGTTGCGACTGCCTTCGACTTGCGCACTGGGAGAGAAGAGGTACGTCTTCCAGGCCAGTTCAGGCCAAGTGCTGTCCTTGTGGCAGTCTTCGGCTGAAACCACGAGCCCTACTTTGCCTACATCGCAATACAGAGTGGAGGGCTGCAGGACTGCAGGGGAGTAGAGGGAAGACTGCACCACCAGGGTAGTCACTCCGCCTGCCAATGCAGTCTTGGACAGGACTTCCAGCGACTCCCATTGCGGGTTGACAGTCACACTGCAATCCACTAGTCCGGGCCCGATGAACCAGTCGCTGTAGTCCTCAGGGTTCCAGTTCCTGTATTCCGCCATCAACTCAGCTGTCTGCTTGGAACTCACTGTCACTTCAGGGGTCACAAGCCGCACTGCCGCTATGGACTGCCCCTGGATTAAGACGACTCCGTTGCAGGGCATTCGCTCGCAGCCTGACACGTTCGATGGCAGAATTATGTGACGACTGATCAGTGCCTTCTTGTCTCCCATTGACCTTAGTATGGTTATGCAAAATCAACTCGAAACAAAATCCTTTGGCCTGTAAATGTTCTGGAATATTAGTCTGAGTAGGAGTTATTAAGGCTTACCCAGCAGACTTTGACACCCGTAGAAGAGTTGTTGGTAGACATCGGAACTGCTGAATTCGCAGGTCTGCGGAGTTGGGCTTTTTGAAAGACGCCACAGAGACTTATCCTTTGTCATTGCTGATAGAAACATTCCCAAAGCGAGAATCACGCCTATAAGAAATCGGCACTCACACTATACTAGAGAGCGGGTTTATGGTACAGAGAGACGCTGGCATTACCATGCCTAGAAGCGGTTGTTGCGCAGGACTAGCTTTGATATATAGCGCGAGACTTTGAAATCAAAATGCAGCGGGCAGCCCTCTCCCCAGACCACGGGTCAGAAGCTTCACTCATGCCGAAAGCCGCAGCCTTCCGCAACTCCTACTGTAGTCTCCGGGACTCCCTGGAGACCAAGGAAAACAGCGCAGTCAAGTTCCCTGCACTTAGCAAACGAGTGGTCTCGCCCCTAGCTCGCCGCAGACTGGATTTCGATGGCTATGGGGAGGAGCCTGTTTCTAGTCCTATCAAACCTGTGAGGCGCAGCAGGACCAGTGCCTACGCACACCAAGAAAAGCGCTTCAAAGGGTCAGAACGAGTAGTGTCCCAAGTGCTCCTCGAGCTATTTGATGCAAAAACAGGCGAAGGCCAGTTCTTCAAGTGCTACCAAGACCAAGCTATAGGTGCAGAGGGCATCCTCGACCTGCCTCAGGGCCAAGAGGATGACTGTGACACGGATGAAGAAACTGCAGAAACGATGCAGCGGAGTCTGGCAGAGGTACTGGAAGAGGCGATTCAGAACTCCCGTAGCGGGAGTAATTCGTTGTGAGATGGTGCGTTGCCATTGTGTCAAAGCTTAGCTAGTGGGGAGAGTCTGCGCCATACCCAGGGTTTCCAGGCATTTCCGCTCGAGGGAGTACTCTTCGTCCACCCGCGTTCTCACACGCATCAACACGTCGTAGCAGGCTTGGTCGACCTGCGCCACTGCTCCATACATCTCCACCATCAAGTCCAGCAGTCCCAACACCACTTCCGCATACTTCGGAGAGCCAAGTCTTCCCTCGATCCAGGTCAGGATGTCGCACACTTGAGCCTACTTAGGACTCACAGGAGTTCTGGACCTCAGGGCAGCTGGCAGGGCGCTGCGTTGCTCCAGTTCTTGTAGGACACTCACGATTATTTCAGGACGTTGAGTGCGCAGTGCGCAGTCGAGCACTTCTCCGTATCTGAATTTCTTGAGGAGAGAGTCGTACTCTGACAACTTGGTTCGAATGGCCTTTTCCAGCTGCAGGTCCGACTCATCTGCCTTTTCGTTGGCGCCACGGTGGAAGTACTTGGCGTCCTTGACCACTTCACTGGCCGCTAGAGCCTTCTGACTGGCCAAAAGTTCTTGCATGTACTCGTCCTCTACCTCTTCTCCTGGCTTGTATTTCGGCACTTCGCCTGGCTTTTGCCGGACAGACACTTTTCCATCAGTCATGCCCACCACCAAGTGCACATTTCCCTCAGTGAGCACAGCTGCGGAGACCTGTGCAGGATACTTGAGGCTGTACACTACCTGGTGAGAAGCGACATCGTGCACCTTGACACAGCAGTCCATCGAGCCGCTAAGCAGTCGTGTGTGTGTGGAGTCGAGGGAAAGGCAAGTGATGTTCTTGGAGTGGGGAGTGAAGGCGCTCACTTCCTGGCTTTTGCGTAGGTCCCAGAAAGTCATGCGCACGTAGCCTGCAGTCACCAAGGTGTTGGTTCCGAGGCTCACTAGGGCGGACAGAGGCGTGCCGTGACTGAGGTCTTGCGCACTTCCTTGCTGCCGGATGTCCCAGAGTCGCACCATGGAGTCCAGTCCTCCAGTCGCATACACGTGTTCATCCACCTGCTGTAGACAGCGAATGTAGTCACTGTGTGCTCCATCGTGTCTGTATACTGGGTGTTTCAGCGATAAATCGAACAGTCGAAAGGCGCAGTCGTCACAGCCCGAGGCTACATGTTGTCCGTCAGCTGCGAACTTGACCACATGAACTGCGCCTTTGTGTTTGAAGGACTTGAGTTCGGCTTTGCGCTTCACCTGGAACACGTGCACGAGCCCGTCCCCATCTCCTGCAGCGAACAACTCCCCATCCGACCGAAAGTCCCCACCCAGCGCTTGTGTTTTAAACCGACTCAGACAGCCCTGCGGCTTGTTTGAGTAGTCGAAGAGCCGCACACGGGAAGAAGACGAAACGGCATAGAGGTTAGCTGAGGCGCAAACTGAGGTAATGGCTGCCAGATCCTGCCGCAGAAGGACATTTCTGTAGCGCCGCCAGAGCCTGTGCTCCGCCGAGTCCGCCGCGGGTCTACGCGGGCAGCGGAGTGGCGCGAGCGGCTCGTAGGCAGCCATTTAGTGCCTGTGGCTGGTAATGGCTGCAAGCAAGAAAAAGGGTCAGGCCGAGGGGAAGAAACTGGCACTCCGCTTTGAAATTGATTGCAGAGAGCCAGTGGAGGACGAAGTGCTGGTCCTTCGGGACTTCGAGAAGTACCTAAAGGAGCGCGTCAAGGTGGACGGCAAGAAGGGCAACTTCGGCTCCAGCATCCAGCTGGCGGCGGACAGCAACAAGGTCACCCTCAGCAGCTCCGTACCCTTCTCCAAGCGCTACCTCAAGTACTTGACCAAGAAGTACCTCAAGAAGGTCAAGATCGCCGACTACCTCAGAGTTGTGGCCACCGACAAGCACACGTACCAAGTGCGCTACCTGAAAATTCACAGCGATGAGGGAGAAGAGGAAGCTAGCTAAGCAGCCACTAGGACTTATCCGCCACCCCTTTTATAATGGAGACAGACGTGTTCCTGCGTGCTCTGCTGCTCGATCTGCCGCTGCCCTTGTCCTTCAAACCCTCGCTCTTCCCACTGCCTCTGCTCCTGCGTCTGAGAGACGAAATCGCTGTCACTGCCATGTCTTCCTCTATCCAGTCCGCAGCCCAGCGCTTCGGCCTGCAGGAAGACTTGGTCATGGAAACTATCCACGACTTTGTGAGTGAGGTGGAGAGGGCAGGGAAGTGCAGGCCGGGGAAGACACAGAGTTCAAGTCTGCGGGCAACACTGCGCCTGCGGCCTCTTCCTCCCTGTCCTCAGAGTCCCGACCTGCTGAATTGTCAATTCGCAGGAAACTCAAATGTGTCCGGTCCTTCTGCCAAAGTGCGAATCAGAGCGAGTACGCAGCCAAGGTGAATATCCCCCTGCATCAACTCCTTCGCTGGAAGGAAAAGATCCACAAAGTCCTTTTCCAAGATGAACACGCAGGCCACATGACCTCTGTCAAGCCTGTCTTCCAGGACGTCTTCCTCAAAGAAGCGGAGGAATTAGTGTACAAGTGGTACCAGAAGAAGCGCGAAAGGATACAGCACCCCTCGGAAGCTATACGGATGAAGGCTGCACGCCTCGCCAAAGTGGACGATTTGACACCTAATGTCACAAAGAAGTGGGTCAGCAACTTCATGAGCAGGAGGAAAATTCCGCAGGGCAGAGAAGTCATAGACTGTGATAAGGACTAGGAGGAACTCTGCTAGTAAGGGAAAGTATGCATCTGCCCCAGTAGAGCTGTTTTCGCTGCATATTTAGCTAAAAGCAGTAGAAGTGCATACTTGGAAACCTCCAACAGCCACTCCCTAGAGTAATTAGACACAAATCGCAGGTCCTTTATGCGTATACAGTATAGCTGCAAGTGAGCAATTTCTGATAGTGCATAGAAAGGAGCAGACAGTGCAGGAAGGCAGGTATTAGCCGGCCATATAGAGAAACTGCATAATTGGCTTTGCCTTTGAGGAAAGAAGGGAAGTTTTCGCACTTTTCGTCACAGTACGGACGCATGAGGTTGGCCACTGAGAGTGCAGAGGGTGTGATCGCTTCCGAATGTGCACTAAGAAGCACTGTAAAGTAGAAAACTCCACTTGTTGAGGAGGTAAAGGAGACCCACGCAGGCAAATATAATGGACAATACGCAAAGTGTCAATATGGCAAAAGACTGAAATAGTCGCTTAGAGTCGTCTCGATGTGGATTCCCTTATATGAGGGTGCTAATGCCTAGAAAGAAGCCAATGTCAGGAAGTAGATTAGGGAAGTTGACTCCAGGCTGATGCAACTGGTGTTGTTGGTGGAAATCCTAGAGTTGCGGAGTTAAGTGTTCCGCACACAGAGCTATTAGAATGTAGGACAATGGGTGAACGCAGGCCAGATGGAAAAGACGATACAGCAGGGATGAGACTTGGGTAGTTTCCAGCATCAGACAAATAAATAGTACTTAGAAAGTGTTGTCTGGCAGGTTTCCTATATACCAAGGACTGTAACTATTTCTTAATCCTGTCTGCACTCAGGACTCGAAGAGTAATTTTACACCATCTCCTAAGGAATAATGAATTTGGTGCATGTCAGAGACCTGTTTCGCCTCTGGGCGTGCACATCCGGCGCCACCACCAGCCTCCACCAACTCTACACCCTAGCAGAGCTCACCTCTGCTGAGAGACTCGCTACAGGAGTGCAACTCACCATGCAGTTGCCGCGCTATGCCTTGAGCTCTTACCACGAGGACAGGGTTTACTCCGCCACTCTGCACACACTCCTAGACGCAGCGACTTCTGTGAGTGCCTGGCTGAGTCACCCAGACAACTCCTATCCGTGAGTTCAACAATGGAGTTCGCCTTTCTATCGTCGATAAGAGCTGACAGGCAGGTGGAGATTGTGGCGACTTGTGTGGAGGTGCGAGGGAGTCTGGGACGCACGCTGGGTGAGGTCAAGCAGGGGGAAGATGTATACGTCGCTTTGAAGCATTCGGTCATATTTACTGACATCACACTCAGAGAAGCGTTTAAATTACCAGACTAGAATCAAGTCTTGTAGGGAGGTTTCTTGCATTGTTGCCCTGAGCACTCCTATAAGTCTTTTTCCGAGAACTCCTCATTTTGTATAGTGTCTCACCCCAATATGCACTGCAACATATCATATCTTTGCTCAAATGAACAGCCAGCTTAATCGTACCAAGATCCGTTCATTCATATAATACCAATATAAGTTGCAACGTTAAATTGGCTATGACCAGGTTCACTGTGGAAATTGCGCTACTTATATCTTCCAGTCAAGTCGTGCATCAGTGAATTAACACAATCTACCTGCCTCTGCAGCGAATCACATTACCCTTTCCCTGAATATACTGATGTTGATGAGTAGAATATGGGAGAAAGCGTACTGTTGGCGGAGTGATGAGTGGCCTGGGTTGGAAATGTGATGAAGTGTAATGCCTGGAAACAGACTAGTGCTAGGTCAAGTAGCAGTGAAGGTTGGGGATTAGCGCAGGCCGATATACAAGTAGAAGACGGTGCACTAGGTAAGAGACTTAATGGCACTAAGAAAGCGCTGGCCAGGACACAGGTAGTCTAGCAGGAAACTACATGTTTCCTATATATCAAGGACTGTAGCAACTAATCCATTTCCAGACCTGTGTACTGTCAGGCCCTGCTAGGGTCTGGAAACAGTCAAATCTGTGAAAGAAGCGTCCATAATGAAGCTACTGCGAGAGCTATTCCACCTGCTCACTCACCACGCCTTCCCTACCAACTCCCACGGCCACGCCCTCACCCGCCACCTGCAAGTCCTGTCTGCACAGACCCTGCCCACAGGACTCGAAATCCTGCTGCGCCTGCCTCCTGCTTCTTTGCCTGTGAACGAGGATGGCTTCGTGCAAAGAACTGCTCTGTGCACAGTCCTGGACCTGTCCACTTCGGTGACTGCCTGGATGTCCAGTCCCAACCAACACATATCCCTCAGTGTAGGGATGGATTTCGCCTTTCTGCGAGATATCGACTTCAACCGAGAGCTGATAGTAAAGGCCACTTGCTTAGACAGAAACCAAGCAGTCGCCCACACTTTGGCCGAGGTGAGGCAGGAGGAAGTACTGGTGGCCACGATGCACCACACCGTGTTCTACATGAATGAAACAGTGAAAGAAGTCTTCAGACTCTCAGACTAGGTAAATGAAGTTGATCCAAGTCAGGGACTTGTTTCGTATACTGGCGCACAGAGCCACCAAGACCCGCTCCCACGGCCACCAGCTCTACTCCCAAGCACAGCTTCTCTCAGCGGAACAACTCGCTGGAGGAGTGCAACTCACCATTCTACTGCCACCCTATGCCTTGGGTCCTGCGACGGATGGCTCCATCCAACGCACGGCTCTATGCACGATAATGGACGCTGCGACTTCTGTGAGTGCTTGGATGTCTCACCCCAAGCAACTAGTGTCCATGAGCGCAGGCATGGACTTCTCCTTTCTCGGAGATGTGAACGGAGACAAGGAAGTGGTAATCAAGGCTACTTGTGTATGTGTGCA
>Ga0247837_1005536_pt1 | contig 18817 bp, 18 predicted proteins | sample LaCtaG_2_FD_187115 | JGI IMG/M metagenome (GOLD analysis project Ga0247837, IMG submission 187115) | Freshwater microbial communities from meromictic Lake La Cruz, Castile-La Mancha, Spain - LaCruzMarch2015_14.5m | ecosystem: Environmental > Aquatic > Freshwater > Lake | place: Spain: Castile-La...
CCTATCTCAACGCATATATCACCCTTACAGAGACTCTACTTGCAATCGAATGGCACTTCTCAGTCTAGGAGTGGTCTGGACCACTGCTTACGCTGGAGTTCTGTGTAGTTCTTCGGACTCTAGTCTCCTGCTCTCAGTCCTGGTAATAGGTGTGCAAGGGTGGTGCTTGGTGTCCTGGGTAGTGGCTGTCTGCGGAGCCAGGATTTCGCCACTTCGGTGGCTGTTATGCCTAGGTAAGAAATAAACCTCGCATTAGTTAACTAGATAGCACATGTGTGTGAAGCGAGAGGGATTTGGTTGCTTACAAGTGAGCAAGCCGTTTAGACTAAGATGTAACGAACTAGTCAAGTTGCAGCTACAAATTCCCTAGAAAGTCCTGTTACTCTGTCAGAGGTCTTATTTCTCATGACAGGTTTCCAGCTCAAAAATCGTTAGATTTACTCAAAAGCGCTATTCACTGTTACTAATGTCCAACATGATGTCAGCTTCTGAAATGCACAGGCTCTTTTCGCTAGATGGTTGTTCTCATAGAACTCCTCCAGTCCTACAGCTGCTCGTTTGCCTCCTGTAGAATAGTCCTCGCACATCTCTGCTTTTTTTTCGACGAGTATTATAATGCCTCGCCTTCGTCTTGTTATCGAAAAGGCTATTAGGCAACTCAGTGTTAATGCAAGTAAATCTGAAATTTATAATAAGAGTTTGACTGAAAGTGAAGGACGAAGATTTGCAGCGAGAGTCCCTAGTACTGCATATTCCATTGGAACATTTCTTCCGAATAGAAAGAAGAGATGTAGGCTGCAACAGAGTATTTGCTAGAGATTGAGGCGATAATAGTTGTACTGGCGAACAGACATCATTATAGAGATGCAAGCAGACATAGTCGTGAAGTAGATATTGCGTGGGCGAAGAATTGTCCTGCTTGAGACTATTGGAGACTGCAATGAGGAAACTCTGCAGGAAATATTTGGCCACTAGTGCAAAGGTGCAGCCTTCACATGCACAATTGACTGGACATTTCGCCAGTATGGTATAGATTGCCAGAGTAATGCACAGCAGCAGAGCCACTACACTGTCAATTGCGTAGTCCATGTGTTTCCCTCTCCAGCAGAACTCGTAACACTATCAACCACAGTGCAACAGTTCCCAGCGTGCAGTCAAGCACGACCCAGTACACTCCATTGACCAACTCCAACAGCTTCTCCACATTCACACTGATGCCCGCACACAGAAAGTCAAAGAAGTGACGGATTGTTGCTAAGTCAGGGCCCAAGGCCGTGAACTGCAAACACTTTAGCATCATTGTGCCTAGGACCAACATGTCTTCTACTGACATAGGCGCTTTCAGGGTCTATAGCACAGTACCTTTCTTCCACAGTCTGTTCATTAGCAGCATTAAAGCAGGTAAGCTAACAGCCACTATGCCGAAATTGACCCCAGTCCAGTGTGTCTGCCCGGAGATCCATCTTTCACGGCCTCGGCAAGGTAAGGACAGTTGGGGAAGTGGGCTCGGTGTCTGCGTAGGTCAAGTTAATATCAGACCACTGCACGGGGTGTAGAGTTGGCCATAAAAGGCCTAAAATGCTTGTATCACCGGCAACCCATAGCTCTACTCAGGCAAAACCCAAATAGACCATACCATGAATGGTATGACTTTGACTCCATCGTGAACGAGTAATTAGCTAATCTCAGCTTGCTTCTTAACTATTATAGCTTCATAGTTATTGTCCAGGCGGTACTCGTACACCCTCCAGTCAAGAACAGTGTACAGACGTTGCTTTACACGCAGACAGCCCAGCACCCTCGTGCCTTCACTTGCCAGTGGCCTCCGCTCTACTATCGTGCAGCCCTTGTCCAGCCACTTGTACACAGCTATTCCTTTCAGAGTGAACACCTCCATCTGCTCTGCCGACACAGCAGAGAAGCAATCGTAGTGGTTTGCCAAGTTGAGACTCAGTTTGCTAAAGCACTCCGAGCGTATTTCGAAGACTTCACAAGTATTACACCAGCCGCCGTTCAAGTACACACTCCCTGCGAACTCCACAGGCACGAAGCGAAAGCGAGAATCCAACATGTCAGGTAGGGGCTGCCACGTGTTCTGCTCCAGTGCTGTGCAACTACGCAGCACCAACTTCTCACAAGTCCGGCCCTCTCCGTAGGACAGCGACCCGAAGGCGTACACGACCCCTCGACAGCACAGCGCTCCGGTCTTCACACGTATGTTGAGAGTATCACGAAGACGTTCAATAGAGCCTTGTGCAGACACCGAGTAGACCGCCTTTGAGGAGTCTCTCGTAATAATGCCCAGCACCATCAGTGAGCCTTCAGGCAGCAGTGTGAGCGAAGCATCGTCAATCTGCACAGGGTACTCAGACAGCACTACGGCTGGCTGCCACTTCCTCCGACCACAGTTGTAGCGCAGCACCCTTCCTTGCTTGATGAAGGCCAGAACGTGTTGATTTTGCTTTTGCAGACGGTAGGAGTGCTTGAAGGAGCCACTGCATCGATACTCAGCCAGGCCTGCGCCTTCCAGCAGTGTACTCCATAATTCATCACAGACCGCCATATGGTTCCAGGATCGACTGACCAGGTCCAGTCGCAGGACTGAGTGGGCAGGCAGGTACTTGGCCACCTCCAGCGTGCTTCTATAGTTCATTCAAATAATATGACGCAGGTGCTGCACACTCCCCTTGGCCAGCCCATCTTCGTAGGTGACTCTGCGCAGACAGCTTCTTTGCTGCAAGCAGGCCTGCCTTTGCACCTCTTGCCTCAGTCCCAGCAGGCGCCGGTAGCAGGACTGCAAGCCAGACCTCGCACTGCGCCAGTGGCCGGCAAGAAAGTGAGTGCACAGGCCTCCGTCCAGTCCAAAGAAACCTGGGCCAAACCCCGCCCTGTAGAGCTGCCTTCCAAGCCGGTCAAAGAGTTCCGCGCTAGCTCTGCCAAGACTATCAAGCCTGTGTCTCAGCCAAAGCCCCTGAAAAGGCCTGTGAGTAAGCCTGTGAAGTTAACTGTTGAGGCTACTGCGCAGCTTCGAGTTGAAGTTCCGCTAGCCGCAGCGCCTCAGTTCAGTGCTGAGGAGCCTGTGAAAACGCAGCAAATAACCGAGATCCTCGCAGAAGCCAAGCGCAAAGCCAAGGAATCGAAGGAGCGCGAGCTTTTCGAAGCCGAGCGAGAACGGCAGGAAGTCCAGGCCAAGCAGCAGCGCTTACAGCAACTGGAAGCCGTGGCTGAGGCCCGCAGAAGCGAAAGTCTCAAGGCGGAAACCAGACATCCAATGCCTTGGGGTGCAAATCAACAGAAATCCGTGGAAGAACAGCAGCGTATAAAGGACTGTGCTCAGCTGCGTACTGAGCAGCGCGCCCGCAGGCCCCCACTGCCCCAGGACCGAGTCGGTTTGGCGGATATCCTTGAGGTTCGGCGTGAAGTTGACCAGCCTGTCATTAGGAAAAAACAGCCCACTCCGCCACCTGTGCGTCCCTCTATCAAAGAAGTGGACCCCAAAGTCCAGCAGTTCATGCAGGACAAACAGCGACGGGACCGCTTGCTGGCTCAGGAAACCGAGCAAGAACGGCAGCAACAGGAACTTGAGCGTCTCCTGAGACTCAAGGAACTCGAAACACTGCACCGCGCCAAGCTGCAATCCTACAAAGCCCAGCGGCCCGCTCCTAAGCAGTCCAAAGTCCACCGCAAGCGCATCAAGCAGATCCTAGCTCGAGCCCGAGCCAAACTCCAAAGTTCCTCTGAGCCCAAGCAGCAGCACAGAATAGACCCAGAGGAAGCCGAACTCGACCCTGAGTCAGAACTCTCTGCCATTCAGCCTGACAGTGACCACAGTGAGGACGCACTGAAGCCCACCCACTTCTCCCCTCCCACACGAGAAGTGCAGGCTACCAAGGTTGATTTGCGGGTGGTCTCTGTCACACCTGCAGTCTTCGTCTCGGAAGCTGCGCGCCAAGTGGATGAGAGGAGTATCACCTTCCAGGCACAGGAGCAAACCATAGCAGTGGATATTCGAGTACGCGCAGAAGAAGTAAAGCGAAAGCTAGCCGCGCTCCAGAAAAGAGTCATTGATTGCTTGGAGCCTGCAATTCCAGCTGCTCCCTCCACCTTATTAAAGCTATTCCCTGAGCAGCCTGTAGTCCTGGACCAGCAGCTACCCGGCATGTCCAGTCTGGACAGAGTCCTCAAGGCAGAGCAGCCTGCCCCAGTCACTGTTCAGACTGAAGTGCCTGGTGTCAGTCGACTGCCAGAGCCTTTGAACAAGGGGCAGGCTGCTACCCGCATTCAAGCCTGTGTGCGAGCCTTTCTAGCTCGCAGACTGGCTTTCCGCCTTCGAGTGCGCAGGAGCATTGCCCTTGACCCTGAACTGCGACAGCAACTGGACGCCTATGACCAAGGTGCGCTCGCAGTCCTTGACAGAGCCTATACAGCTCCAAAGCTTGGGTTCAAGTCTGCAGAGACGCAGCCACTGGAGTCCAAGACTCACAAGGAACTCAAAGAGTCAAAGGCTGCTGATAGGTCCGCAAGGGTCCCTGTCCATCTGAGTGTGCGCAGGGACGAGGACCACTACTCCCTCTTCAAAGTAATTCTCAGGACCGGGGCCTTCCAGCCCGTGAGGCCTGACAGCTCCATTCGCGAAGAAACACCCGAGTACTCAGAAAGCTTCGAAACTCCCAGCAAGTCCTCGCAGGAACTCAGCAGCCATCCGATTCGAGAGCAAATCTTCGAAGACTCCCAGTCCTCTCGACGCAGTATACCCGAGGACCTGCGGGCTACGCCCACTGATCGCTACAGTTCTCCCTCTTCCAAGGCACTACTGTCGTCGGAAGAGCTGCCTTCGATGCGGCTCCGTCCTGAATTCTCGGACAAGTTCTTACATCCATCCGATTCCATCCCTGAGGACTTGGAGCGTCGCAGCTCGGAACAGTCCATTTCCGAACATCTCTCTGTGGGGAAGTCCTCGCACAGGAAGGAAGACTTCTCCAAGTCGAGACAGACTGAGTCTATTTCAGAGCGTCTATCTGGGGCAGCGCTGGAAACCAGTCGCCAGGCTCCTTCTATCGCTGAGTCTATCTCTGAGCAGCTTTCCGTGACTGACTTGTCCAAGTCCTACGGCAAGCCAGACTCCAGCAGGAAGGTCGCAGAGTCCATTTCGGAGCGCATATCTGAGCAGAGCAGCCGCAAAGCCCCTTCTGTCACTGAGTCCATTTCTGAGGAACTCTCTGCAGCAGATCTATCCAAGTCCTATGGGAAACCGGACTCCAGCAGGAAGCCAGCGGATTCCATTTCTGAGCGTTTCTCGGAGCAAAGCAGCCGAAAAGCGCCTTCTTCGGTCTCAGATTCAATCTCTGAGCAGCTCTCAGTGGCGGACCTTTCCAAGTCTTACGGTAAGCCCGACTCTGGCAAAAGACTTGCTGAGTCTATATCTGAGGAAATAGCAGAGCAGAGCAAAGCCAGCCACCAAGCCCTCTCTCCTTCAGCAGCTTCCATTTCAGAGCAATTCGACTTGTCCAGGTCTGACTCCAAGAGCAAGGCACCTGCGCGGCTTGGAGACTCTGACCAGTCCAGCAAGAAGGACTCGGAGGAACTCTCCCACTCCCAACTGGACTCCAGCAGAAAGCCCCATTCCTCTGTGGAAGAGTCCATCATCGAGGAAAGCATTTCAGAGGCCTCAGACAAGGAGCAGTCCTCCGGCTCTACAGTGAACAGGCCGAAGTACGATAGTCCAGGTACTCTCCCTGAAGAGGTGCAGCCTGGAGACTCCATCCAAGAAGAGCTGAGCCACGCTCACCTGTCCACAGAGTCCTATGCGAAGGTGTCTGCGAGGGAGAAGTCGGACAACATCAAGACGGTCGAGGACTACAGCGAAGACTTCGAGTCGGACAGCATGGCTGTGTCGGGAAGGCCGCGGGAGGAGGTCTCTGAGCATATTTCGGAGCCCAGTGAGAAATCCGATGCCTATTCCAGCGACTTCGACAGTGCATCTCACAAACGCTTTGACTCCATATCGCAGGAACACAAGCTGAAGCAGTCCATTGAGGAGGAAGATATCGAGGAGGAACTCAGTCAGGAGGAAGATAACTATGAAGATGACTTCGAGAGTGCTAGTGGGTCCCACGAGGACGAGACTCTGCGCACTTCCTCCAGCCTTCCCCGTAGCACTATAGGCGGAGATGTGGAGGCCTCGCAGGCTAGTGACTCAGTGGAGTGGGAAATTGAGTTGCCTGCTCATGTGCAGCAGGTCATTCCTGAGGAAGTGGCGGAAGACATCCAGACTGAAAGCGAGGAGCAGGAGGACGAACGAGAACAGCAAGCAGACCAACAGACTGCCCAACTGCTCCAACAACTCTTGACTGAAGCCTTCATATTGGCACAGCCAGCACCGCCCAAACAGGAGTCCAGGCTAGAGCCACTGCTGCCTTCCTTGCCTCCGCTGCCACAAAAAACCACTGTGGCCTTGCTGCCCACTGCACAACTCTCCTCGCAGGACTTCACTGCTATGGTGGCAGAGCTGCTTACTCAGGCACTCAATAACAAAGCGGTGTTGAAAGCATTGGCCAGTCCTGTGCTTCGCAAGGAGGGCTTGTTGGAGCAGCTGCAGAGTGAAAGCGTGGCTGCTGCAATGTTGGATGAGCGGTTTTGGGAGAACTGGAGCATGCAAGGGGAACTGTTGGAATCTGGCTCACTAACGGAAGACTTCCCAGGGCGCAAGCCTTTAATGCGAACAGCCTTCGATGTAGTAAACGAACTGCTGGGCCGTCTGCGCCCTCACTCTCGTCTGCCCTGGGAAGCCCCCAGCAAGACCCTAACTCCCGCCCAAGTCCGCAGTCAGGTCGAGTCAGAGGTAGCCGCTATGCTCCGCTTCCAGGCCGGCCCAGTCAAAGACACTCCCAGCAACCTGGTGGCCCTGCAGAAGCTGAGAGACGAGAAGACAGCGAAGCTACTGGAGCAGGACGTCCGTGCAGAAGGCTGGGGAGTGTATGAAGCGCAGGAGGCCGCTGTGCAGCTGCAAGTGGCTGAAAGTCTGCTGAGAGTGCTGGCGGGTGAGGCTGCTGAAGTATTGGGCAGGTGCGCGTAATTACTGATTACATATAGGCACTTGCCAAAAGCGCAGCGTTTCGTCTTCAGAGGCAGTGACCACCAGTCCGCTGTCTGACACAGCGAGTTGCAGCACTGTACTCTCCAGCTGAGCCAGGCGCCTCGCTCCCCGCGCCTCCCGCAGCTCCCGCCCCACTGCGCCCACTAGCAAGTCCCCACTCCATCCCAGACCTGCCGAGCTTGCGCCCAGCATCTGTTCTTCTCCACCACACAAATCCGTCAGTCGCAGTTGACCTCCCGCGTAGGCCAGCCAGCCTCTGCGCGAGGGATGCCAGGCGAGTCCCCGTACACAGCTCTCTGCTTCGAGTGTGCGCAAACATCCATATTGTCGCATTTCCCATACACGCACCACTCCATCCGCGCCCCCACTTGCCAGCTGAGTAAGGTCTGAGTTCCAGTCCAAGCGACAGGCGGAGCCTTGGTGCGCTCGGTCTACTCGCATCACACAGCGCTTCATGCGTATGTCGAGGTAGGTCAGGGCGCCTTCGGAGTCAGCTGCACACAGCAGGTCTCGGTTGAAGGTCAGGGAGTTCACTCCGCCCAGACCCATGGACACCTGGCGAGCTGTCACTCCCTTGCAGGCGTCCACCAGTGCCACTTCCCCCAGAGCCGCACTCACAGCAAGACACACACCATTACTGTGCCAGCCCAGCGCTCGCACAGGGTCTTCTCCTCCGTAAACCGCCGCCACTTCGCCAGACCCCACTCGCCAGCAGTACGCGAAGCAGCACAGTCCCACAGCCAGTGAATTAGTGCTCCACGCCATCAACGAAGTCAGTGGGTCTCTGCTCAGGCCTGGGGCGTCCAGCACTCGCTCACATGCAGCCTCAGGTGCAGGAGGCTGCTGTGACCTTGCAGGGGGAGACACCAACAAGGCGGGCACCTGAGCCACTAGATGTTGCCACGAGACAAAGGCCTGTGGGAGTGGACGGGCTGGGCGCCGCAAGAAGCGCGATTGTCGTCCTGCTCCGCGGCTGCTTTCCTGCCTCCTGCCAGCCGCTCGCACTGAGGGACGACTTCCCGCGCTTCCCAATGACACCCAATCTTTCATTAACCACTACTTTCCTTTATTACCTTGGCGCTGGTCTGTAGAGCGCCAACTTACGCTGTCTCGCAGAGACTGGGCCTGCGCTTTGCCTGCTGCCCCAGTGCCTCTCTACACTCTCCGGCCTTTGGGCTATTTTGGGCGAACTCTCCATTTTGACTTTAGGCGGGTAAATGGCCCAACGGACAAATCGGAGAAAGTCGTTGAGCCAGTTCGCATTGCTTTGCTCCTCTGTAGGGCTAGATTGCCTCCAGTACCTCGCAGAAAGAGTACTGCAGTCCAAATTCTCCTCAGTCTACACCCCTGCCTTCCCCTGCTCCTCTCTGAAGGCTGCTTCTCACCCTGTGAATTGGCTGACTACTAGCTGGGTAATATGTCGTTGAGACGCAGAAAGGGCGTGAGTCCGTACCAAGAACATGACTGCTGGCAACGACGAGTCCAAGCAGAGCTGGATATGGCCTACAGACTGCGGAAGTCCACCCACTCCCCCACTAAGCCGAGCAGTCGCGAGCCCTTCACGCAGTTGAGGAAGCGCAAAGGCCTGAGCTTCAGTGCGGACTTGCATGAATTACTGGCTTCCAGCGTGAATACGAAGCAGAGCAGTCCTGCACGGAGAGTGTGCATGGGCGAGGAAGCTGTGCGAATGCGAGCAAGCAACATTGTGCTAGGCGTGGGAGCGCACATCCCTTGCAATGAGCACTCCCCCTACCTCAGTCAGTTCGCTGCAGCGCACTACTTGAAGCCCAATCAGCGGGCCCAAGAGGCTCCAGAACTCAGTTCTGTGTTGGAAGCCATACGGCTGGACTCGCAGTTGTCTGCAGTGGAGAAAAGCAATCGCCAGCAGTCCTACCTGCGCAGAGCACGCGAGCAACTAGGCTCTACCAATGGAAGCTAGGGCGACTAAGCACTGAGTCGAGCAGGTGCTTAGAATTAAAGGAAACTAGGATGGCCAATATAACGAAAGCAGGAAGCAATGCGCGGGCTCAGTCAGCCTTGCCTGGCCACAGACCTGCCAGTCCCCAGCACTCCAAGCCTCTAGAGGTCCTGTACTCACTAGGCGACCCGCCTTCCCTCGCCCAGTTGCGTCAGCAGCTTTCCCGCTTCACCCCCAGCTTCCAGCCCGAGTCCAGCCACTCTCGCTACGACTCTCTACGAGACAAGAGCGACTCTATCGCAATCCTGGAGGCGGAGATCCGGAGACTCAAGCAGGAAGGGCGTGAGAAAGGGGAAATAATCCGAGATTTGAAGCGAATCCTCAGAGAACGGGAGTTAGAGACTATGACCAAAGAAGCTCAATCCACCCACGACCTCGAAAGTTTACTAGAGGACAAAGACCAAAGGATCGCTGAGTTGTCTGAGGAAGTGGAGCGGCTGCATGGAGGAGTGGTAGACAAGGAAGTGAAGCGACTGGCGAATCTGTATGTAGCCTCAGAACAAGCCTTGCAGCAGGCTAGAGCCGACCTTGAAACCCTCGCTGACCGCTTAAAAACCCTCGAATCTCGTCCACAGGACAAAGGACTGTATGAAATACTAGGTCGGTTTCAAGGGGAAAACAAGCAGCTAATGGAGGAAGTGAGGCGCCTGCAGGGACAAGTCCAGTCCCAGACCTCTATGAGCACGCTGGAGCGGGAGTTCCAGGAGGTCGAGCAGATGCAGAACAAACTCATCACTGACAACGACAGGTTGAAGCAGGAGCTGGACTCTCAGCAGCAAGTCCACCACAGCCAGTTTACCAGAGTCGCTGAGGCTTATTCCGTCGTGATGGACTGTAGAAAGGACCTTTCCCAGCTCACAGAGGTTATTCGCATTGTGAGGAAGGGCGAAGGAGTGAGTGCGGCGCTGATCCTAGGCCATGTGTCTCAGTCAGAACAGAGAGAAAGCCTGGAACAGCGACCGGAAGAGGCAGTCATGCGGGAGGCCAGAACCCTCAAGGCGGACTTACGCGTACTTCGACAGTTCCTGTCTGACATCTATGCTGAGCAGAGTGGACACATCTGTACGCAGCAGTGAACTAGTGCAGTTAGCTTAGTCCTAAAGCCACAGCACTCAGATACAAACCTTTCGCCCAGTTCCTCACAGGGAGTGCTGCTATGTGCAGTACGTGCCAAAGGCCCCATTCTGTATTTTCCTTTCGTGCACGCCGGTGGTCCTTATGAGTGTACACTGCTTTAGAGACTGTATCCAGTAGATATACCTCTTCACTCACAGCGGCTAACACCCTTGTCTGATTGCCAGAGTCGAGCGTTTCCCAGTGCTTCGGGTTCCTTTTATTGGCCCGGTAGACGAGTCCTTCGCTGGAGATATAGACCCAGTTGCCTGCAATTGCCAGGCCGTCTACTCCCTTTCCTCGATAGCCAGCCCACACTTGACTCACTCCCAGTCCTGACAGTGGGTCTGCAAGTGCTCGCTCCACACTCGAGTTCGCCACGGGAGCCAGGTTGCCCCAGTACAGAAAGTCAAAGAAGTCGTCTAGTGCTAGGACGGAAGGAGCATTGACAGAAGGCGTGGAGGAGTAAAGCACGTGGAAAGTGTGATTGAAGGACGCAGCTGAGTAAATGACATTAACTGTGTTCAGCGTGGGTTCGAGAAAGTAGAGATTGCCCCAGTGGTCGAGAGTGGGAGAGGAGGGCGATTGGCCTGTGTAGACGACTTGTCCAGGTGTAGTCACAGTCTGACTATGATAGTCCACTGTGTACTCCACTATCGAGGCATTGGCACATACATACAGCACTCCCAGACTAGGGTCGCCAGCTGCCGCTACCAGTCCCGTGACATTCTCCAGCAGCAGCGAAGGCTCTCTGCCCCTACGAGACAAGTAGTAGACCTGCTCCGGGACAGATATGAGTAGCTGGCCAAGGCATTCCCCTAGCAGTAGAGCGAAGTACATAATAGTGGGGAGGGCTAGAACTAACTAGGACTCGTGGAACTTCAAAACGTCGTCAGAGATTTCAGCGATACGTCTGGCGGCAGTGATGTTGGTGGCCAAAGCTTTCGGGTAGATCTTCAGCATCTGCTCATAGTACCTATAGAAGGGCGAGGTCTCATCACATCGGTCGTACTTGGAATTGTGCTTGCCCATGTTGAGCACCTCGTCTCTCAGATAGCCCGGCAGTGTCTCCGCCTGCTCCGCTGCAGCGTCCATGACAGTGTTGAGGTCCTGCAGTCTCTCATACTCTCCATAGTACTGGTGCAGTTTGAAGAGACTGTAGTTCTCTGCAGCAGTGACGAACTCCTTGCGGAGCTGTTCATCGTAGGGGATGGTGAAGCGGTTGAGGTTGCGGACTCGCTGGTACTCTTGCAGCAGTACCTTGGACATATGTGCATTGAACCAGGAGTGCACGGGCGGCTCCTTGGTGTTGGAGGGCGCGAAGCGGTCCTTCGTTCTTTCTCGCTTGCGTTGGTTGCGGATGCGCAGGTTCTTGCGACGCAGCGGCCAGCCCAACACCACTCGTCTAAGCATCCCTATTATCAGAGTGCTTTGCTTACTCAACTAGCCTTACGGTGCTGGTCTCTGCTGCACAGATGCAGCGGGCACATCCCTCTTTGGCAGATTCAGCAAATTCCACAAAGGACGCGGCCAAGTGACTCACAGACTCTCCATAGAATGTTCGTACTCTGTGTGCAGGATGCATGTATAGTGAGTAATTACTACTAAGAGTAGCAATTCCAGCCCACAACTTGTGCAGATAGCCCAGACTTCTCTCAGGCTCCTCGTAAACGTGACTCCACATCACTTTGAAGCCATAAAATGGGCGTGTGCGCTTGTATGTCCGCAGCCACCACAGTGAAAACCCTTCAACACAGTTCCCCAGAGACTCAGCTTTCCAACGAGCGACTCAAAGCAGGTATTCGGGCCTCCCTACTGGATATGAAGAAAGTTAATTCAGTGGGATGTCTCAGTCTCGAGGCCAGTCCTCTGTATCGTCGCCGCATTGAGGGAGGAAAGTCCACCGCTCAGGACCTTGAGGTAGACTGGAAGAACTGGGAAGCGTAGCCTATGTAAATGGCAGAAACTTTACTGTTTCAAAGGCGTTCTTTCGAACTTCAGCAGTTTCCCTTCTTTACTGAGTTGACCTTTCTCACGACAATAAGCGAAGTATGCTGAATTCAAGGCTTTGGGTTAAACAACCTTATAGTTATGGCTGTCAGGCGGACCTGTCGCATATCTGCGGACTCGGTTGTGTTCCTGCAGTGCGACATCCAAGAACTCACAGCCCCAAAGCTATTGAACATGCAGCCCGTCCTCTTCGTGGCCAAGACAATGGCGCACTGCGCCCACCTCATGCACATCCCTTTGGTGGTCAGTGAAATGTTCCCTGAGAAGCAAGGTCCTACTGTGGAGGAGGTGAGGGCGGCCTGGCAGACGCCGCCGGCCTTGCTTTTGCGCAAGCATCAGTTTACAATGTGCTGTCCGGAGCTGTTTGAGGTGCTGCGAGGCAAGAAGTCGGTGGTGCTGTATGGAACGGAGACACATGTCTGCATCCAGCACACTTGCTTGGAACTGCTGGAAAGAGGCTTCGAAGTGCACGTCCTAGTGGATGGGATCACGAGCATGCTTCCCATAGCTCGCTCAGTAGCAATCGCTAGAATGCGCGACGCGGGAGCAGCTGTCGAGACCTACGAAGGTGTATTGACAGAAATAGGTCGCGACATGAAGAACCCAACGACTCAATTGGTCGGCAACTACGTGATGAAGAACTATCCCAAAGTTCCACTAATGCCCTCGCTTTAGACTAAGCAAATGGTGGCTAAGAAGACTGTGGCTTCCACCTCCTCCGACCTGCCTTCCTACAAGCGTCCAGCCTCGCCCAAGGGGTCTGTTAGCACTCGCTGCGGCTTGCTCTTCCCTGTCTCTCGTGTGCGTCGCTACATGCGCAACCACGTAGTCTCAGACCGAGTGGCGATGAAGGCGGGAGTGCACCTGGCAGCTGTGCTGGAGTACGCCTGTGCAGAGGTGCTGACTCTGGCTGCGGAGAAGGCCAGAGCGGACAGTCGCAAGCGAATTAAGCCGGAGGATGTGATGGGCGCGTTCAAGGAGGATGAAGAGATGGAGACGCTGCTCAGTCCTGAGACGGGGCTGTACCACGGGGATATCTACAACAAGCTAGAGCGGCGCAAGAGACAAGTCCGGCTCTAGGCTAAACCTTGTCTACTTCGCTTCTTCTTACGAGGAGTCAGTGAAAGCTCCTGTGGACTCGAGGTCAAGTTCTATAATGGGGCCTTCTACTGTCGCCTCTTCTTCCGAGGAGTCAGTGAAAGTTTCTGTGGACTCGAAGTCAAATTCTATAATGGGGCCTTCTACTGCTGTCTCGACACTAGTAACGAGCTTCGGACACTGAGAAGAGTTGGGCAGTTCAGCGGAGACTTTGCTTTCTTCGAAGGGTAGGACCGGAGGTGAATGATCTGGGTCTTCTACTACTGTCTTGGCACTAGTACCGAACTTCGTCCCCGGACACTGATTACTTTCGGTCCATTCAGTGGAGCGCTCTTCAAGGGGCAGGACTGGAGGAGGCTTATCTGGAGCAAAATTGACCTGAGATTTCTCACTCAAGGAAGTCATGTCTATAATTTTCCATCCATTCTCGTAGTAAAACTAATAGTCGTCTCAGGGTTCGCCAGTGAACCTCCCAGCCGAGAAGTGCAAAAGCGGAGGACTGAGATAATAAGGATGGCGAAGGCAGGTCAGGACTATCCCCCCGTCATGATCAATCAGCAAGCGCCCAATGCATATCCACCAGCACAGGGCTATCCACCTGCGCAGGGCTATCCACCTGCCCAAGGTTACCCACCTCCACAGTACCCTCCTGCCTACAGCCAGCAGGGCTACCAGCCCCAGACCTACCCTCCGCAGCAGTACCCTGCAGGGTATGCGCCTACTGCTGCAGTGATAGTCGTGCAGTCGTCCAACGGAGACCCCAACCGAAGCGACATTCCCGTGATGGCCCAATGCCAAACCTGTGGCCACCAGGATTTCACTCGCATCACGCATCACTCTGGCTCAGGCACCTGGCTCATGTGTGTGTGTCTCTGCGCCTTCGGCTTTTTCCCCTTCAACTACCTGCCTTTCTGTCTTGACCCTTGCAAGGACGTGCAGCACCAGTGCAGCAAGTGCGGAATGGTGGTGGGTTACAAGCCACTCCTAGGCTCGTAACAGCTTAGTCACTAGTCTTTGGGACTGCAGGAAATGGACGAACGCAGTCGTCTGAAAGCCTACTTGCACACTACTGTGGGCTCTCTCTTCGAAGACATGCTCACAGCTCTCCTCGCTCAGCAGCCCAACGACCCTGCGGCTTTCCTGGCTGCCTGGCTGCACAGTCGCAGCTCCCCGCCTCTAACTGTCTCAGAGAGGGAGGAGCTCAATAGGCTGCGAGCCACTGCTTCTGGTAACAAGCAGCAGAGACGTGCTTCCGCCTCAGAAGACTCCGACCAGTCCCAAGAGGACGACTATGTGGAGGAAATCCAAGTCGGCAAGAAGAGCAAAAGACCGGAAGTTTCATCCGAAGCCTTCGGAACCTACAACAAGAAGGAAGACTTCCAGCCCAGACAAATAGAAAAGACAGAGGCACAGCGACAGCAAGTCCTAGACCGGCTTGCTCACTCCTTTATGTTCACAGCGCTCGATGACTCTGAACGGGAAATCGTGGTGTTGGCGATGGAAGAAAGACGCTACTCGCCGGGTGACACTGTCATCAGTCAAGGTGACGACGGGGACGTGCTGTTCGTAGTAGACAGCGGCACTCTCGACTGCACCAAGGTGCTGAAAGCCGGAGAAGCCCCCACTTTCCTCAAGAACTACGGGCCCGGAGACTCCTTCGGAGAGCTAGCGCTGCTCTACAACGTGCCCCGAGCCGCCACCATCACTGCCCAGACCGACTCCCTGCTCTGGGCACTGGACCGCGCCTGCTTCAACCACATTGTCAAGGACTCCGCCATTCGCAAGCGAGAAAGGTACGAAGAGTTCCTCAAAAACATCGATTTGCTGGGCGATATGGACCCTTACGAGCGCACTCAACTGTCAGATGCATTCAAAACTGTCACTTTTCAAGATGAAAGTTACGTTATTCGGGAAGGAGACTGGGGCGATGTTTTCTTTATAGTGGCTTCTGGCGCTGCCAAGGCTACGAAGGCGCTGGAGCCTGGGGCAGAGCCGGTAGTAGTGAAGGAATACGCTGTGGGGGACTATTTCGGAGAGTTGGCACTGTTAAAGGGCGAGCCCAGGGCTGCAAGTGTGATAGCAGTGGGCGAACTGGTTTGTGAGACACTGGACAGACACTCCTTCAAGCGACTTTTAGGCCCACTAGAGGACATTTTGAGCAGGAACTCCAAGAAATACGAAGAAGTGATGGCGAAGCTGAAATCAAGCGAAATCTAGTAAATGGCAGCGCAGGCATACATAGGCAATAATACCCAAATGGCTTACAGCAACCTACGCATATCAGTGAGCACTACGCAGGTCATCCGCACCTCTATCTACCCCAATGGCTCCCCAGCAATCTACATGGTATCGCTACAGGGCGTCCAAGGGTCCTTACGCAGTCCACAGGACGGATATGTGAATATCGGCCGACAGCAGCTCAATGAATCCGGACAAAGACCAAATGATATCGTACTGCCGGCCAGTGACCGCGCTGTAAGCCGCACTCATTGCCGCTTTGATTACCAACACTGCTTTAGGGGCAGGCCGTTGTCGCCTCAGTTGCTTGCCTTTTTGATGGCTGGACATCAGCGGCTCGGCAGGAATAGTGTGTTTAATGCTCTGCCGCAGCACCTATTTTACTATATTTACTCGTTCTTTAAGGAACCCTATGTGCTATGGCTCTCAGACCTGGGGAGTGTATGTGGGACTTATTTACGGGTGTCACACGAAGTACCGACGGAAATGAAGCGTGGGCGTGTGTTCCTAATCGGCAGCGACATAATCATCGACGTGGAAGAAGTGCTTTCCTCCCCTTTTCCTACAGATAACGCAGCAAATGCCCTCTTGCAGACACTCAAAGACCATGCTCAGCCCAGTGTCCGAGTGACTATCGGGAAAATGCCAGATAGTGAGGAATCGACAGTCCACAAGCACTCCCAACTCTTTGTAGCCGAGCGCCCGCTGCAGACCTTCCTCATAGGCAGGTCTAACACCTGCGACGTCAAGCTGAACGACAGCACCATTTCCAGGACACAGTGCAGGATTGTATATGCAGGGGAGAAGTGGATGTTGATGGATGGGCAAGAAAACAAGCCATCTGTGAATGGCACCTGGCTGTCTATCTGCGGGAAGGACAGGGGACAGAGACAAGAGTCGCCTGCTGTGGCAGTGGAGTGGGGCGCGCAGATCAAAATCTCTGAGTCTGTCCTGCAGGTCACCTGGGACCTTAGTTAACCATCTAGTGTTGCAACATCCTAGACATAGAGTCTGTTTACAATCAAGGCGCACGTTACTACAGTCCGTAGTTTGACATGGCACGTCAAATGATCGTGCGCAAGTCAACTTTCGTGGAAATGACCCAAGGCGAGGTACAGCAGGAGTACCGTGTACTCGCCAAACTGGGGTCTGGCAGCTTCGGCACAGTCTACCGAGTCCAGCACTCTCAATCCGGGTCGATTTTCGCAATGAAGACCATCGCCAAGCGCAAGATCACAGACATGAGCAAACTCGTCACTGAGATAAACGTTCTACGAGAGGCAGATTTGCCTCAAATCATCACGATTCACAAGGTGTTCGAGGACAGACAGAACGTGAATTTGGTGATGGGCCTGTGTGAAGGCGGGGACCTGCTCAGCTTTATCATAGAGAAAGGCAGTTTGACGGAGCTGGAAGCCTCGCAAATTGCCAGACAGGTGCTACTCGCTGTCAGGTACTTGCACATGCACAATATCAGTCACAGAGACATTAAGCCTGAAAACATCATGTTCGCTACAGCTGGAGACTTGCACTCCCTCAAACTCATCGACTTCGGACTTGCCAAAGTGCTGGCTCCCAAGTCTCTGATGAAGACCAAGGTAGGCACTTTGTATTACGTGAGTCCTGATGTGCTGAAAGGAGACTATGGCATTGAATGTGACTTGTGGAGCTTTGGAGTGGTGCTTTACTTTATGCTGAGCGGAGCTGTGCCATTTGCAGGCCATACTCCGTCAGAGGTGTACGCCAAGGTGCTACGAGGGCAGTATACCTTTCCCTCTCCCGCCTGGGACTCCATATCCCTCGCAGCCAAAGACTTGATCGCGAGCTTGCTGCTCACAGACCCCGGCAGTCGTCTAACAGCTGAAAGGGCCCTGGAGCATCCCTGGCTGTCTGGAAACGTCTCCGATAGTCGCTTGAATGGCCTATTGCCATGTCTCAGCACATTCTTCCGCTGCAAGAAACTACGCAAAGCCGCTCACCTGGCAATTGCCATATATTGCACAGAGCAGGAAATAATGGAGCTCAAGAGCAAATTCGAAGCTTTGGACTCAGACCACGATGGCGTAATTTCGAAGGCTGAGCTGCAAATAGGCCTGGAAGAGTTCTCTCCTGACCAACTTGCGGACTTGGTGGACGGACTGGACCAAGACCACAACGGAGTGGTCAACTACTCGGAATTCATCGCTGCTACACTAGACGAGTCTGTCTATTTAAAGGAAGAAAGGATGCTGAGTGCGTTTATGGCATTCGATAAAGACCGCAGCGGCCGCATCACTTTGGGAGAACTGATGGAAGTGCTGGGCAAGGAGTGCAATGTGGTGGACCCGACCTACTGGCTCAACCTCTTGCGGCAGGCAGATGTCAACGGAGACGGCGAAATCGACTTTCTCGAGTTCATTGCTATGATGCAGGCTAGTCCTGCACTTTAGCACTTAAGTAACTAGGAATGCCAGCTACATTCCACTGTAATGTATAACTTCCTGCCCCAGGCCTCGGGCGAGGAGACTTCGAAGCCTTTGCAGCAACTCTTTGAGAAGGACCACAACTTTCAGCAACTGCAAGGGAAGTCTTTCCTGCTGGACAACTTCATTGAAGACAGGTCTGTGCACAGGCCGAAGAGAGGCGTAGGGGCCAAAACGGCCAAAAAGCACTTCCAATTGCCAGCCGAGGAAGTAGACTTCAACCTCTACATGCCCCTACACGAGCTTTGGAAGGAGTACGTGACAGGCCTCCTCGAAGGCAACTACTCCACCGCCAACATCGCAGCCAAGCTCACCAAAGCAGACATGCACGGAGCTATGCTGTCTGTATGGAAAGCTAGCTGTGCTTCGTACCCCGGGCACAAGGGGATTGTCATCCAGGAAACGCGCAGGTCTTTCAGGGTGGTGACTCCTGGGAATAAGGTCATTCGTAGGACTTAGGCAGGACTGTTGAAGCAAGATGCAGTGTTTCTGCTGGAAGTTGGTGCGAAAGTGGTGCAGATATACGGAGAGCACTTCCAGTACCAACCTGCTGAGCGGTCCAAACTGCGCTTTAAGCAGCGTCCTACGCCCAAGCTACTCTGATATCGGTAGCTATCGTCTAGTTCTAGCAATACACATATAGTTCTTACTATATAGTGGCAATGTCCAATCTAAAAGTTGAGCCTGTAGAGTGATAGAATCGCCACAGTCAGTCTGTTTTGTGAAGGCCTTTATCCAGTCACTACGTCATTATACCTAAGTCGTTCTCTTTCGCATATATTGGGTTGATACAATAATGGTGCGGGTAGGCCGAGTTATACC
>Ga0247837_1005539_pt1 | contig 18814 bp, 8 predicted proteins | sample LaCtaG_2_FD_187115 | JGI IMG/M metagenome (GOLD analysis project Ga0247837, IMG submission 187115) | Freshwater microbial communities from meromictic Lake La Cruz, Castile-La Mancha, Spain - LaCruzMarch2015_14.5m | ecosystem: Environmental > Aquatic > Freshwater > Lake | place: Spain: Castile-La...
GGAACTGTACCTGGGAGTACCCTGCGAATATAGCCGCAAAGGCATGGGAAAGGCTGGGGAAGGGACGAGCAAAGGATCCGTCACTGTCCAGTGCAGTGGTACTGCTGGAAACATAGTAGACATAGGGATTAGCTGCAGTGCTGGTGTCTAAGTTGGGCACGCATAAGGTAGGAATTAGGGCTGCGGGACTGTAATATAGGGGACAGCGCTGCACACAAGAGGAAAAGAAGAGGAAGAAACCAGGTTGGCAGGAAAGACAACGGTCCCCAGACACACAGGTAGTACACCCAAATGGACATGTCAGTGGACACTGTCCGAAACTCCCTAAGCACAGCAGACTATTGGCGCAGTCCGCCACACAGGAAGTTAGCGACAGCGCCCAGGCACTGGCTGTGCACCCAGGAGCCGCTGGTAAGCACAATTGGCTTTGCACATATGTTCGTGCAAAGGAAGCTGCAAGGGAGTGATAGGCGGCTGCAGCGGCCCTAGTCACTGCGGACTGGCACGCAGTGAAGCCACTCATAGCGTCGTAGTTGCAGGCGGGGACCAGACATGCCGCTTTGCAAGTCCCATAATCAGCCTCAGAACATCCCGCAGAACAGCCACAGTCCAATCCGTCCCAATTGCATAGTGCGCTGTTACAGACTGAATCGCAGTGTTTGTCTCCTATCATATAGGTAAAGCACTGGATGGCGCAATCTCCACATTGGTAGTTATCTAAAAAACAAGTAGATGTGTTGCATAAGGTGTCGCATACGTTGTTTGTCAACATAAAGGAGTGACAGCCAGGAGAGCAGTCGCAGTCTCCATCATCCCACCCACATTCCAAAGTATCACATGCGGTCTCACACATGGAATTGCCTCGCAAATAGGAAAAACAGCCGGTTTGGCACAAGGCATTTTGACAATCCAAACCGTCATTCTGACAAGCTAGAGTGAGACAGGGCAAATTGCATTTCCCGTCATTGAGCATTGCAGGGAAACAACCAGGAGAGCAAGTCCCACAGTCCCCTGCGTCCCACCCACACTCTTGGGTGTTACACTTGGCTTCACACACTCCGTTCCCTAGGCTACTGCCCTCACCTGCTTAGTACTTACAACCCTGTGCACAACTGCCGCAGTCCCCTGCGTCCCACCCACACTCCCACTTCGAACACTCCTCCTCACATACCCCGTTGCCTAGCGCTTCTATGCTGCACCCACTCTCTAGGCACGCTTGCAGACAGTCCGAACCGCCAATACTTGAAAGGGAGTCAAAGCCGCAAAGGCTGGTCATGCAGCTCTGGTCGCAGTGTTGGTCTCCTGACTAGGTAAAGCTTACCCACAGGGGAGGACAAGGACATGGAGGATCGGCATAGGCGAGAAGCAGCAACCACGACAGATGAAACCCGGGCATTAACATATATATGAGGAGAGGATAGCGGTCCTTTCTAACCTTTCTTTCAGTGGCCAGTCCACAGCTCCCTGATATACTCATTTCACAGTACTGCGTTCCCATCACCACAGTCTCTGGTTTAGACAAGGAGCAACTGTTACTATGTACGGGGCTCGGAAAAGCGAGAGCTCCCGAATAAAAACCGCAGAGAGTGGTAATTCCGCAGTAATACCAATGAATAGAAGTCGTCTAGGAATATATACGAATAAAAATGCTGCATATCCACAATCACTTGAATCGTTAAAAGTGGAGGTGCTAAAAGCAGGTGAAATCCGCACTCCAAAGCACAAACTCCCATTCTATAGATAAAGTACTCAGTCTGAGTGTAAGTCTGAGGACTGCCAAGTACCTTTGTTTCGGACAGAGCATACCACTATTAGAAGTTTCTGCAGGGTGAGAGCAACTTATCTTTATCACTCTTAGCTCATTTCTCCCTTTCGTCTACTTTAGAACTTCAGAAAAGGCAATAGCCGCTACAACCCACCCCAAAACTACATTCATCCCAGTCACTTTCCATATATTTCTCCTCATCCTGTCCCTCTCTCTCAGTAATATTGTCCTGCACAAGCTGCGCAGTGGAGACCTGTTCCTTACCCAGCAGGAACGGAGTTCAAGTGAAAGCTGTGAAGTTCGCTTGAAATGCCTATTTCATAATAACACTAAATTTACTCTTTGTTTTTCTGTACCCAAACTGTTATCAAGTCCTCAAATTCTAATTTATTAGCCTAATAATTCCTTAATCGTCTTCAAAATCTGGACTAAAACTCATCGGCAGCAACCCCGCACTCGGGAACTCACTAATAGGCGCCACTCCCTCTAAATTCCCTCTTATAAGCCGCCCCATCAGCCTTTGGTGCGCTTTGGCTTTCGCCTTTGCAAACCCCTTCACATTTCCATCAAGAAATACAGTCCTCGGCTTCCTTTTCTTATGCTGCAAATCAGGACATCGCGCTGACCTGGGGGAATTAGTCCCTGAAAAGCTCATAAAAGAGTCAGTCTGTGGATGCATAGACAGCGGGAAGTCCTTTTTACCTGCGATGTGAGCGTTTTGATTTGATACTGCGCCCGCATGATGTCAATAAGGAGTGGACTGGTGAGGCGAATAGGCTCCATGTACTCTGTGGTGCGGCGGACTAGCTGGCGGATTGAGACTTCGAAGGCGTTTATTTGCGTTTCGAATCTGCGGTCTCGCTGGCGCTCAGCTTTTGTCAGGACTTGGCGGTAGAGGCGGAGCAGAGTATAGAAATGAATAATAGTGATCGCCTTCCGCCTGCCTCTATGTCTCATCAGCATAAATCTCCACCAAGCCTGCAGCAGAGTAACCGCTTCTATATGCTTTTTCTTTTTAAAGCAGGCCATCGTGAGTGTGGAGTACATCCGACTCTGAGCAGGACTGAGCCCCATGTGGCTGGCGGACAGACTGAGAACCAGGGAATTGAGAAAAATCCCAAGGAAACAGAAAAGCACTGTGACGATTTGGCCAAGGGGAGTCGTAGGGAAGTCGCCGTATCTGATTGTGACTGTGGCTACGACCACTACCCAAATGGTATCACTGGGGGAGTCGAGACTGCTCCGCTGGGCGCCTTTTTCCATAGCGAACAGTATCAACCCTTCGATCACTACCAAAGTTCCGAACAACATTAGCGCTAGTTTCACAGAAAACCCGCGGAAGTAGCCCTTTAGCACAAATCTACGGCTGAACTCCACTCCCATCCACTCTGCAAACAGCAACGTCCTCCGCTCTGAAAGCCTGGACGCCCAGAACAAGTACCGTAGCCAGTGGTAGTTCCGCAGTAGGATCAGTACAAACAGGAAGTCATCAAGGGACAGCAGGGAGTAGGTGGCTTGCATGTAGAGGTTCCCTTGAATGTGCACTTTTGGGATTGGCAGAAGGAGATGGAAAGCGCACTCGAGGAAAGAGAGGGAGGGAGAGAAATCCTGCGTTAGAGCTGACTCTGTTTTCACATAAACGGCGATCAGCATCACTTGGATGAGCGAAAAAAGCCATAGTCCTGCTTGGATGCTTGTCCTTTCACGGTCGCTGATTTCCGCTTCTCCTTCCTAATATCCACATACCCCACAGCCGACACCACTACACTCAACACAGCATTCAGTCCTGTCACCCTTCTCAAGACCCTCCTCAGTCTCTCATACTCTCCCAGTCCCACCTCCTCAGTCTGTCTACTATGCGCAGGCAAAGTGGAGTCGGGGCAATAGCCAGATGAACTGGCTCCACTGCAGCTCTACGTAGGCCGAGGTTGAAATCTCGCAGTTCGGGCGTGGGAGGGATGTGGAGAGTGGAGCTGTCGTAGCTGCTTTCCGACTGGGTCTTGCGAGGGGAAGATCGCAGGTAGACTTTGTTATTCTTTCTCAGCCGTCACATTAAAATAATCGTTCAAAGAGGTGCTTTGATCAAAGAAATGCAGGTATGACGTTTGGATTGGCAATTTTAGACTTCAGTATAGAGCTGTAGATTGAGAAAGAGGATTGGTTTTAGCCTAGTTATGTGTATAAATTGACTCAATACTGCGAAAATCCGACATTTCTTTTACATCAAGCTGCATATAAATTGGACAAAACCAGACCATCAATGCCGCACATCTCACTAGTCTAACACTCGTATAAGGCCTATTTTAGGCAATCCTTAGACTTTAGAGGGGAGAAACTGAACTTTGGGATGCATATTCGCTGCTTTCTTCACGTATAATTGGAAGCTGTTCTCGCTGCCAATGTTTGTCCGGGCGCCGCTTAGTCGCAGGCTTAGTTGATAATTTTCTCAGGGCGGAGCAAAGCACAAATACACGATATTGGAACTGTAGCATTACCAGCAGCCGCTCCAATATGATGGTTCTCTCGCCTTTCACTTCCTCCTTGATAGTGCGCACTTTCAACTCTATTCCCATTTCCAAGATAAAGGCCTGTCTTTGCAATCCGAAGCAGCAGGGAGAGGAGTGGGCTTTGGTATTAAGGAGGTCTTGAAGGGGAGAAACGAAGGTGGGGGAGGACAGCTGCCCGGGGTGACGCTTTCGCATGAGCCACCACCGCTGAATAAGCTTCGCTGCTTCATTAAATCTGTATGTCCGATTGGCTCTGTACAAAATTGTCGCGCAAACTTCGTCTTCGCATTTGGTCAATTTCGCATAGTAATAGGAAACGGATATGACTAAACCCTGCAGAAAACAGCCACAGAGAGCTAAAGACAATTCCGCCAAGTTGTTCCCCCGTACTCGCGTTAACGCGTAAATCACCGCTTCCAATGAATTCTCCAGGTCTAAATCACTATCAGATGTTAGCAACATACCCGCAGTTGCCAGTGCCGAAATCACTGCACAGCAAAAGGACAGACCGTGCTGTCGTAGGCAACTCTTGAGTGATAGTTTTGACAAAGAGTCAGTTTTCGTTATGTCTGCATAGAAGCGACTGCGGCATGCAGAGTAGTCGCTCACCCAATACACCCATTGCACAGCGTGGTAAATCCGCAGAAAAAGCAACTGCAGAAATAAGCAAATTACCAAGTCGGGATAATCGGTATTGCTTTCGAGCCAAGGGAAAAGGGTGAGAAGGTGGAAAAGACATTCAAAACTGCAGAAAAACAGGTGTATCGGCGAGTTGAAAAGTTGAGGGATTGGAAGGGTCTTAGAGCCTATCACGACTCTGGTAACTTCCCGCAGTCGCAGCCACCAACTCCAACTTCCAATCACCAGCACAGTCTGAACTAGCGATAAAACCCCCAGAACTGTCCTCAGTGCCACCCACTTTTCGAAATCCTGGGCTTCCCTGTGCTTAACCATCCAAACCCCAATCACAAACACTGCTACACTCAAAGCAGTGTTCAGGGCAGAGATGCAAGCAAGACTCCTCCTTATCCGCAGTACACGAATAGACTTCTTATGAGAAGGAGTTGGGGGGAGGTCGGAGATAACAGGTGTTTTGGAGGACGTGAGAAAGCTAGTGCGCCCTGTGACACTGAAGGGTTGTAGAGAGGCCGGGGAACTACAGGCGAATCCCTTGTTTCTGAGGCGGTAGTGGGCACTGGTGGAGCGATGACGAAATTGGCTGAGGGATTGCACGTCGCTGTTTCTACCAGGCATGGTATTATTAGGAATCCCAAGAAAGAGGCTTTTCAGTGCCCAGCTTCCCTGGCTACTAGAAGTGTTTAAGGCCATAGCGCTATTATTGCCTTATGGCTGGCTTCATAGCTAAAAAAATCCAGACTCTCTATCTACACCTGGCCAAATCGCTTTATTTCACTATCAAAAAGACCCTACAGAGTTGCCAAAGTTCAAAGCTTCCAGTCTTAATTGTCTCGTTATATACCCAGCAGCTGCTAACCCCTCCTTTAGCCATATAGCCGCTAAGCCCTTGCATCCTTTAACTATATGGCAACTCATAGGGAGCATATAGGCTCATGCCTCTGCATACTTGGCCAGTTACTTGCATTTATGTGTTTCATAAGAAAGGCATTGATTGCTGAACTTTGATGGAAGACCTACTTGTATGTGGCTTCGGCTGCAGGGAGATGTACTTTAGTCAAAGAGACATAGTGAAATCGACTCAACGATGGGAAAAAGGGAGTAAAAAGCAGTTTATAGCTTAGAAATCCACGAAAACATCAAAACTGCACCAATCTTCGACTGTCTATCCAGCCATGCTAAGCAGGACCCACCAAGCACTCTTTCAGCCTTTGCGTTTCCTTTTGTGCCCGATCTAGTACTCTATGGTGCACCTTTGCCCTAGCCTTCACATAGTCCTTTATATTTTTCCCCACTTTGGAACTTTTCCGCTTACTAGCACTGCCAGCGCCTTCCAATAGGCCTAGAGAGCGAGGGGTATCGGAGCCTAGGGAGGACCTGCGATGCTTAGCCAAGGGACTGAGATTCAGTCCACAAATTAGCCGCTTTACCTTAAAAATAGCCTTTTTGAGGCGATTTTGGCTCTGGATTACGTCAGTTATATGAATCGAACCCTCTAGAGGCTCCAAATAGTTGACTAAAAGGCGAAATTTCCGATGCAGATTAGCCTCCAATCCTTCTATTTGTGTAGCATCTGCAGTCCTTTTCCCTCTCCGCCGCCAGCAAAACTTCCTTATACACCCTCAACTGTCCATAGAAACGGATGATAGTGGTCCTTTCTGCTTGCCTTTGTGCCTCATTAGCAGCAGTCTCCACCAGGTCTGCAGCAGGATGACGGCTTCGACCTTCCTTTTTGCCTTGTGTCTGTGCATGACTAGGGCAAGTACATGTTTTGCTCTGCTAAGTTGAGGGACATGTAGTTAGTGGCGAGACTTAGCATTAAAGCATTGAGGAATAGAGAGAAAAAGCAGCAGAAGAGAATGATGAATTTCCCGAAAAAGGAAACGGGAATAGTGTCTCCGTACCCTATAATGACACAGCAATGCTCCAAATGCTAGTCGACACATCTGATATTTGGTTGTCAGGAGCGCCTTTTCCAGTACAAAGACAGCCAAGCCCTCTATCACAAGCAGCATTGCGCACAGAAGCAGGACAATTCGCAGGGAAACGCCTTCAAAAAGTACCTCGTAATGAACTTCTTCGAGTAATTGGAGTCCACCAAAGCAGTGTACAGGTACGTGCGAGGCTCAGAGCAGCGCGAGAACCAGTATAGAAAGCGTAGGGAGTGGTACTAGTAGGAACAGCAAGTCCGTCAGAGACACGCTCCAATGCTTGCTCTGCACGTAGAACTGCCCTGTTAGTTTGACGTAGGGCGGAGTCAGTGGAAAGACACTCCAGTCCGCAGTACAGCAGTTGGGGAGACGACTACAGCGAAGGGACTAGCACTGATATGAAGAGTCGTTCGCAAGGTTTCCTGGTACTTCTGCACTGCAAAGGAGTACAGCACGACAGCAGGGAAAGGAACCAAACGCCTGTCTGTCCAGCAGTTCATATGTTCACTCCTCGTCCTTGACTGCGGCAAAGACCACTGCAGAGATCACCCAGCACTGGCCCCTGCCACTCGCAGCAAAACAGTCCTCAACTTCCCTGCCTTCCTTTCAGCCCTGCTTACTACCTGCACTCTTCGAGACTGGGTGCGGACATCATAGCCGAAGTCACTGATAGGCGCTAGGCTGGACGTTATATTCTCTGAAGTGATTTCATGCTGGGTGCATGGAATTGTGGGCAAGTGTGGTTCTTCGATAGAATATATTTCTAGTTGATGAGGAGAGAGGGACTGGCTAATGGTGGAGAAAGGCAGGTGAAGGGAAATTAGAGTGTTTGAAGCGGTTTCACATAGTTTCTAAGCTGGCATGGTCCTTTTGGCTGGATTTAGCGGCTATTTGAGAATTTTGCGAATAAGTGCCGATTTAGTCTCTTTCAGAGAATAATTTAGCGATGCTAAGCTGCAGGAATGAGTCTAAAGGCTACTGTCCTGCTGCCTGGAAAAGATGTATTTCCACCCTTTATTTGAGTTTACTAAGTCCCAATTCCCTGATTTATATCTCAGTGAATTCCCTGGCCATCTGCACTTCCGGGGTCGTACTTTCAGGCAAGTCTCCATAACTCCGCATTATGGCGGGGAACAGCAGGTCTCTCTCCTCCCTTCCCTGATCAGTCGGACTCTCAGCTTGTTATGCGCCTTTAACTCGGCTCTGACGCCTAGACTGGTCCTTTTGCTCTTCACAGCAGGCGAAGAAGCCTCGAAAAGACGCTAAAATTTGGACGACTCGACCCCTCCTCTGTTAGAAAAGCTGGGAGTAGGGGAAAGTGCCCATTTGAGTGTAAATCTGCGCACCTGGAAAACCGCTTCTCTGACGTGATACTGGGCGCGGGCTGTGTCAGTGGCCAGAGACCTGGCTATTTGAATGGGCTGGAAGTACTCGTTAGTGGCTCGGAACTGGCGGTGCAGTGTCAAAGGCCTGGATCTGTTCTTTTCCCTCTCTGCAGCAAGTATTTCCCGGTACTCTCAACTGAGTGTAGAAGTGGATCAGGCCGCCCTGCAGCCCCGTATCGCATGAGGATAAACCGCCACCAGGCCTGCAGCAAGACCAGGGCTTCCACCCTGTACTTGCCTTTGAACCGTGCTACTGCGAGGGCGGAGAACATCTCGCTTTCAGCTTGGATGAGGGATATGTGGCGGATGAAGAGACTGAGGAGAAGGGCGATGAGGAAACAGCCGAGGAAGCAGGTGAAGATCACGAGGAATTGGCCGAAGTAAGTTGTGGGGATCACGTCTGAGAGAGATTAGTGTGAGAAATACCGCTTTGTTGACTAGTAATTCTACAAGTGACTATCAAAATAGCGCAATATTACCCCAACATTCCTTAATTATCTTTATACAGGGTTAGGTAATTCCCACACTCCCCATACAGCACTGTATACGCCGCTGTCCAAACATTAGTCGATATGTCCCCCCGCATGTGTCCGGAGTGCCCTTCTCCAGCACAAAAAGAGTCAGTCCACCCAGCACTATGAGGCTGCATACAGCACTATCTTCAGGGAGTAGGCCTGCAAATAATAGCACTTTAGCACGAAGGCATTGGTGAATTAGTTGTCTACTAATGTGCAGTAGAGGTAGGTACGGGACTCGGAAAAGCGGGAGCACCAGAACAGGAGCCGCATGGAGTGGTAATTCCGCAGTATCACTAGTGGGAAAAGGAAGTCGTCCAGGGACATAAGTGAATAAGTGTGCTGCATATGCACTCTCCCCTGAATCGTCACGAATGGAGGCGCTAAAAGCAGGTGAAAGCCGCACAGATACCTAGCAGCGGGGATTTCCATAGAGAAGGTATGGGAAAGCGCCCACATTTCAGTGTTCTGAGAGTTTCCAGGTACTTCTGCAACTCCGCGGAGTACACGACAATGAGAGCCACGCAGGAGAGGATCCAAGCGCAAATCTTCATAGTCCTCACTTCAACCCACTGATTTCGCTTTCGTTCTCCCTTACGCATACATATGCAGCGGTGGATATCAGACCTCTGAGAGCCGCACTGGTTCCGGCCACTTTTCTCTATTTCTCTGCAGTCTCTGCACATCTCCTTTCTTCTCCCTACTCTCATTTCCTCCGCCCTCCCTCTTTTCCGCTGCTTCGGCCCTGTGCGGACGAAGCACCGGACGTCTGAAGCCCAGGCCGAAGTCTCGCAGTTCAGGAGTAGGAGCGAAGGGACTGCACTTTCCTGTCCACTGCTTTCGTGTCTAGGCTTGTCGGAAGACACGTGGATGTACACTTTCTTGTTCTTCCTGCATAGTGGGGAATAATTGAGTTGCATGTTTTGATGCGGAGAGAAAAGGGGAATATGTAAGGAGAAAGCGGCAGGTATTACTGTGGGACACTGCCTATGTGTCTACCTAGAGCCAATGCAAGGCTTTCTAGCGAAGGCGGAATCAAGTCGTTCGAACAGACCTTTCAATTGTGACCTCTAGCAAATCACCAGCCTAAGGAAACGCAAGCGATCAGTGCTGAAAGTGCTATTAAAGACTAGTAGTGTCCGCACATCCAAAGACTTAAATCTAAACCCTGTTGCATTCACTAGCCTCTGCGCCTAGAAGTCACAGGGTAGTAGCTGCAGAGCGGCCTCTATAGGAGATTTAGTCCGAAGCAAGTTTCCTCAGAGACAAAGTGAACACAGGACTCTCAGTCTCACTGCTTTCCTCCACAATAGTAGACAGTTCGTGGTAGTACGGCCGCAAAATAGGGACAGTTCCCGGAGCCTCAGTGACTTTGGCGACTTGAAAGCAGGCAACACATATCAGACTTTGCGTATGTATGAGGCGCTGAAGTTTGTTCAGGATTTTCCTAGTGTCTTTGTGCATTTGGACAATTTTGGCGTTTATCTTGGTGTCTATTGTTCGCTGCAAGGCCTGGGTCTGCTCGTATAGACTGGGTTTGTGAGAGGATGTGCGGAAGGCGTGAATATGGGAAAGGAGTGCAGGGGAGGACTTGCGCCAGGGACAGCGCTGCTTCATACGCCACCAGCACTGAATCAGCGCCGCTGCCTGGGCTAAGCCACTCCCCCGGTTGGTTCTTTGAATCTCACTGCAAAGTGCCTCCTCACTCCTGTCTAACTGAGTATAGTGCCTGCAAACCACAATGCTGAAGCACTGGATAAGACAGCCGTACAGCAGCAGGACAGTATCACCGTTCACTCTGGTTATTGCGTAGACTGCAGTCTCCATCTCAGTCCACACACTTCCTTCTGCGGACTTTAAAGCCAGCAAACTCTCGGCTAGGACTGGAAAGCCTATTAGTCCCGCAAGCACTAGAAAGCCGGACTGTCGCAAGCAGCTTTTGAGGGTCAGTCTTCCCGACTCACACCTCTGCAAGTGCGCATAGAAGCGATAGCGGCAATTCGAGTAATTGCAAGTCCAGTACACCCACTGTATACTATGGTAATTCCTGGCAAACAGAGTGAGTAGTATGCAGGAAGGCAAGTCTTGGCACAGTGAGGAGAGACACAGGAGGTGAAATAGACTTTCCAGGCCGCAGGCTAGCAGGTGCACAGGGGACTTGGCAAGTCCAGGCACCGGCAACTGCTCCAGGCCCAGCACTACTCTCCTAGCTTCCTGTAAATGCAGCCACTCTCTCCAACTCACCACTATCAAGGTCACTTGCACTATAGACACGAAGCCCAACACTACAGGTACCACTATGTCTCCGTCAGGGACATATAGCGTGCAGTACCCTAGCGCCAGTGCTCCTAGGCTCAAAATCGCATTCGTTGCACTTACATGAGCGAGCGTTTTCCTGATTCTCCTCAGTCGCTCGGGCTTCCTGCGGGACAGAGCTGAGGCTGTCAGAGCATTGGAAGAGGTAATGAAACTGGAGCGGTTGCAGAGGCTTGTAGGGGGATGGGACCGAAGGACGGAATTGCCAGAGTCCTTGGTAGTGGCGCAGTATTGTCGTGCATGTTGAGAAAGAAAACGTGAGGAGTGGATGGAAGCCATGACTTCTTTACAGGTGAATCTTGCTTGCGCAGTTAGACTTTTAATCCCCCCTTTAAAGTGAGCTACTTACCTATTACTGCTATCGAACATCCAGAGAGCCACTCACTGAGAAATCCTCCCCACTCTGCACGTCTATCGGAGAAGCCAGGTCTTCAGCCCTGACTAGTCGAGCTTTGAGTCTCTGGTGGGCCTTAGACTTCGCCTTTGCATGCGCTAGGCCCTTTTCAGCCTTTTTCTTCGGCTGCGGTAGTCGCGAAGGCTCGAAAAAGCGTCCATGTGGAGAAGGTTCTGAGTCCAAGGATGAAGGGGAAGCGCTTTCTGCAGGGTTTAAGTTCAGTCTGCGAGTTATTTTGCGTATTTTGGTAGCGGCTTCTTTGAGGTGGTATTGGGAACGGACAATGTCGATAGCCAGATTTCGAGTGGCTTCGATAGGGGTTAGGTACTCGGAGAGAGAGTGGAATTGACGGTGGAGGGATATTTGAAAGGAGTTCATTTGGGAGTCGAATCTGCGGTCTTTTTCTCGCCTTGCGGCTGCTAGTACTTTCCGATACAGACGGAGTAGAGTGTAAAAGTGGATAATGACGTAACCGTGTAGTCTGCCTCTACTTCTCATTAGCATAAACCGCCACCAGGCCTGTAGCAGCACCAGTGCTTCTGTCCTCCTTTTCCCCTTATACCTGCCTACTGCCAGTTCCGAGTACATTTCACTTTCCGCCCCACTCAGTGTCATATGGCCTGCAGATAAACTGAAAATCAGAGAGTTGACAAAGCAGCCAAGGAAGCAACTCACAATTAACACGAGTTCTCCGAAGTAAGTGCTAGGCGCAGCGTCCCCATACCCGATAGTCAGCACTGTGTAGGCAGCTGTCCAAATACTTGTAGAGGAGTCGACATGGTGTTTGTTAGGAGTGCCTTTTTCGAGTACATGCAGAGACAAGCCTGCAATTACTATAAGCGTTCCATACATGAATAGCACTATTTTGAGCGCAAAAGCCTTCAAAATGCATTTGAGCACAAATGCACCTGTGAACTGTGTGTCCACCAACACTGCATACAGGTAGGTGCGGGGCTCGGAAAAGCGAGAGCACCAGAATAGAAACCGCAGGGAATGGTAATTCCGCAGTAATATCAGCGGATATAGGAAGTCATCCAGGGACAGCCATGAGTACGTATGTCTCATCTCCACTTTTCCCTGCAATTTGATAAGAGGCGGTGCAAGCAGCAGGTGAAAGGAGCACTCCAGCACACAGTAACACATCAGTCGCGGGGATTCGCACAAAGAAGGCACAGGGAAGCGACTGAGTCGCAGGGTAGCCCGCAGCCTTTCCAAGTACTTCTGCAGCACTGAGAAGTAAAGCACTATCAGGAAGACTTGCACGACTGAGAAAACCCAAATACAGATCTGAGAAGCACCAAGCGCACTCTCGCTAATTTCTTCGCTTTCCGCTCTCACGGACATGTATGCAGCCACTGAAGTGGCTATACCCAAAGCAGCGCAGAGTCCTGTTGTCCACTGTAGCAGTTTTCTCAGCACTGATGCCTTCACACTCCTGTTTCCCTGCCCCAGTCCACTGCTCCTCATGGACTCAAAGTAAGTGACTCTGCCACAGGCCTGTCGCCTGGTACTGAAGTCTCTTAGTTCAGGCGTAGGTGCAGCTGCATTGGAGAGTACGTCCGTGCTGTATTCCGGCTTGTGGACAGGGGCGTGGATGTAGACCTTCTTGTTCTTTCGGCGCCTCATAGTTCTGGAGAATCTGAAAGGTTAATTATATCGCCACATGGAACAACCGAAGCAAGCGGCCTAGAGATCTGCGGGTCTGTGAAATTCCCATGCTTTATACTGGAGTTGCTTCTATTTATGTCTCTCTAACGGTTCCCTGCTAATGGGGAATTCACCTTTGTGCACAATCTCATTTCATTCCTTCATACAGCTCTATACAGGTTATACTCTTTTCTATATGTATATAGCGGTTATTCTTCGATCGTGCGAATTCGGGCTTTTCAAGTATCGCACAGTCAAAGTCTCATTTATCCCTATCAGCCTTTCACCCGTCTTCTAGAAAACAAGCGGAATTCAGTCCGCTTTCTTAGCATTAGAAGACAACATTCACAAGAAATATATAATTTTCCCTTTAGGTATTTGGATAGGCAGTAATTAGGTCTCTCGTTTGATGCGAAGAGCGATGGTGGGAAATCGCTGAAATGCGTCCTTAGCAGGGTGATAAAATAAAGTAATGTTTGAAATAAGAAAGGGGAAGGGAGTTATTATCTATTTTTACAGAGAAACATAGTAATTTCTCGCTTTTTTGATGAGATCTTCTGTAAATAGACAAATAGAAGGCAAAAATAGTGCTATTTCCCCGAAATAGCCGGAATAACGTGTAAATTACAAGCCAGGAAATAGCTACATCCGATTTCTTCGTCTTTCACTGGACAAATATTCAGTTTCTAGCCATTACTACTAAAACAATAAGAACTAGTCGGTCGAGTAACGCCTGATAATTCGAGCTCAAAAGCCTAAGAATGGATAAAGAAGTTTAAATGCATCATTTTGAAGCCGAATTGATATTTTTCGTATTTCTGTTGCAAGCAGGCTATAGAGCCAAAGTCCCTTTTCTGTCTCCGAGTAATTACTCGCAATGCAGATTTCCTCACTTTCGGTATAATTGGCAGGTTTAATAGATTATTTAGATCGCTAAAATAGGGATAAGGCAGCAGCATTGCCTCGTTTTATTAATTTCCTGGAATTTCTCATAATCTCTACCTGAAACAAAACAAATAAGCCTGCTTTCTATATATATTAAAACAGTGGAATTCACTTCGTTTGTTACGATAATTCCTATTCCCTAGGGAGAACTTGTAAAGAGTGACCATCACAGCACTCACTCCTCCACCCTTTGGCTCTTAACGTCCTTTCCACACTCCATAGCAATAAAAAGACAGAGTTGGGAAATGCAGGAAAACCAAGTACAGCGAATGCGAGTGACCTGTAGATACGGAGTACGGAGGCCTGTGGCAATGGCGAAAGCAGTGTTTCCTGAACTGGGGCAGAGAAGGAAAAGTGAGGAGAAAATAAAGAGGCGAAAATCCCCTTTATGCCTTGGTGGTTTAAGCACCCTTCGCCAGCGCTCTGACCGCAGTCCCAGTCCCGAGTCCCTCGTCATCCAGTCCTCACAGCCCACTCTCCTGCGCATTGCCAAGGTCCTGCGCGCCAGAGAAGAAGCCCTGCGCAGTCCCTCTCTCCTGGCCAAGTACAACCGCCACATCCACCTCCCCCACATCCTGCCTGACGCCAAGGACCATGACACCTCCTTCGACTCTAATGGGCTGGATTTGACGAATTGGGTGGAGGAGGGGAGGCGGAAAGTGGAAATGAGGGAAATTGCGGCTGCGGACTTGATCAAAGCGGACTCAGAATCACCGCTACGACACTCTATAAAGCGACAAGAAAGCCCGATAGTGTCTCACTTTCGACAGGAAGCCTTGCCCAAGCCGCTTTCCCGCCTTAGCGGAGAAGCCTCTTTACGCTCTTCCCAACCCTACCGCTTCCCAATCGAGCAAAATACCTATCTCCGCATCCGCTGGCTTCGCAAGCAAAGCTCCGGCCTAAAGCGCCTAAACCTGTAACCTACTTAGCCTACCGTCAGTAATAGCATGCACAGTAGGCGTAGCGACTACCTGGTCCACCGAGTTGTCTGGGGCTTGGAAGCTGCCGAGGCTTTTGTCTGAGGGAGGCATGGCTCTGCTGTGGAGGTCGAGACTGCGGTCCATGGAGAAACTGGGTTCGAGTTCTTCTACTGCGCTGGGAGCCACACGGGCTAAGGGAGTGGTGGACAGGTAGGAAAACCCTGTGAGAAGTCTGCGGAGACATTGAAACCTCTTCACAGCAAATCTCCACACGACTCCACAGACTTGCAGCATCCAGTAGACCAAAAAGTACGCATTCACTAGCACAATTACAGCAAACAGCACTGCCTCTGAGTACTCATCCAGTTCCCCAGTCATGTAAAACAACCCGCAGTAAATGGTAGTTGCTGCCACGACTATGCTCCTCACTTCCAGCTTATTGAACACGGATATGCTGTAAGGCTGGCTACGTACTTGGAGCAGATAGGCGAAGACTAGCACGAGTAGGACGGATAGCACTTGAATCGTGATAGAGACGGAGACGAGGAAGACGGATAGGGTGATGACAATCATTTTGCGGTACATGATCACGAACTCCCAGTAGTACTTTTGGCCTTCGTAGCCTGTGTACAGGAAACCGAAGCGAATTCTCACCTGCGGCTCCGCCAGTCGCTTCTTTTGCGCTATCAGCACAATTAGTGCCAACAGCGGCACACACACTCCCCACAACAACAGACTAGGCAAGGCCACTAACATAGCATAGCGGGAGTGCAGGGTGTCCCAACACCTGATATTCAGGTAGGAGTTCAGCCAGTACTCCTCGGGCAGGATAGAGCGGCAGTTGAAGGAGTCGAACATGAAAGTGATGATGCTGGGGTGTGCAATGAAGAACAGCACTACGATGGAGTTCACCATTTGGTACTTAACGTAGCCCTTTGTGCGTAGAATTAGGGCGATTGAGCCCCAAAACAACAGCGAAATCCCTACAATGCCAAGGGGAATGGTGGATATGAACACCATTTTCTGGTAATATGCGTCTCGTTGGGCTTCATTTGAGCCGTTGTCTATGAAGCAGTCCATAGAGAACAGCTGCATTGATACTTTGGAGACACTGTCTTGGACTTGAAACAGGTCGAAAGCGTACTTCGGCCAGTTCATGTTGAAAGTAGCTGAAACGGAAGTGAGTTGCACATAATTAACGAGGATTTTGAGGAAAATAGAGGATTGGGACTGCTGCCGATGAGCTGATAGTAGACTCATTTTGATGATGAATACGCAAATAATGACTGCAGCTACTATAATTGCAGCTACTTGCAGGCCGTTAACTACTTCATCGGGACATATTGCACATTGATCGCTTTGTTGGCGGGAAAACCCTGTAACACAGCCATTGCACATATTGCCGTAATAGCCCTTCGCACACTCTCCTGTGAGTGATATATTAGTGGGGGAAGTGCCTATGCAGGCAGAGGGCCGGGGACACGCCCAGAACTCTGCACTATTCGCATTAGCCCGCCAGTAGCCTGGCAAAGGCGCCATTGTGTAGTTGCCATAACACACTGCACCTGTCGGACAGTCTTGACAAGGCAGTGAGGCGTTCAGACTGTACTTCCCTTCAGGACAGACATAACAAGCTTTGGCCAACAGAGACTCCCCTGGAACACAGTCCCGCATATAGGCTGTGAGCAATAGTGAGGGCTGATAGGGGGTTTCCAGGTCTGAAAGTACCACTCTGGTAGGGTCAATTGCAGCTGCAGAGACCACCAAAGCAGCCTGGGAGCCAGGCGCTGCAGTCACTGTGTACCCTGTGAAGTTGAACAAACCGTGTTTCGCTTGAGTGCGAATAGTCCCAGAAAGTGCTGTTTGGGTGGAATCCAGGGGCGAAATATCTGCCAATCCACTGCTTTCGGTCCTCACTACTTGTCCATAGTGGTCCACAACGTATACTTCTATGTGTGTTTTAGACATTTGTCCACTGGCAATGTGGCTAAGAGAGGTGAAATTGTCCTGCAGAGATACTGGGAAAGAGGCGACATTTGGGCCGTATTCAGCCCTATTGCGAGTAAAAGTGACATTGACAAGTAGAGGTTTGCGCCGAGTCCAGTATATCGCTCCGCCGTTATTCGTAGCTGTGTTATTGTCAAATACGGAATTTGTCACTGTCACACCGCACTCGGTATAGTTGAAATCGCATGTTAGTAGTAGGGCTGCGCCGTTTTCAGCTGAATTATGCGTAAATTGAGAAAAAGATATCTCCGCACTGACCGATTCAAAGTAAATTGCACCATTTTGTGAGGCTGTAAACTCAGAATTGGCAATAAAGGCCTGAGAGGGACTCAGACTGCGCACCAAATGCACACACGCACCTTGCTGCCCAGCCAACTCTCTCAGTCTCATAGTATCCATGCGTACCACTGAGCAGTCCACACAATACAAGCCAGCTCCACTGAGGCTGCTTACCTGCTCTATTAGTCCTGCAGACAGCCATACAGTGGAGCTTTGACCCACAATAGCGCCGTTGCTAAGGTTGGAATAGCGACTGCCAGTGTCTCGGAAGTCTGTCTCGCTGAGGAAAAGGGTCCCTCCGTAGGTCTGGTCTGTCTGCAGATTGGAGAATTCACAGGCCGAAAGGGTCACTCGGGAGTTGGCGAATGCGGCAATTGCAGCTCCACCTTTAGATTTAAGTCTCACAAATCTGGAGGCTGAGACCCACAACGAAGTGGCAGACACATACATTGCCCCTCCCTTCGCATCCGCCGAGCCCTCTTCAAAGGTACAATTAGTGGCATTAATGTTCGAAGCTGTGCTTGTTATAAAGGTGCCATAGGCAGAAGTTTGGTTCCTGAAGGAGCAATCCAGCAGTGTGAGTGTGGAAATGTATAGGAGAAATCCTGAAGATGTGGAGGCCGAATTGTGTATGAAGCGAACTCGCTCGACGATTAGCAGGGAACTGACAAGTCCGAAAGTGCCGGAGCTGCGCTTACTGACATTGTCTTGAAATAGAGTGTCAGTGATAGTGCTGTTTACACTGGTGAGCGGCCCAGTGAAGAAGTAGACAGCCGACCCCTCCATGTTACTGGTGTTATTCACAAACGTGCAGTTGCGCATGGCCACTGAGGCGCCCTGTTCCACATACAGCGCTCCCCCCCTTTCCGAAAAGTTTTCCTCGAAAACCGAGTCCTCAACGACCGATTTGGACATGCTCAAATTGATTGCCCCGGCTGTCAACTTCGCGGAATTCCCTCTAAACCTGCCTCCTCGAATAGTCACTACGGAAAAGGAATAAACGATATACGTAGAGCCTGAAGTGGGCGAATAGTTCTTGATGTACGTGGAATTGACGTCTGTCCAGTAGGTGTATTGGAAGAAGAAGCAGCGACCAGTGTTGCGAATGAGGGTGATGTTGGTGGACTTGCCCTCGGTGTAGCGGTCTGGATTGCTGCCGTAAATTGTGGAGAAGCCGGAGTTGGCTTCGAAGAGAGTGTTGGAGATGTGCAGTACACTAAGAACCGAGGGCAGGGTGGAGCGGGGTTGGTTGCATAAGATAGCAGCGGCATTCAGTGCTGTGTTCCCTCGAAACACGCAGTTATCCACCAGCAAGTACCCACTTGAGAAGGAAACTGCCAGTGAGCCGTTTGCGGCTGAGTTATTGGCGAAGCGGGACTGAGAGATGAGACTTGTAGTGGACAGGACTATAGAGGCATCCAGGAAAACACAACTGCCCAGGCCTTGACTCACATTCAGCTCGAACACTGTCTGCACGATTTCCAGCCATATTGCGATTCGGGTGGCTGCTTGGTCGTAGAGTAGCACAGCTGCCCCCACTACAGCACTGTTTCTACTGAAAGTGGAG
>Ga0247837_1005540_pt1 | contig 18813 bp, 14 predicted proteins | sample LaCtaG_2_FD_187115 | JGI IMG/M metagenome (GOLD analysis project Ga0247837, IMG submission 187115) | Freshwater microbial communities from meromictic Lake La Cruz, Castile-La Mancha, Spain - LaCruzMarch2015_14.5m | ecosystem: Environmental > Aquatic > Freshwater > Lake | place: Spain: Castile-La...
CTGGATAGGGTGTTTGCTGTGGTTAGGGCAGCTAGGGTGGCGGCTTCGGTGGCACCAAGTAGAGAAACAACACCCACAGAAAGAATACAAAGGAATACCGGATGGTGGAGATTACCACGAAGATTTACACGACTAAGACGAGCCGGTATGGCAACAAGAAAAAAATATTATGGAAGACGCAATAAAAGAAAAACAAAGCATTATAAGAAAAAAACAGAACGTTACACCAAAAAACGGAATAACTATTATTAAGATTTATTATATATTTAGTAAGTCTCTGTTTAACGTAATAACTTTTATTTTGAATTTTTGTTTTCTTTTTTGTTTTCTTTTTTGTTTTCTTTTTGTTTTCGTGTAAATGTTTTTTCTTGTTTTTTAGAGAGCTTAAGTTTAGGTTTAGTTTTTTGTGTTTGATTATTTTTTGTATTGTTAAAAAATCCTAAAAATTTCATAAATAATGTGTCATCAATAACTTTATTATTTAAGGTATCACAATCTGAAGTGGAATTAGCGCTATTGGTTTCTGTTATATTAAATCCTGGCAACATATAAAAGTTTTTCAGTACACTTTTTGATTTATCTAAATCAGTTATATTTTTATATAACTCATTAATATTAGTATACATTTATATAATATAACTATATTATATTCTCTTAATTATAAACTCGTTTTATTGCTTTATTAAGACTATATGTTCTTTTCGATTTAATATAATCTATAAGCAAACTACTGCTATTGCTATTGCTATTGCTATTGCTATTGCTATTGCTATTGCTATTGCTATTGCTATTGCTATTGCTATTGCTATTAAAATAATTACTAAAACATTGCTCTAAAAATTTATAACTTAGGGCATTAGGTTGTTTTACTTGTATAAAAGTAAGTTTACCATCACTTATGTTAATAATAGGATATTTTTTGTTGTTATTATCAAAATGCTCAATTAAATTATTTGTTAAGTCATTTTTTTCATCTTTTAATAGTTGTATTTGGTTTTGAAGTTGCTTTAGTTGATTATCTAAAACAACCCATCTTTTAATTTTGTCTTCAATACTCATTAGTAAATTAAATACTTATAATTAATAATTATGTTAAATAACTTTAAATAGTTTATAAAAATTGAATTATTTTTAAATAGTATTAAATAATATTAAATAGTATTATGACTATTCAAGATATTGAAACTTTCATTGCAATTATTGAGTCAGCAATAGATAAAGGAAATATAAATGATTTAGAAAAAGCACTTAAAGATTATGGGAATAAAATTCCAAAAAACTATATTGCAAATGGCAAAAGCATTTTATACGAATTGCTAATTGAGAAAATGGAAGCAATACAATTTTATAATTTATTTAAATAATTTATTTAAATAAATTATAGTTTAAATAAATAATCTAATAAATTAACTATTACGAACAATAATTATATTAATATCTGCGTCTTCTAGATTTATTACTATTTTGCTGCACTAAATAGTTTCTAGACCTAACATGCTTTTTACTTCTTCTTTTCATAAATTCTGATGCGGCAAATAAACCACCTGGAACAAGTAACTCTAAAAATGACGAACCTCCTTTGCCAGTTTTTCTGCTTTTTCTCTTGTTTTTTTTTCTCATGTTTATTGTTATATAAATATATTATATAAAAATTTTACTAAATATTAAAAATAATTTATTGTTTTTAATATTAGAATTTATTAATTTATTTAGGACTATGCCTATTTAATTTAATATTATAACGAATTAACAAAAGTAACACTCCTAAATGTAAAATAAAACTAGTAAATATGAAAAATATGAAAAAATACAAATATATATTTATTTCTTTCAAAAAATACTCTAAAACAGGTGTAAAAATTTCTTTTAATTCTTTTTTTGTTTCTTCTGTTTTTAGAAAGTTAATACATTGATTAGCTAAAGCGCTCTTTAAAACCATATTTATATTTTACTATTTAAAATATAAGTATTTAAATATTTAAATACTAATGCGCACAAATTTAATTACATTTTTATAATCTTAAAGTAATTAAATGAATAACAAAATTTTTGAACTAACAGATGATTTTGATTTTAATAATGTAAAATTAGAAAATCCATCTCTCATAGCAGGAAACAACTATTATAGTAAAATAACTAATACTACAAAAAACAATCTATATATTCAACTACCTAAGTGTAATACTAAGCAAGGTATTATTAATAATAATAATAATAAATGTTTTTGTGATTTAGAGTTTTTTAGCAATAATAAACTTGTTATTGAATTTTTTGAAAATTTGGAAAATCATTGTGTACAAGAAATATGCTCAAATAAAGACTTGTGGTTTTATGATGCAACAAATATTTCAGATGAAGATATTCAAGAATATGTTGTTCCGATTATGCGGTCTTATAAATCAGGAAAAAAGTTTTTAATAAAGACATCCATTAAGCAAGATAAAATTATTATTTATGATGAAAATGAAAAAAAAATAACTTTAGAAGAATATGATAAAGTTAATGACATTGTACCATTGATAAATATTAATGGAATTAAATTTTCTAAGTCATCTTTTATTATTGATATAATATTGGTTCAATTTATGATACTCTATCCTAGTGATAGTTTTGAAAATCAAATATTAATAAAAATAGCTAAGCCGCTAAATAGTGCAGAAAACAATAAGATTAATGTAAAAGCCTTAAGCAACACTATTAATTATGATGATTCAAGCTCTATAAATGATGAAGACGAAGAAGAAGATGAAGAGGAAGAAGAGAAAGAGAAAGAGGGAGATAAAAAGAAAGAGCAAGAGAAAGAGAAAGAGAAAAAGAAAGAGAAAGAGGGAGATAAAAAGAAAGAGGGAGATAAAAAAGATGAAGAGGAAAATAAAGAAGAAAATGAACAGGAAAATGAACAGGAAAATAAAGAAGAAAATGAAGAGGAAAATGAAGAGGAAAATGAAGAGGGATATGAAGAGGAAGAATGTATTGTAAACAATGAAGACATAGTTAGTATAAATACAAATGAAAACAACAAAGAACTATTTAGCACAATTAGGCAAGACAATAGTCGAGAGATTTATAATACAATTAAACCAGAAAAAAGTGCTTCAGCTATTGAAATAAAAGAATTACTTGAACCAAATACTTTAGAAAATAATCCAGTTATTGAAATATGTGATTTAGATAATATTATTTCAAATAATGAGCCAATTGAAATAAAAACACATAATGCAATCTATTTAGAAATATATAAAAAAGCAAAACAAAAAGCAAAAGAAATAAGAAAGAATGCTATTCAAGCATTTTTAGAAGCAAAAAATATAAAAGTTAAATATAATTTAGACTCAATAAATGATTCATCTAGTGATGAAGAATATAAATAGTAATAACTTTATTAATTATATTAATTATATTAATTAATTATTATTGAAAATTTTTTATTGTATATTTTATATAAAATGAAAGTTTTAAATAAATTTAGCAAAGGAATAACTAACGAACAAGTTTTAGGAGTTATTACTTTATTATTTGTTGTATATGCTTTTTATAAATATTCCGAGGGTAAAAATTTATTACAGTTACCTATGACAGGATTAAATCCTAGCACATATCCAGGTAATCCATCAACAGAAATTGTAACTTCGCAGTCTATTACAAACAGCAATTCAACATATGCTCCATATAATGGCAATTCAAATTCACAAATAGCAACATCCGCAGATAGTGCTAGCGCTATAAATCAATTAGTGTCATCAAAAGCTGTTTCTAATCCTTCAGATTTATTACCAAATAGTTCGGCAAATGATTGGTCCAATTTAAATCCAGTAAGTAGTTCTGATTTAAGAAATATTAATTTGTTGAATCCAACTCAATTAGTTGGAATTAATACACAAGGTTCGAGTTTAAGAAATTCAAATTTGCAAATTAGATCAGAACCAGCAAATCCCAGAACAAATACAAATTGCCCATGGAATATTTCTACAATTGAAACAGATACCTTTAGAAGACCCTTAGAAATAGGAGCGAGTGCTTAAAGAATAACAACTAATAACTTATGGAAATAGTAATAATTAGGGTAAAATAGTAATAATTAGGGTAAAATTTTATTATAATAAATATTATTATAAAATTTTATAGTAATACTAACGAGTTCTATGTTTAGTGAAAATATACTCCATTTTTTATTAATACTATTTATAATAATTATTGCTACAAAATTGTACTTAAATAGCGATAGTTTTAATTTAAGATGTATTATTTCAGATGTAAATGGAAACACATATTGTGTTCGTGACCGTAGTAAAATTCATTTAGCAGCAAATAAATTAGCTCAAGTAAATATTAATTTGAATAAATTAGTAAATCATTTAGCAAAAAAATATCCAAATGAAAGTAATGTTAAACGTTTAATAAAAGGATATAATCCAAAAAAAATATATGAAACATTACCTACAAGTGAATTTACAGCATATAGTGAAAATAAAGGAGAGAAACTTGCGTTTTGTTTAGATACAGAAAAAAATAGTCAGGGTCGATTAATTGATATAAATACATTGATGTATGTAGCATTGCATGAAGTAAGTCATATTGCCACAAAATCAATAGGACATAATGATGAGTTTTGGGAAAATTTTAAATTTATTATTAGTGAAGCAAAAGAAATAAATATTTATAATCCAGTTGATTATAAAAAAAGTCCAGCGCGATATTGTGGTATGAATATTAGCGACAACCCATATTATGATATATAATAATTAAGTTAAGTAAAATAAAAAAATTAACTATATAACATTTTTAATATTTTTGTAATATTTTTTTAATATTTTTAATATCATTATCTATTATTATGGCAACTAAACCTCATTTTATAGTATTATGTGGACCAACTGGTGTTGGTAAATCTAGGGCGCCTCAAGAAATTTTTGGTCTGCGTGAGGGAACCTATACTAAAATTGAAATAGATAGTTTAATAGTGCAAAATAAATCGTATATTAGAGGTATAAATGATTTATTGAGTACAAAAAAAGAGTCAATAATAGATACAATAAATCAACCAGGTATCGCCAAAAAATAGAAATAACAGAATTATTTAATAAATTATATTTTAACGTTAAAAAGAGCACAATTCCGTGTTTAGAGAATGAAAATAGCAAAAATATTAATTGTGAGAACTTACATGATAAAATGTTAGCTGATGCAATAGATCGAAATGAAACAATAGTATTAGAAATAAATGGTGATAAACCCTATAACTGGATAGTTGAAGAACTTGATGATTCTACTGATTTATTTAAAAATACACATAGGGAAAAAATAAGAAACCAATATACTACAACGATTTGTTATTTATCACACCCACGTGAAAGTTTATTAGAATCGAATAAAAAGAGATTTCTAACTGATATAGCAGCATGCAACGCAACTTCATGCACTGCTCGTTTAGGTAATTTTTTATTAATTGATGCATATAGTGAAACTGTACGTAATATATTTAAAGTATATGAAAACTTATTTAAAAATAGTTTTTTTCAAAGGTATAACATTACTGTTAAGTTTTTTCTAAGAGTGCCAACAAAAGAAACAAGCATAAGTAGTAATTATACAGAGTTGGATAGTTTTGATAAGTATAAAGAATCATTTGAGTCATTGTCAGTTCTTGTACCACCAGCGCCATCTTCAATTATTGGATCACTCTCATTTCGCCTGCCTAATCGGACTACAAATGGCGGACGCAAAAAGCAAAAAACAAAAAGCAAAAAACAAAAAGCAAAAAACAAAAAACAAAAAACAAAAAAATATAAAAAACCAAAACTAAAGTAAAAAATAAATTGAAATATTTGTTGTTTTGTTTATAATAATTATACAAAAACATATTCTATATCATAAATATTTGAATCGTTGCTAATATCTACACTATTGTTACTAGAATCAGCACTATTATTGATTGAATTATGTGCTTTTTTATTATAAAAAAGCAAATTGTGCTTATTGGTATAATGTGTTAAGTCCGGAAAAAATGAACTGCATTCATAATCTTTATTAATATATGTTATATATATTTTTGAAATATTAAAAATACTAGAATCATCTTTTTTGTAATTATCTAAAAATAATCTATAAATTTGTTCACCACCAATAACCCAAATGGTGTCATAATTTTGTAATTTTGCAAAATTTTCGAGAGATTGTATAGTTTCAAAACTTTTAATTTTATTTTTACCATATTGTTTATTGATTGTAATAGATTTAGACAAAATTAGGTTGTCTCGTTCAATTAATCCATTTTCATTATTTAAACTTATAAATGTGTTTTTTCCCATAATAATAGCATTATTAGTATTTCCAATAGTTAATTTTTTAAATTTAGCCATATCAGTTTTAATATTCCAAACAAGACTATTGTCTTTACCTATTCCATAATTATTACAATATGCAACAATAATATTTACAATCATATATATATAAAATAATACTTTACTATTTATATAAATGTCAAATATATTTAAAATTTATATAAATAATAACAATGACTATAGTAAATTATATATATTTATTAAAAATAAATATACTAAAACTAATTTAATAACACCTCCATCATCTTCTACTATTCCAAGCATTGAAGTACTAAACACCGATTATAATGATTATAGCACCTTTAGCAAAAGCATTGTATACAATGAACATTTTAACAATGATTTTAATGAAGATGACTTAAATATATTTCAAACAACAAATGGGGTCATTGTTTTTGTAGATGATGTTATAAATTATGATGATACTATTGAAACAATAAAATTAAAATTTATAACACATTATAATAATAAAGTAAATGAAGACGAAAAAATTTGTTTTGAAGAACTTTATATGTATGGTTTGACAGAACATAATTTTAATAGCGCTTATTTGTTTAACATATTAACAAATAATAACAAAATCGAGCTAACACATTCAAATCTTATTAAATATTTGACAAATATATATGAAAATGAAATAATATTGAATACATTACAAGGAGGAGACAATCCAGACAATCCAGACAATCCAGACAATCCAAAAGAAACATATAGTTATGATGATTTAACTAAGATAAACTTAACAAGCATTAAAGAATATATACAAATAGGACAAAGTTTATTAAATAATAAAATGAAGTATATGGTAAATCCGTATTATTTTGTAAACGCTAATGTTTCTCAAATCAGTGAAAATATTAGTACAAATAATTCTAATTTATTATTTGAATATAACATATATAATAATAGTCTATACCTATGTTTAGCAAGTGATTTGTTTAAACAGCAAAAGTCTAGTCTTGATGAGGAAGCAATAATAAAGTTATATTATTGCTTTTTATATAAGAATAATATACTTAATGCTACAAATTTTTATTCGCAAAAAATAACCCTAATAAAAGAAACAAATAATATACTAAGTAATGTTAATTTTGTAAATAAAAACAATTTTGTCCATTTATTAAACTCAATTAATGAAGACTCAGAGACATTGAATTATGAAAATAGAGGTATTAAGTCTATTAATTTAAACATTAATAATAATATGGATTCAATTATTTCACTAGAAACAATTTTTAAATTATTTCACAGTTCACAATTATATCCATTAATCAAATATAATCCTGGAAAAAAATTAGAAAATATATATAGAATCTTATGCTCAAGTGTAACAAAAACTGTTAAAATTCCATTATTGAGTAAAGCGTTGTTATTAAAGTATGCAAAATCTCTGGGAAAAACTAATACTATTAGTTTTTATGTTGCATCAAATGAAGAGAGCTTTATAAAAAATGTTGATGAATTTATAATAGTATTATATGAAACAGGACTACTAAATATTAATGTAGAATTAAAACAAATAATTGGTCTAGAGTTATTAAATAACTTAATAACTAGTTGCGTGAATCCAATTATTGAGTTTATTAAAAAATTAGTGATTATTAATACTATTGATTTATTTAGTGATTTAAAAGCTAATAATATTCAAATAAATTCTCTCAATTATAGTTGCAATATAAACATAAACGGCGATTTAAATATTGCTAGCATTGGTAATACTATTTATTTATTATTTAACATTATAACACAGAAAAGCAATGAAATAACAATGCGGTATAAACATGTTTCGAATTTTAATACAATGGATTCCGAAGAAGCATTTATATTGGAATTGATTAAACAAGAATATAGTGATGGTGCTATTTTAGTCAAACTCCAAGAAAACTTTAAAATAACAGGTGAAAGTGCTAAATTAAAACTCATAAGTGTTTATAATTCATTAAAATTATTGACTTCTACGTTTAATTCTAAAAAACTAGTAATTAAAAATAATCCAGGATTTAAAACAGTATTGAAAAAGGCTGGTGCTGCAAATCTCTCTATTAGTGTAGAAAATATAGACAATATAAATTATTTACATTATATTTCAAGTTATTTAGACTCTTTAATAAAAATATTATATAATTTGATTAATGATGAACAAGAAAAATTGGTTAATGAATTAAATGGTGAAATAAATATTGAAGATACATCGGTATATAGTGTTAATTTTAAAGAAATTGAAACTACTGAAATGATAAATAGAAAAATGAATGCGTTATTAGAAAATGATGAAGAGGCTAATTTTGATGATGATAATAATATTTTTGGAATGTTAACTTATGATGATGACGAAGACGAAGACGAAGACGAAGACGAAGACAATAACGAAGACGAAAATAAGAAGGAGAATAATAGCACAGATGAGGATAAGGATGAGGATGACGATGAGGATAAAGACTCTAAACAAAAAACTACTATAATATCTAAAATTAAATTAACAAAAAAAACAATACCAAAACAAATGAATATTGAAGATGATGATGATGATGATGATAAAGATGATGATGATGATAACGATGATGATGATAACGATGATGATGATAATGATGATGAAAATGAAGACATGGATAAAGACACGGATAAAGACATGGATAAAGACATGGACAAAGACACGGACAAAGACATGGACAAAGATACAAATCATGAAAATAAAGATATGGACAAAGATAAATCTAATGCACAAACTAAATCTAAAACACAAACTAAAAATAAAACTGAAGATATTATTAGAGAAAAATCTGAAAAAAGCAATCCAATTTTGAAAAGATTAATTAATAGAGAACCAAAACTATTTGCTACAGAGAAAAATTCATTATATGAAGAATATTCTAGATTATGTAATTGGAATGTAAAAAAACAACCGGTAATATTGACACAAGAAGAAAAAGAATATATAGACACAAATCATCCGGGTTCTTATAGTGAAAGTTTTGAATATGGAACACAAGATAAAAAATATCATTATATATGTCCTCGTTATTGGAGTCTGAAAGACAACACAAGTTTGACACAAAAAGAGGTTAATAGTGGCAAATACGGAACACTTATTTCAAAAAAAAATAAGGATGGAACATATGATGGTACAATATTAGAATTTACAGATGCTAAGCATCATATTGATGAGAAAGGTAACTATGTAGACCATGTTCCAGGTTTTTTAAAAGATAAACACAATAGAAATGGTTTTTGCTTACCATGCTGTTTTAATAGTAATATATCAAAAACCAAAGAACAATTAAAAAGACGAAACAAGTGTTTAAAGGTAAATACTCAAGAACCCAATACAGACGACAAGCTATATTTAAATTATATTTTGGGACCAGATAAACTATTGGAAAAAAACAAACTTGGATTTCTTCCAATTAAAATACAAAAATTTTTACAAGTTGATAACGACAATTGTGTAACAAAAAAAATACCCAATGCACTTAAAAAGAATCATCCATGTTTCTTACGTTATGGTGTTGAAACCAGTATTAATCAGTCTTTTATTGCTTGCATTGCTGATGTTTTTAGTACATTAGTTCATAATAACACAAAAATAATTAGTATTGCTGAAATGAAAACAATAATAATAAATGCAGTTAGTATTGATGACTTTATTAAATATAATAATGGAAATTTACCACACATATTTATTTCAAATAATTTTAATGATTTAATAGATTCAATAAGTATAGAAACTTATAGTTCTAGCGATTTATATAGCAAATTTGCTAGTAGTCCAGCACATATATTATTATTTAAAAAAATAATAAACAGTTATAATAATTTTAAAGCCTATTTAAATAGTTCAAATTTAATAAATTATACATATTTATGGGATATTATATGTAAAAGTAATCCGTTACTTTTTCCAAATGGAATAAACCTTATTATTTTAGATATTACAAATGAGGATATTACAGATAATGTTAAAGTATTATGTCCAAAACAAAGCTATAGCAGTGAATTTTTAGATACTAAAAAACAAATATTGTTATTAATTAAAAATGATGAAAATTATGAGCCTATTTATTTAATTAATGATAATGTTAGTTATTCTATTACAAAATTTTTTAGTTTTGTAAATAAAGACCCATTTTTCAAAAATTTTACAATAATTTTGTATAATATTAAAAATGCAATTAACAAGTGCGCTAGCACAATAGATAAGAGCGCTAGCACAATAGATAAGAGCACTAATAGTGTGTATAATTTTAAACCAAATATTACTTTAAATAGAATAATAACTATTATTTTAAAATTAAAATATGAAATAACATATCAGGTGGTTGATTATTCTAATAAAGTTATTGGAGTATTAATTGTCAATGAAAATGATGATACAAATGATGATACAAATGATGATACAAATGGTGATACAAATGGTGATACAAATGGTGATACAAATGGTGATACAAATGGTGATACAAATGATGATACAAGAGAACATGGCTTTATTCCTTGTTATCCATCAGCAATTTCATCGGAATATCCAGATATTCCATATAAGTTGATAGATGACCTTAATGAATATGACTACAACGATTATAATAATACTAAAAAATTATTAGAAAAAATATATAACTTGAGTAAGCAAGAAATTATATGCAAACCGTTATACAAAATAGAAGATGATAACTCAATAATAGGAATATTAACATTGGGAAATCAGTTTGTATTGATTTCGCATCAAGAAATTAATAATGATGATGAACTAGAAGTAATACAAAACAAAGACTATTTATTTGTAGATAAGCAAATACAAACTTCTAATACGCAAGATAGCGAACGTATTGATAGTATTAATAAAATTAAATTAGAAACACTCTTTTACAATAATTTTAAAAATACGTTTAAAAAAGTGTTAAATATGCCCAAAAATAGTATTTATAAAAATGTATTGAAAAAAATAATCAATACAAATTCATTAGTGTTTTTGGATAAAATACAACAAATTTATAATGTATTGAAAGATGCTGGTTCTCAATATATAATTTTTGCTAATTATGATTCTAAAGTACTTAATACAATAAAAGAAATGTCCTTGTGTTTGGATAATGAAGAGTGTAATACTAATTATTGCATGAAAAGTAATGACATTTGTTCTTTGATTATACCAATCACTAATCTAATAAATAATGAATCTAATGAAATATTATATTATACACGATTAGCGGATGAATTTGTAAGATATAATAAATTTAAAAAATTTATTTTTCAAGACAATCAAACTTTTAGTTATGGTTCCGCTAACTACAATATTTTAGATAATGAACTTTTATTATTTCAATCTTCATTGACACTTGAATATTTTAGCAATGTGATTAAAAACAATGCTACTAATGTTAATGAAACATTTGACACATTAGGTTATTATAATAATAATAAATTAAACCATCTTAAAAAGTTAACAATTGTGCCTATACCAAAAGCCAATACTATACAAAAAGATATGACAACTATTTTGCAAACACATACAAAACAACAGCAAAAGCATGCACAAGCAGATACTAGTGATGATGATAAAACATTTGTTGAATATATAGATGACACAAATGAACCACTTGCATCTATTCAAATATTAGATAAATATATTGATAAAAGTCAAAATTGTGTTATAAGTAAAAATATAATAGTAGAAAGTATTCATTCAAATTTTAAGCAAACCGTTTATCAATTAATGTTTGATATAGATAATAATGTATGTTCATTTCAAATAATTTTAATGCTAATAAAATATCATACTAAAAATGATAGCTTATCAATAGTTGACTTAAAAAATAAACTTATAAAATTATATGCTAGTCATCCCAACTATGAAATATTATATTATATATTATTGAAAAATAACAAGAAAAGTGTTATGCAAAAAGTTATAGATGGAACACTATTGATGGCGGATTTAATAGCTAGTGATGAATATTATGTAACATCTATTGACATATATTTATTAGCTACAGATAAAGAATATGATTTACCAATAATATTATTGTGTAATACGACAATTGATATATCTATAACAAACAGCATAGATGTAAAGTATATAATAATCAATACAAATAAAGTAAATGATGATTATTATTTTTTAAAAGTTCCTAGCATATATTCACGAAATAAAAAACATAATTATAAATTAATGTTTAATAGTGAGACTTTTATTTTCAATATAAATCAAGATTTACAAGATTCCCAAAGTTATAAATTATATAGTAATATAAAAAAGAGTTTACATCTTTATATTGATATATTAGATAATTTTATATATAACTACAATGTAACAAGCGCAACAAAAACAGTATATAAAAAAAGAAATTTTAAAAAAAATATTAATGATGCAAATGCTGTTATTGATGAAGCGGAAACCGATAATGAACCTTTAGTTGAACCTCAAGCTGAGCCTGTTATAGAGGCTGAACCTCAAGCTGCGCCAGTTATAGGGGCTGAACCTGAACCTCAAGCTGAGCCTGTTATAGAGGCTGAACCTGAGCCTGAACCTGAACCTGTTATTGAAAATGTTCCAGAGCCTGAACCAGAGCATGAACCAGAGCCTGAACCAGAACCTGTTATTGAAAATGTTCCAGAGCCTGATGCGATTATTGAAAATGTTCCAGAGCCTGATGCGATTATTGAAAATGTTCCAGAGCCTGATGCTATTATAGAAAATGTTCCTGAGCCTGACCCAGAACTTAACAAAACACGAAAAAATAAACGTTGTCCCAAAGGAGAGCGACACAATATAATAACAAAAAAATGTGAAAAAAATCAAAAAAAAAATAATTTTTAAAGATTAAACTTTTAACAATAGTATTAAAAATCTAGGTTGTAGTTTTCACTACTTCCCATATTAATAGCTTTAATGTTACCAATAGATGATTCTATTAACAAATTATTTTTATTGCATTCATCATTTGAGTCTTGTTTTAATTTATTTAATAATGCATCGACATCCAATTCATCAATGTTATCAGTTTCTGTTTCCTTAGTTTCAGGTTTAAATGACATTAATACATCATTATTTACTAGAACTTTAAAACAGCTTGTTCCATAATAACCCTCTTGACCACACATAATGTTTGCTGAAACACCTTTCATATTATCTAATTCACCATGTTTAGCAGCTTTTAAAAACATTTCAGGTGTTTCTTCAAAAGACGCTTTGGCAATAGCACCAATATCGTCATTATTAATACCATGCCTAAAAATAGAGACCATTTTATCATTGCATGTCATTCTATCGGCTAACATAGTTAAATGATGATAGTTAATATATGTGCTATCAAATTCAATCACTTCTGAAAATTCGTCAAATATACTTTGTCTAGCAGCTTCAATACCAAATATATTATAAATTTCAATAATATGATTGCATGTTGTTCGTGTTTTATCTACAAAATCAAGAGCTAATATATCTAGTAAATTACTTCCTAATGTATCTAATACCCATAAATCTTTTTTAACATATTTTGTATCTACTTCTTCAAAATTATCGCTAATTTTGCGTAAAAATACTTTTTCAATATTTTTTACTCCTCGTAAAATAAGATTGTCTAATAATTCATTTTGTAAATTTTTAAGTAAATAGATTTCATCACTTTGGTCTAATGACTCCAACACACTTTTATTCTTCTTTTTCTTTAGTGCTTGTAAATTTTTATTTATGCGAATTCTAAAAATTAATTTATCTGAATTGTAATCATTATACATACATGTTAAATTACCATAACTACTCATTAATGCATAATGTACATCATCCATATTAATATTTTTATCTAACATTTCAACTTTATTCAAAGTTATACGAATTATCCACTTAGATTTGTCTTTGGGTTCATTATAAGTGCTGTTGCATTCATCTAACAATTTCTCAAACTCATTATATTCTTTCATAAGTTCGACATCTTCACTTATTAAGGTATTTAAATCGTCCGGGTCAAAACATATTTGGACTGATTCAACAATGGACCGCAATTTTGTATTTTCAAGTTTTGATACATATTCTTTTACTTTAACCTGGTCATAGCTGTCTGGTTTATGTAAATAAATTGAACATGATAGACTTTTGGGGTTATCACTTAAAGACAATATTTCTTCAATACGAGGCACACCACGAGTAACATTTGACTTTGACGCAACACCCGCAAAATGAAACGTGTTTAATGTTAGTTGTGTAGTTGGTTCACCAATACTTTGCGCAGCAATCATTCCCACCATTTCACCAGGTGCTATTAGTGCTTTTTTATAGCTACTATTTATAATACTCATCAATAGCTCAATAGATTTGCGAGTTAATCGTTTATGCATCAATAATTCTTTTGGAGTTAAATAATAATAATACAATACTTTGAATAGTTCATTTGGTCTACAATAATTTAGCATACTAAGTTTTTCAAAATTTGCTTCAATAATTTCAAATACATCTAATGGAGTAATATCAATTATAACATTTTCTTCCTGATTACCTGCAATGTTGTTAATAATATGTGTAAATGATACCGGAACATTAACAGATGGTTTATATAAGGCATTAAATACTTTACCAATAACATCTTCACGTGCTTGTAATAGCATCTTAATGTAATATTGACATTTTTTATCAAGTTCTGGCTTTTGTTTCTTAAATTTACTATATGCTTGCTTAGTGTATAATGTGCTATATATAGAATCTTTAGAATAATCGTTCGGCATCTGATAATGTCCGTATATTTCTTCAATGGTCATAGAGACAAATGGAACGGGTTGCGATTCCACTTTAATAGGGTCAAAATTGTCAGTGCCATAACTGTATTGAATAATTTTATTCTTATTATTACGAACTGTCATATCATAATGAACCATTAAATCTTCTAATCCTTTGATTAATCGTCGTTGAATGTATCCAGTCTGACTTGTTTTACATGCGGTATCAATTAAACCAACGCGTCCACCCATAGCATGAAAGAAGAGTTCATCTGGATTTAAACCACCAATAAATGAATTTTCCACAAACCCACGTGCGTTCGGTGAATCATTATACTTTGTATAGTGGGGAAGTGTTCTATCATCAAAACCATATGGAATACGTTTGCCATCTACATTTTGTTGTCCTAAGCACGAAATCATTTGTGAAATATTTAAATCGCTACCTTTAGAACCGGCATTGACCATTGTTACAAAACGATTATTATCGTTTAAATTTTCACGTGCAATTTTTCCTGCTTCAAATGAAGCTTTGTTTAAAATATTGTTTACACGAGTTTCAAATTCTACTTCATTTGTACGTCCTGTTTTATTATCAAAAATACCCAAATGTGTTTCGTCAATTAATGTTTTTACTTCCGCCTTTTTCTTATTAATAGTTTCATTAATTTTATCATTTGTTTCTTTATTTGCAATGAGGTCACTAATTCCAACACTAAAACCATGATTTTTCATATATTCTGTTACAACATCTTGTAAATTATCAACAAAATCACGACACGCATCAACATTATAGTCATTGTAAATTCTATGAATTAGTCCACGTGTTGTATCACTTAATACACTTTTTTCAATATGTCCACGAACAATAGCTCCCTTGTTGATTTCTAATACATTATTAGAAGTATTATAATCATCGTTGCCATCAGTAAATCGTTTTGTCTTATATTTTAAAGTAATATTTGGCATAATTTGACTTAATAAACTAAAACTGGTTTGGTTTGCATCGGCAAAATTTATAGTGTTTAAATTAATTGTTTTAAGATGTGCTAATATATTCATGGCAATACGCGGATTAAAACTAATATTTTCTCGCGTAAATAAATAAGTGCTTAATAACGAGTCTTGAAAAATACCAATAATTGGTTTATTGTTTGCTGGACTTACAATATGATATTTTACTGCAGCTAAATGTTTAAGCTCTATTTCTGACTCATCATCTTGCGGCATATGCAGATTCATTTCATCACCATCAAAATCAGCATTATATGGTTTTGTATCACCAACATTCATTCTAAAAGTATCACCTTTATACATTACTTTAACAATATGACACATCATAGACATTCTATGAAGAGTTGGTTGCCGATTAAATAAAATGGCATCACCATCTAACATATGTCGATGAACAATATCACCCGGTTCTAAATGAATTGATTCGCGGTCAACATAACGTAAGCTAATACAATCGCCGTTTTTTCTTTCATAAATTTTAGCTCCAGGATAAACATCTGGACCGTTAAGAACTAACTTGCGCAAATAGTTTTTATTTTTTAAAGTTACACATATTGGTTTTGTTAAATTCTTTGCTATTTTTAGCGGAACACCAAGTTGGCTAATTGACAAATTTGGATCCGGAGTAATTACAGACCGTGCACTAAAATCAACGCGCTTACCCATTAAATTTCCTCGCACACGACCTGTTTTACCATTTAAGCGTTCTTTAACTGCCTTTAATGGACGACCCGATCTTTGCGCAACAGCAGCAACACCTGGTATTTTATTATCAACTAATGTTGCAACATAATATTGCAATACAGTAGTCCAATCATCAATCACATTTGGTGGAGCATTTTGCTCTAGCTTTTCTTGTAATGTTTTATTTGCTTTAATTATATTAATAATAATATGAGTCAAATCATCTTCGCTACGTTGTTGTGCATCATGTTTGATAGAGGGTCTTACTTGAGGAGGTGGAATTGCTAATACTTGACAAATCATCCATTCGGGTCTTGACCATAATGGACTGAAACCCATGAAATTAACATCTTCATCTGAAATCTTTTTGAAAATCTTTAACATTAATTCTGGAATAATTTTTATTGTCATTTTAGAGTCTTCTGTTTTAAACTCATACCCTTTTAATTCTTCCTCCTTTTCATTCCATTCGGCAATAATAGTTGCCAATCCTTCTTTTTTCAACTTTGGTTGTAAGCAACCACAACCGTTATGTGAGTCTTCTCCACAACGTCGCTTCTTGCTTGCTAATGAAAATACTTTGTTCCAGCGTTCATCCGCATTTAAATTTAATAAATATTTGTACTTTGCTTTATCTATCAAAATTTTACCACATTTAATACATATACATCTACTAATTTTCATAATAGTTGATAAATATTGAATATAATAAACTGGACGCGCCAAATTAATATGACCAAAATATCCAGGTGTTTGAATATAGTCTAATCCATCTGTTGGACAAATCATTCCTGGATCTAACACACCCATCCGTGGGTCAAATAGACCACATAATACTGGTTTATTATTAATATGTGTATCTCTATTTGTTATTTCTACAACAGATGCCTTTTGAATTTCATGAGGACCTAATATACTAAACTGAATGCCTATAATTTTAGAAGGTCTCTTATTTTCAAAGTCTGTCATTCTTTTATAATAGTTAAATAATATTTAAATTGTATTATTAATCAATTTTATAATTTTTATAATTTTTATAATTTTTATAATTTTTTTATCTTTTTTATCTTTTTTAACCTTTTTGTTTTTGTTTTATTTTAGTTTTTGATGTGCATTTTAACAGTATATAAAAATTGATTACATATAACAAATCAATCAAAAAATTGATTACAATCAAATACTTTTATATATACTTATATAACAAATCAATCAAAAATATGGAACAACAATCAAGTGAAATTAATAATGATAGTTTTAATAATTGGAGTGATAAATCAAAAGATATACCATTTAAAAGTACCAAAAATTGCATAGGAAACGGTGAAGAAAAATTAGCAAAAGAACTTGATTTATTATCATGTTTAGGAGGACAAAATAGCACTATTGATTTAATACATCCAGTTTTGGGAAATATAAGTGTAAAAGATATGACAAAAGATGATTGCACTTTAGGGACAGATGGATGTCATAATATGAGAACGTTATTTAGAATGACAATAGTGTTGCTAATTACTTGGATTGAAAAATATAGAACAACTTGTGAATTAGCAAATAAGTTTTATAATGATGTTAATAAAAAACATGGTTCTTCAAGAACTACTATAATACAAGGAGTTGATAGATTTGAATTATCAATGTCAAATCTATTAAAACTGAATGAATTATTAAATGAACTTAAAAAAATGAAATTAGAAAAAGAATATCATAGTTTAAATTCTGAATATATTGATGATATTATTAATAGTTTAGGTACTAATTCTCTACAAGAATTGTTAAATAATTGTGTTCGTAAAGAAGCAATAAGCAAGACATTAATTATAGTTGATGAAAACAAAGGTTGGTTTATTGTTAAAAATATTAGTAAATTATCTTGTCCTCGCATTACACGCGGTGCTCCAAGAATTACTTATAATTGGCTATCTAAATAATATATTAAATCAGTTAGAACAAATGAGAATTTGGGAGGAACAGCATTTCCAATTTGTCTATACATTGATGACACCGAACCTTCAAATATAAAATCATCTGGAAACGTTTGAATTCTAGCATATTCTCTAACCGTCATTCTTCT
>Ga0247837_1005546_pt1 | contig 18795 bp, 18 predicted proteins | sample LaCtaG_2_FD_187115 | JGI IMG/M metagenome (GOLD analysis project Ga0247837, IMG submission 187115) | Freshwater microbial communities from meromictic Lake La Cruz, Castile-La Mancha, Spain - LaCruzMarch2015_14.5m | ecosystem: Environmental > Aquatic > Freshwater > Lake | place: Spain: Castile-La...
TGACACCTTGAAGTTGCAGGACCTATCGCTTACTTCTCCGATTATCACTATATCGTCGCTCAGTACTGCGTATATCCACTACTTGGTGTTGACGAATGTCACCTCTATTGCACTGGCGAAGGGACAGGACTATACAATCATAGTGGACAGTGCGCAGATTCTCCGGTCGTCCATATCTTCCTTGGCTTATTTTAGCATTTCCGTGTAAGATCTAGATAGCAATGTCGCAATCGGAAGTCTAGTAATGAGAGACTGTTTCGGCAACCTGTTCAGCCTGTTCGAAAGCAACGTCAGCATCTCAAATGCAGAAATCGTAAATGTGACCACAACGCAAATACTCATGTACCTCTGGCACTCCCGAGGCGATATCTCCAATGCAGTCATCAGTAATTCGTCTTTCACTGATGCAGGGCGCTTCGCTACAGTTATGGGTCAAAGTGCACTCCGTTTCCACAGTGTGACATTGAGAGATATGACTAGTTCGGAACATGGAGTAATCAGTCTTGAGCAATCGAGTATGTCTTTGACTGCATGCACTCTGACTGGCTTCAACATGTCTCTTATCACAGCGCAAGAATCGACTATTGCCGTAACTGACTCAGAGGTGAGGAATATTTGGATAAGTTTCGAAGGGAAAACACTATCAATGCTGCCGAATGGCGGGTTTGTTAGCTGCACAGACTGCTCGCTTATATACATCTCCAATACTCGTTTTAGTGATATATCCGCTAATGAAGGCGGAGTCATATATGCTCAGACGACTAGCGGGAAAGACATTGCTGAGGTCGTACTGGCTGAATCAAAATTTGAGAAATGTATAGGGAAGACCTATGGAGGAGTGCTGAAAGCCACTGCCTGCAAAGTGACTATCAGTGGCTGCAACTTCGAGGACAATAAGGCTCACATGGGAGGAGTGGTTGACTTCAGTTCCGCCACTAGTGCTCTCCAACTGATTAACAGCTCCTTTGTTCGGAACTCTGCGGAGCTGGATGGGTCTTGCATCCGGTGGGCAGGAAAATACCCGCAAATCGCTAACAATTCCTACACTAACAACTCCGCTCTATATGGGAATCCACAGGCCTCCACTCCCCACCACTTTGTCTTACTGCAGTCTAACTCCCTCCTACCAGTGACCCAATTCCCTATCATTGGAGTCACTGGACAGAAAATGGAGGAGCCAATAGTCGTCGGCATATTAGATGCTTTGGAGCAGTTGATAGTGACGGATAACTCTACAGTGGTGACTATCAGCTTTCCTGGAGAACTGGTGGGTTCAGGCAATCATGAGATGCCGGCAACCCAGGGCGTTGCCTCGTTATCCCTCTATTTTTCCCCCTTCAGTAACTCCACCTTCAACTTCACTCTATATTCCGCCAAAACCGATATCGCCAACCTCACATTCCAGTACCGCTTCCATGACTGTCAGCCTGGCGAAATCCGCACTACCACAGGGTGCAGCCCCTGTCCCAAGAACTCCTACTCCTTCGACCCTTCCGATGCCTCCTGCACTCTTTGTCTAGCTCATGCCCAGTGCTATGGCCGGACTGAGGTCTACCTGGATGTGGACTACTGGCGACCTAATAACATGACAGATGACATATATCCCTGCTTGGTGCGAGATGCTTGCATGGGAGGAATGAATAGTGACTGTGCGGAGGGCTACACTTCGACTCTGTGTGGAGGGTGTGAGGACGGGTATTACAAGTACGGCATGTGGGAGTGCAGAAGATGTGGAGGGGAAATTCACCAGATAGGACGGGGGTTCATCATTACAGCGCTAGTGCTATCCGCTGTTAGCGTCCCTTCCCAGCTTTTCCTTAGAAAGGAAGGACTTATGTACAAACTTGCACTTCTAACTCGAGTCTTCTCCAACTACGCTCACACTTTCCTGTTTGTAGTGCTCCTGCATGTCCGGTGGCCCTTTACCACCCTAGTGCATCATGAAATCTGGAGAGCGATCGGCTCACTGGGGCAATTACTCGTTTATTCCGGCTGCCAATATACTGATTTAGGCATTAACGATTATTTCTTTCAAGTCATTGCAGCGGCTTTTTACCCTTTACTGCTAATTGTGGCTTCTGTGGTCTTTTGGTGTGCAGCGGAAATAAAGCTGAAATACGGCTTAAAGCAGCTGTTTACGGTTATATTGGCTTGTGGGTTGGTGGCGATTTACAACTTTCTGCCAGCGCTTGGCTTGATGGTTATATCAATGTACCAATGCACAGAAATAGCCGAACACATCTGGCTAGTGGCAGACACCTCCCAAGAGTGTTGGACCGGCTCCCACCTTTCCTACATCCTCACCATCACCATCCCTCTGCTATGCTTCATAGCTGCTATCTCCATCCTCTTCATTCGGTGCATTAAGCACCAGTCCAGCCTTACAGTTTTCCAATACATACACCAGTACATGACCGCCGGGTACAAGGAAAATTGCATCCATTGGGAAATCCGGGTAATGCTGCGGAAGCTAGTCCTGCTCTGTCTCTCCCTAGCCTACCCCAAACTAGACGAATTCAGCCACATCATGCTTTTCGTCTGCGTCATTGGCATTGGCGTGCATATCGATATCAAGCGAACGCCATACATCTCAAACTGGCTGAATTGCACCAATGTCCTGGCTGACGCTTCAATTGTAGTGATAGCCTTTACCTCCGTTAACGGCACAGAAGCAGAACAGACGGCTTTGGCGGCCTTCTGCTCCTTTGCTGTGGTGGGAGCGGGCTGTGCTGCGCTATGCGGGAAAGTGGCGGAAGGGGAGAAACAGTATGCCCTGGTAGATATACAGAGTCCCCACACTTTCCAGTCTGAACAGGGCTTGTCTTCCTCTTTAGAAGTATCTGAAGGCAACAATCTCAGGCCGCCTCCCAGCACTCCCGCAGAAATAGACCCAAAAGACATAAAACTAATAGAGTCTTCCTTCTAATCCATAGTAAAGCTATTGATTTTAATGGGTTCTTAGAGAGGAAAATTGCATAATTACTGGAAATCATGCCTTTCCGCGTAGATTTACCTTAAAACTCGACAGGTACTATTTCCTATCCTTACTGAGGTGGAACAGTCCTAGCAGTGCGAATCTGGGGAAACGCAACTCTGAATACATTAATCTGCGCCTTGACCGTCTGGTCTGTTAGCACTGCATGGCATGCACCTTGCCTGTTGGGAGGACAGGCATGCCTGCTATGTAATTGGTGTCTGGGGATTCCGCTTGCTTGCGCTGTTGTACCGTCAGCGGAAGAGTCGGAATGACCCTGTGAATGTGAGACGCATAGGCTAACACCCTCGCTTCTACTAGAATATACTAGAAGCTGGAATAAGCCTCGGAGCTAGAAATGGTACCAACCAATTATAGTTCTGTGAACTTTAATGTTTCCCGCTTTCTGAAGCTACGGAAATGTCGGGTAGAGAATTACGCAATTCCAGTGTTCTAGAGGGCTGCAGGGAGCGCTAGAGTCCATTTACACGAAAACTAACTGCTGAATTATAGTCTAGTAGTAGAGTCCTAAAAAATCGAAGTCTTGATTCTCATCTCTCCCTCCTTCTTCCAAGTCGTAGTGTTCAGCCAGTAGCACCAAGGCGACTGCACGTAGAACACCGAGTTGCCCACGACCACAGGACAAGTATTACTGCCTTTAGTTTCATTGCTAGCCAGTCTAGTCACAGTCGACTTGCTCGCTCTGTTCACCCTCAATACAGAAAACCGGGTCAGGACGACTAGTTGGTCGTCGAGGATCAAGGCTAGCGCGTAGCCGGGTTCTTCGAGGGTCAGGGGGGAAAGGTAGCTTTGACCTGTAGCAGGGTTGAAGGATTCTATGCTGAGGGAGTCCTTGCCGCCACATAGATATATAATATCCTGCCATACAGCGACTCCGCTGAATAGCCGCGCTTCCTGCAGCTTCCCGGCGACTTCCCACTTTTCCGCGGCTATTGTCTTCAGTACCTCTACTTCGAGGATGACGCCTTCTTTGTTGCGGCCGCCTAGGGCGTAGATGTTGTCTGATACTCCTACGACGCTGAGTTCGAAGCGGGCGGAGTTCAGACTTGGAAGTTCGAGGACTTTGCCTGAGATTGTCAATAGGTAGGCACTGTTCCAGACTTTATACGGTTCTCCGCCTCCGCACACCAACACCTCTGAGTCGTTCAAAGGCCAAAAGGCTGAATGACCATCGCACTTAATCTTGGATCGAAATCGCACAGTGGATTTCCAATTCCGCGTGTCGAAGTTGAAAAAGGAAACGCTTTCATTAGTGACGCAGGCGAGGGCAGAAACCGCCTGCACTTGAATTGGCGGTTGCTCGGGTGTATCAGCATTCCGCTGCTCTAACTCATCCACCCGAGCCTGCAAGCGAGCTATCTCCTCTCTAGCCTTCTCCAGTTCCGCTTGTCCCTCGAAGTGCGCAGGACTTGCAATGGACCACCCCTCCATCCCTGCAACTCGCAGTTGTAAGGATACTTGAAAAGCGGTTCTGATGGAGTCCGTGTGTGCCTGCGCACTGAAGGTCACCAAAGGCTCAAGTCTGAGGTCTTCTCCCCACACTTGTTTGTGCAACTCGCTGCTGGCTCTTTCATAGTAAGTCGGGTCCGTCACGTGTTCTCTCAATTCCTCTTCTACCTTCATTCCTGCCTCAGCCAGCTTTTCCTCCGCCCTGCGAATTGAGAACATCAGTCTTTCTTTCTCAGAAGTCGCCACAGCCACAATTTCCAGGAAGGTGGCTTCCACCTGTTCCCGACAGGCCGCGAAAGCCGGCCCCTGGCTTTTCAGCTGTTCGTAGTTAGTGGCCAAGTGGCGGAACCAGCCTTCCCACTGGTCCTGCATCTCCGGGTCTCTGATGAGGTGGATGGCTTCGAGAGGGAGAAGGAAGTGGAAGCCGGGGTTGGTCTTGTGCTTGTCGCTGTGGGCTTGACACAGGGGGAGGGGAGGGAAGCGGCAACTGCAGCAGTAGATCGCGAGCTCTTCCTTGTCTTCTTCGCACAGATGGCCCATATACATTTCAATGCTGGCGATTAGACTCACCATGGCGGCGACCTAGGGAATGGGACTGTTGGTGTATTGGGCAGTGGAGGGAAACCAATTTTCATTTGGCTGGTTCCTGTATTGAGTCCAGGCTGGATAAGGCGTAATAGAGCCTGGCTATGCACGTCGGTTACAACCCTAGGCTTAATGGTTTGCACCTAAATACAGCTTCGGGCTAGTTGAAGAGCCATAGATAGCTGAGGGGCTAGAAATAAAGGAAGACTACAGCGCATTTCTAGGCTATTGCTTTTCACCTGCACTCCAGTCGAAATCCCCAAAGCGCCCATCTTTCCAAGACTTCAATATACCCTCTTCCTCAGCCTACGCTAGTAGGCAGGTCCTAGGGCAATTCAGTCAACTGAGTGGAGATATGGGTAATGTGGCGACTGCTACTAGCAGTGAGTGTATCAGGATGCCTGCCAGCTGAGTGCTGGGAGCTCGAGCCAGGCCAATGCACAGCTACAGTGGAAGGTAGACTGTATGTGAACTCCCACGGATGTCCTTTGGGTCTGCATTGCAGTCTAATTGAAGCGATTGCAAGTGCTACCGAGCTTCCTTGTTCCGAAGCACCTGTTAGTCTGCCGCTGCTGTCTTCTCATTGCGGGACTCGTCTTCCGCTTAAAAACTTCCAATCCGGACACTATATTGTGGAATGTGACAGTGACTTGGACTGCACATTGGAAGACGGCACTACTACAGTCTGCAAATGCGGCCTTCGGTCAGATGGTCGCGGAGTGTGCACAGCCGACCCTAGCAACTCTATTTTCGACGCCTACTGGGAAGACTGTATGGACGGCGAGCTGTATAGCAGTGACGCTGAGGACATGTGGGCTTTGCATTTGGCTCTTTGGCCGCTGCAACTCTCAGACTTGTCCTGTGCCGAAGTCTTTGCAGAGCTGCAAGAACTTGCACTCAGACAAGATACTTACAGGGTCGCTGCGCTCTATTTGGCTATGAGCTGGGTAGCGTGGACGTAGTAACCATTAGGTGTATGGCTTCTCGAATTCATATCTTAATGGCGCCCTATTCATCTATAATGAAAGATATTCAACTGCGGCTCTCCACCTCGACTCCTCGCAGAGGCCTTCGGAAGGCAAGCCTCACCTGCCGTACCTGGAAACCCCAAATAAGACCCAAAACGCTGCCTAACCCCTTCCCTACCAGTCTCACCACCCAGTACATCAGTGCAGTGCAAGTCAGCAAGACGGACAAAGCCTACTCAGAAGTCGCGGGGCGGCCCTGCATTCGCACGGACAAGGAGAGCAAGAGGACTGAGGAGGGCGTGTGTGTGTGTCGGAAGGCGTACCTCAAGGGCGACCTGAAGAGAGTAGGGAAATAGGACCTGATGTTCAAGTGTGAGGGGTACTGCGCCCAGTGGTACCACCCCCGCTGTCTCGGCATGCAGGAGGACGAAATCGAGCGCCATTGCCGCACCCGAGAGCGCTGGTACTGCCACCACTGCTTCAGCCTCGCCAACTCCCTGCTTAAATGCTGTCGCTTCTAATATGAATAAGGAACTCGCAGCTCTGCTAGAAAACGAAGACCGGCTCAAGGCAGTGGCCAAAGCAGCCTTCGACCAGGTCGACTCTGACCACTCCGGCTCCATTGACAGGGCGGAGTTGGAGACGGTTATGACCAGAGTGGCGAAGTCGCTGCGCATGCCGGCTCCGTCTGCATCGGAAATCGACTCAGTTATGCGTGAAATTGATGCGAATCAGGATGGGAGGGTGAGTTTCTTGGAGTATGTGGAGTTGGTGAAAAGGACTTTGAGGAAGTTGACGGGTCAGAGTTCGCCGGCGGTTAGACAAGAGGAAAGCAAGGGGCCGGAAGTAAGACCGGAAGAAGGCAAAAACGAGGAAGTGCTGCGGCAAGTGCGCATGTTCGAGCGCTACCTGGAAGACACCGGTCTGACCAAGGCCTTTCAAATCATCTTCGCTGAAATCATCTCCAAAAAGATCGAGCCTGCCAACGTATTCGCCTACTGCGCTATGCGCCTCCGCCAAATCGGCAAAGAAATCGCCCACCTCCTCCCCAAGAACCTGACCGCCAGCCTAGTAGAAACCCCCGAACCTGCAGCTCCTTCCTAATAGATTACCTATGAGCTCTCCCGACTCCAGCAAGATGCCCTCTCCTACGCACAGACACTCCAGGCCGCAGCGAGTAGCAGGCCAGCGCTTCCAGTCCTTCGAAGTCCAGCCCAGTGCTCAGCTGCAGCTCTTCCACGGACTGCCTTTCCAGAAGTACAACACCAGTCTGTTGCAGAGTGGAGACATGCAGCCACTTATCCTTGCAGGCGAACTGCGCTTACTGCACGACAAGGCCCGGGCGCTAAGGATCAGACTCAGTGAAGTACGGTCTAAACAGGGGGTGGATCCTGCGCTGTTCGAACTGATAGACTTGTATTTGCAGGAGAACTATAATACTCTGCTGGAGGAGACGGTGGGGCTGATAGCGGAGGTAGCGGGACTGATGGCGAAGTGTAAGCACTAGAAAGTGGTGGGATTGGACTTGGATATTACTCCGCCTCAGTCGGAATTGGTGGAGTCGGAGCTGGACGTCTTCAAGCGAAACATAGCGGAGTTGGATAAACTGGTAAAGGCCACCTAGTGTGATAAAACAAAGCATCTAATCCAGGCCTACGCTAAGTTGATGCAGCGCAGACCGGATATCTGCATGGAAACCAGTGCTGTTTGCCTGTTTTTGGAGTTCGTGGCTCGGGCTAGGTTCAACATTGCGGAACTGAGTGAGGAATTCGCGGCTCAGGAGACTCACAGGAGACAGCAAATGAAGCTGCTGTCGCATATGGCGTCGATGTCTTCTCTTCAGCATTTCCTGCCGGCACCATTGCGGCCGTTCATAGGAAAATCACTGAGTCCCGCTCCCTCCGACCTGCACAAAAGGGTGTGCGCTGTGACTCGCTCCGGAACTCTGCAGCGACACATGGGTCTGGCAGTCCTCCACAACCTGAAAACGAAGGAGCACGGCCCAGCTGAGCCGAGCGCAAACGCACAATTCATCGATCGAATGATGGCGAAGTTCCTCACACGCAGACGAGGGGCGAGTCTGGGGGAGTCCAGCTCCCACCCTGCTTCTCGCAGGGCAGTGGACGGCTCTCCAGAGCTGCAGACCGCAGGCTTCTACCGCAACATGTCTCACCTCTACCTGTCCAATGATGTGGCGAAACTGACTCGCAGGAAAGTCGCGCGTCCATTGCACAACTTCCGGCATCCAGGCAACCGCGAAGTACTGAAAGCTTTGAAACTCGGTCTGCGAGTATCAGCCGAAGACCAGCGCTACGCCATCCGCGAACTGATGGACGAGCACGGGAAAGTGTGCCGCGACTAACCCCAACTCCCATAGTGTAAGTTCTTCTGTACCAAGGTTTCTAGCAATGCATGTAATGGACTAGTGCTTGGCTCCGAAGGACTCCTCGGCCAGGTTGAGAGTGGAGTCCTTGGCTTTGCGTCTTCTTGGGGAGTTCTCGGCAGAGCGGGATTCCTTGGGGAAGCGCTTGGCTGCGAGAGAGAATAGGGGCGCCTGGCGCTTGCTGGAGTCTGTGGACTCCTCAGTACTGCGAGGGTTCGAACTGGGAGTGGACTGGAAGGCGAAGGAGTCCTTGGGACTGGGACTGCCCCTCCGTCGGTGGGTTTCGAAAACGAGCACGTCGCATATGAACTGCAGCAGGGTGAGGAAGCCTTGGGCGTAGGCGCCCCGCTCCAGCACTTCGCTGAAGTAACGCACACTTCGCGCCCTGCCTCTGAAGAGCGCTTGCAGTTCTGGCACTTCCCCCAACTTCGCTCCCATAAAGTTCCCATACTTCCCAATTTCATGCTGCAACTCCGCTCCCGCCACTTCGCTCTGACAGCGCCTATGTCTCCGCTGGTCCTGCGACCTGAAGTTGTCCACTTCTGCCTGCAGCTGCAGCTGTAGCGCAGCTCTCTCCTGCATCTCCCTGCTCAACTCCGATATGACCTTCTCAGAGTGACTTAGTTCAAGTCGAAGGTGTTGGACTCGCTTGGTTTCGACAGCCAAGGCCGCCTGCAGACTTTGTACTTTTCCGCCCAGTTCGTCTCTCTTGCCGATAGCAGTTCTCAACGCCTCTTTCAGCGCTTGTTTGTCACTTCGTAGCGACTGCATCAGTTGCTCCGGTTCCGCCTTCGAAAGGTGGACATAGGTGTCTTTTGGACTGAGGTCAGGACTGAAAGGACGTCTGTCTCCGTCCTCTGAGGCGAAGGCAGTGAGAGAGCGAGTGTCGCCCTTGCCTGGCACTCGAAGTTCCACTTGCGGCTTTCGACTGTGCATTTATATCCTGCACTCAATTCCACCTATCGCAGACCAGCTAAGTCCCCCTCTATTATGGGCTAAGTTTGTGCAGCGCAGTCTGGAAAGAATAGTTTCCAAGACTAAAATGGGCCAGACTGCCGGATCAAGAGTCAGCGACAGTGAAAAAGCCCACGACTTGCTAGAAGCCGACTTAGCTCAGGGCTGGAAGTTGATCAGACGTCTAGAACAGGCTGCCGGAGCCGCCCCTCGCCTGCAAGAAGAAGAGCGTGAAGAAGCTCCAGACGGGGAACGCATCGACGACATCCTATCCAAGCGCGGCGCATATGCTAAGCAGCTTCTCGCCCGGCTCGTAGAAGATCGCGAAGCTCTGCACGACCTGGTAACTGCCTGCTGGCAGCGACTTGCGAAGCAAAGCCAAAGTCTATGCACGTCTCAGCCACTGCGAACTCCAAATGACCTGAATCTCGAACTTGAGAGTCTGCTGGATGTGTATGAAACTTTGGGTGGAGAGTATGTGGAGTTGGCGACTGGAGCCAGTTCTCAGGAAGAAGTCGTGGAAGGGAAAGACTGGCATCAGCGCACAGCGCGACTTGAAGAGTCACTGAGCAGATTGAAGTCGGAAAATGGCCAGTTGCAGGCGGATGCCACTTTAGCGAAATCCGAGTTATCCACCCTGGAGTCAGATCTAAAGACTCAGACCCAATCCAACGCAGCACTGGAAGCTTCAGCAACGGAGTTAACCGAAAAAGTAACGGAGTTGCAGGATGACTTGTCAGTAAAGCGGGAGTTGCTCGTGCATCGGAAAGAGGAACTGGCGACTCTCAAGACTAATAACATGAAGTTAGTTGCCGAAGTGCAACACCTACGCACTCTGCAGAGTCAGAGCGACTTAGCTTCCGATATGAAGAAACTGACCAGTGAGAGAGAGGCACTGGCCCTGCAGGTTTCCGCTCTTGAAGCGGACTTGGCAGCCAGGCAGCTGCTCCAGACTGCCGATGGCAAGAAGGTGGAGCAGCTGGAAGCCGCGCTCAAAGCCAGTGAAGAGCGCACTGTAGGTCCTGGGGACATTGACGTGCGTATGCACAGCATGCAGTCCACCCTCCGCGAGCTCTACCACAGCATCGACGACGACGGCTCCGAGAACGGCGAGGAGGATAGCTAATGGCTATTTGCCCCTACTGCAGATTACACTAGTACTATGGTAAGTACCAAGCAGATCCTCGCCCGGCTGCTTAGCCGCAGGAAGAAAGTGGCCCCTCGACCTACTCGCAGTGCCAATCAAACCGTAGACTCGATCATGCTTTCTGGTATCTCCACTCCTCGTGACGACGGCAAGCTGAGTCCTCACTTCCAGCTCCCGCTGCGTCCGGGTCTGCCCAAGGACTTGGAGGAGCTTTCCAGCACTGCGCGGGAGAAGTGGATTGTGAGGAATACTCCGGTGGTAGGGGCGAAGTATGTGGCTGTGTGGAAAAGACTGCGGAGTAAGCTGAAGACGAAGTTGATGCTGGATCGCTTGCGGAGGGAAATACAACTGTTTGGGACGAATCTGTACAAAGGCGCACAGGCAGACAAAGCGCTGGAGCAGCAGATGGAAGCACTGATCAGAAGGAAGGAAAGTCGGTCCATTCTTCCCGAGAAGGAAGACTCAGAGAAGCTTCCTTGGACTCTCCTACACCCCACTTCCTTCTTCCGCTCCCTGTGGAATGCAGTGGTCATTGTGCTTCTAGTGTACACCGCCACAATGATGCCTTTCCGTATGGCCTTCGACAGGCAGGAAGAAGAGCCCTTCAGTTGGCAAGTCTTCGAGTGGATACTGAACGGCCTTTTCTTTATCGACGTAATTGTGACCTGTGTAAGTTCCTATTACGATGACGAGGGGAAATTGGTAGTGTCTCACAAGAAAATCCTACTGAGTTACGCAAGCACTTGGATGCTGCTGGATATCGCAGGCTGCGTGCCCTTCGACTTATTCTTCGCACAAGACTCTTCCAAGCAAGCTAATTACAACAATTTGATTCGCTTGTCTCGACTGCCTCGTCTGTACCGTCTGACAAGACTGGCGAGGCTGCTGAAGATGTGCAAGTTAGACCGGGGGAGTGAGTTGATGGAACAGGTGCAGGACTTTCTGGGTATCAAGAATACAGCTTTGCGCCTGATCAGCTTCTTTTTCACTGTACTGGTGTGTGTGCATCTTATGTCCTGCATGTGGTTCTTTGTCGCCAAGATCGAGGACTTCGGCCCGAACACATGGGTAGTGCAAGTCAACTTACAGGACAAATCGATCGCTTCACAGTACATTTCCTCCTTCTACTGGGCGTTCACGACCCTCGCCACTGTCGGCTACGGAGACATTTCAGGGCATACAAGTGCAGAGCGGATCGTGGCAGTGATGTGGATGATGTTCGGAGTGTACTTCTTTTCCTTCACTATCGGCTCTCTGTCCTCAATTGTGAGCAGTATCGACACCAAGGACACAATTCTCACTACAAAACTAGCCATCGTGGACGAATTCGTGAGAGAAGCCCATTTAGACCGCGGCATGCGCAACCGTCTGCGCACAGCCATCAAATACAACAGTGAGAAAGAAGGCTACAGCCTCACTGACAAGCAGGACATCTTCTACGACTTACCTAAGTCCTTACGCTATGAAGTAGCCCTGGCCATGCACCAAGGAGTCGTGCGCACACTGCCCTTTTTCACTGAAAAACACCCTGTGTTCGTCTCTTCCATAGTGCCGTTCTTGAAGCCGGTGTTCGTGAAGGCAGCCACTGCTGTGTACCAGGAAAAAGACCATGCAGACGAGGCGTACTTCATAGTGAAAGGAGGGTGCGGAGTTGTGTACGGGTCTGAGAACTTCCTAGTGAAGAAGTTGCCACAAGGGTCGTACTTCGGCGAAATTGAAGTGATCCAGGGAGTGCCTCGACTATACGCAGTGATGGCTGTGGTGGATACTGACCTGTTAGTGATGCGGAAGAAGCTGATTGCTACGATTCAGCAAGACTTCCCTGGGATTTACCAGGAAATGGTGGATGTGGCTGACATGCGGAACAGACTGAACCACAAAGCCATCGCGGAGCATAGGGAGTTGCTGAAGTTGAAGAAAGAGCAACACCTTGAAACTATGGGGCTGGGAGACATTAAGGCTTCGATTCAGCAGAGGGCTGAGCAGAAACTGCAGAAGCAACTCACACTGCAGTCCCCTAGTCCCCAGCTAGGCTGGCCCTATGGAGCGAAGGAGCCGGAAGTACTCAAGCAAGTGCTGGAAAGTGAGGGCAGACTGAGGGACCTGGAGCAGGAAATGAAGGGCATTTTCAAGTTGGTGGCGGAGCAGACTGAAATCATCGCTTCGCTCAAGAAACGGAAAGTGAGGAGAGGAAGACCAGCTTCCCTCGACCCTACTAAAGATTAATGCAATAGTGTACGGTATATGAAGTAGTTGCAGGAGTAAAGGAAACTGTGTGAAACACTAATATGGAGCAAGAGCAAGCTGCAGCAATCCTCAGAGCCGCCAAGCGCGATTTCCTCCAACACGCTATCATCGACTCCGGCTTCGACGCGGCTTTATTCACAGACTTCTGCGAGAAGCAGAGAAGCTCTGATATCGACCGATGGAGCCTGGAAGAGCTGCAAGCCTGCGCTTCCGCTTTCAAAGCCCAGCAACTTGCAGAGGAAATTGAAAACTCTGAAGGCTCTACAGACTTGCATGCGACTCCGCAAGGACCAGAGCAGGTGCATGAAGGGGAGTATACTGTGAAGGGTCGAGAAATCCCACCCACTGAGTTGTGTCAGCAGGGAAAGCTGGAGGTGTCCGTACCACAGTAGATGCTATGTAGTGCAGAGCTGATATCTGGAGGCTTCTTTTCGTCCCCGTATGTGCTTTTGACGGTGAAAACCACACCCATTGGCTGGATCGTGTCGAGGAGATTCGGCGACTTCGTGGATTTGAAGAAGAATTTGGCACTGGAGTTTCCTGGGTATTTCGTCCCTCCCCTCCCTAGCAAGTCCCGCACTGACCCGTTTTCCCTTCCCACCTTTCTGCTCCATCTAACTCGCTTCCTGCAGACTATTGTCCGGACTCCAATTTTCCTATGCAGTCCAGTGCTCAAAGCCTTCCTCGCAGACGGCAGAAGTATCTTCGAGTCCGCCATCAAAGCCGCCCGCAAAGTCAAAAAGCCAGACACTGTGGACCAAATGTGGACTATGTCCGGCTCTATTGTCTGCCGGACTGCCCCTTTGCCTCCTATCGGATTGAACGATTACTTCTTCCACAGTGAAGTGTTGAAAAGGACGATTGCGCATCAATTTGGGTTTGTGAGTGCTGCGCTGAATTCATTGAGTGGGCAGTTGCAGCTGTTAGCGAATTCGCTGAGGTCGCTTGCAGAACTGCAGGAAAGTGTGCCGGAAGCCTATAGACAGCGGGAGATATACGGAAATTTGGGAGAAGTACTGGAAGAGTGGAGTCGCAAGGAAGCGGAAACGTGCAACTTGATGGAGCTGTATGGACAGTCCCTGTTCAAAGCCGAGAAGCGGGAAGCGGCAGAGTTCAAACTCATGTTCAAGGAGAAGGAAGCGCTGGAGACGGCCTGGGCCAAAGCAACAGACCACTTGAAGGACAGGAAAGAGCGCCTGTGGATGCAAGGAGACCCTGTGAAGTGGGAAATTGCCTCCAGCTACTCCGGGGACATCGCCTCTCTCAAAGCCAACAAGTCCACCGCGTTCTCCTACATGCTAGCCCGAGACACCCAAGACACCCAGCGCAGCAAGCAGAAGCTAGACTACCTCAACCACCAGCTAAGGACGGAGGTACTCAGGGTGTTAGAGCTCAGTGCGACCTCGGCAGCGGTGCGACTGTCGGAGCTGGGCAGACAGTGGGATGAGAACAAGCAGGACTTGGCGCTCAAGTGGAGGGAACTGCTGGGACGGCTTTCCGCTTTCTACTAGCCTAGGTCGAAATGTCGACGGAAAGCTTGAAACTCCTTGTAAAAGAAGTCCACTTCCCCTCCGGCGACCCCTCTCAAGCCATCCTCACCCTATCCATCGGCGACGACGTCACCAAGCTCGAAGTACTTTCCACCCAGTCTCCCTTCACATCCCCTTTCCACTCCCGCAACATCACCGCCGAAACCCTCATCCAAATCGAGCTTTTCTACGAAGATAGACTCTGGGCCGCGGCCGAGTTCCGACTTGGTGAGTTCTTCGGGGAAGGACTGCAGGGAGAGAGTGAGAATTGGGTGGTGCTCAATGACAGTGAACAGGGGGAGGAGTCGGAGGAGTACACGCAGGTGAAGCTGTGGATGGGGTTTGATGCTCGGTGGATAGGGAAATCCTGTCCCTACCTGTCCACCCTGGAAGCAGCTTTCGCTCAGTCGCAGGCCTGTATCAACTAGCTAGCTTCAATTCGCTTCAAACAAGCCCGGCTTTCACTGGATTCGCCTAAGAAGGAAGACCGGGCCTATATCCGTCTCCAACCTGTTGGGTCTCCAGACCTAGACTTAGACCTAGAACTGCCTCGTCTCTCCGCAGGTCTGCCCGACTACCAGCAAGACCACCTCAAAGCCGTACTCGCAGCCCTGGAAGCCAGAGTCAAGGCAGTCAAATCAGTAGAGGAGGAACTGCAACGACTGAGGCAGGAAAAGAAGAAAGCGGAGCAGGGACGTAGAGACCTGGAAGAGACTATGGCTGGGACGACTGAGCAACTGAGAGAGGAGGGAGCTGCAGCTGCGCAAGTGATGATGAAGCTGCAGGGAGAGCGGGAAACGCTGGGTGCAGACCTGCAGAGGGCAGTGGGCAGGGTCAGAAGTCTGGAGGAAGAGCTGGAAAGCTCGAAAATGGCAGTTGCGACACTTACTCGCGCAGCCTCTTCCCACTCCCTGGAGTCTGTGCAGTTCCAGTAAGTGCTATTCAGGTCCCTGTCTTCTCAGAGTTCGCAGTTGAAATCCGCCCTTGCGACTTCTGAGGAGGAAAAAAACGCACTTGCAGAGGACTTGTCCAAAATTATTGCAAGTTTTGAGGAAAATTTGGCGAATGTGAATGAGAAAGAAGCGCAGTGGAGGGAGGAAAAGGCGGAGTTGAGGGATAAAGTGCGGGCGGAGGAGGAGCAAATTGACGCTTTGCAGGCTGCTTTGGAGGCTTCTCAAGCGGAAGTTGCGATGCTAAAAGGCCAGGCGCGCCTCGTCAACGAATATAAACACCAAATTGCTCAGTTGACTCAGCAGCTTCAACAGTCTTCGTCGAGAGAGCAGACTCTGTCTCAGCGCATAGCACAGGCGGCCGCTGAACTTGATAGTCATAAAGACGACTACGACAAGCGGATATCGCAGCTGTTGGGGGAAAGGAAGCGACTCAACGAGGCGTTAGGACAGCGAGACGCCCTGGTAGAAGCCAGAACTGCCGAGTGCCAGGAAGGCAGAAGACTGGTCTTGGACTTGCAGAATAGAGTGACGACACTGGAGCAACTCTGCTGTGGGAAGGAAGATCTGCACCTGACAGTAGAGCGCCTGATGAGCGAATGTGCAGCGCAGCAGGCCACGAAGGACCTGTTGACTACTGAGTTGCACCGACTGGCAGAGTACTTGCTCAGTGTTTCCCAGGAAAAGCTGGACCTGGCCAAGCAGACTGCTGCTTCTGTGGAGTCGCACCAAGCGAAAGATGCAGAAATCGAGGCGCTTAAAGTGCAAGTGGCGAAGCTTAAGAAAAGGGGACCAGCGTATGCCCCGGTCAAAGTAAGCGCCACCTAGGACGACGCAGTCGACAACGCCCTCGCAGACTACATCAACAACCGCGAAGAGCCTCTCCTCATCCCCTTCAAGCGCGAACAGCCGGAAATCTACTCCTTCGGTACGAAGCGCACTCACATGAAGCTGGAAAACTGCAGATTGGCAGTGCGAGTGGGGGGCGGGTACAAGCTGCTGGACGAATTCATAGAGGAGTACACGCCTGTGGAACTCGCAAAGCGGGAAAAGCTGTTTAACAGGACTGCGTCGGTGGAGCGAGGATTGCCCAGGTCTGCGACTGAGGTGCTGGAGGACCCGAAAAGGAAGGGCACCTCTCCCGCCAAGCCTAGGAAGTAACCGTTAGCAGGCTATAAAGGAGCAGAACTTCCACTCTGGAATAGTACCTAGGAAAAACTAGCACTGGATGGAAGAAGCAAATGCGGACTTGACGCCCGAGTGCTTTTCCTTCGCACACACACATCTAAGTCCATACCCAACGTCCACACCTGCAACTTCGGGGCCAAATTCAGCAGCGCCATCGAAAACCGCTCCACACAGTCTCCCTGATACCGGTAGTCATTCGGCTGCGAGAAGTCTAGCTTGAGGACAAATTCACAAGACCCAGGGTTACGCACCAGGCCGGTTATAGTGGCTATAGGGAAGGAACGCTGAATGGAGTGCCAGCCCCAAAAGCTTCGCTTGATGTTGTAGAAGGTCTTAGCAGTGAAAGCGATTGTGCGCTTCTGTGCTTGGTAGTGGTCATTTATCTTGATTACTTCGCTCACGAACAGCGGCGGATCTGGGTGGGGATTACCGTCCAACAGAGCTCGGATATCCTTGGGACAGCGCACTGGAACTGGGGAGTCATGAGACGTCATTTCAATGGAGCATTAGCCATACGCTACCTTATCCTGCCATTTCCGTCTTCTTCTTGCTTTCCTCCCTTCTGTCAGCCTCCATCACCACCACATCCACCAGTCCACGGTTCCTTTCCGGGTACTTCGTCCTAGTCACAGTCCTCATGTCCAGCCGCAGCGTCCAAACCCTCAGCGCAGGCTTCAGTCCTGCTAGAGCCTGTGTGATTTCTGCGTGTAAGGGGGTGATGTAGTGGTAGTCGTTGAGGATGCTGGAGTCGACCTTCAGGACTAGCTCTCCTGGCTCTGCGCTGCGCACGAGGCCGACGATCAAGTCGTAGGGAATGCGTCTCCGGACTCGGTAGGACTTAAATAGGCCTTTTTTGACGTTGTAGAAGGCTGTGGGCGTGAGCGCGATTAGTCGGGACTGGGACTTGCCGTGGTCGTTTATTTTGGTGACTGAGAAGCAGTGGTGGAGAGCGCCGTCCAGGAGGGTCGTGAGGGCCTCGTGTTCTGCTGCCATATATAGACCTGAAGCTGGGAAATCAACGGATATAGGTCAATTTAATGGGAAAACCGACCCAATTTATCGAAATTTGTCACTCCTTTGATGTCTCCATGCAAATTCCTCTTATAAGGAACTTCTGTGGCGAAACAATATATTTCCCGCAAATATATATACTATATGCACTGTTCGGCCTAGTCTTTCTTATATTCCTTGTCTGCAAAGCTGTAATCTCATATGTTCGCTTTCCAATCAAGAAAGAAGCGACTTTTCGCTTTCTATAGGTAGTAAAGTGAGAAGAATTCGGTTTATTGCGAAATTCGGCCCCTTAGTAATTCCCTACAATGGATCGCCTTCATCCCCACATCCCTAATAAAAGCAATGGACCTGACCAGCCTGTTTCCCATGAAAGCCATGTACTGCATCGACTGCAAGAAGCGCGTGGCAGTGGACCTTTCCAAGCAAAGCCAATGTCTAAACTGCCACTCCTTCCAAGCCACTGAAATGAGTCAGACCGCAAGGTTCCAGACCCCGGCCCAGGCAGCAGGGAGAGGGAAAAGGACAGTGGTTAGATCTGGGCACAGAAGAAATAGAGAGAAGAGGGCTGCTGCGGTAAATTCAAGGGGGAAAGTGCTGTGCGTACTAGATCTGCGGGAACTAGGCCTGTGCTTATCCGTCCGGAGCCCCGGGCAGCTCCTAGGCCTGAGCTCAGATGAGCCTTTCCTATGAAAACAGCTCAATAATTAGTCATTTTGGATAGCAATATAGAGAAACTGGGAAGTTGCAATCATGTGGATACGAAATGTAAGTGAGATTTAGATCGGAGAAGGTCTGCGTAGCTGTAATCCGCACCAATTCCTTTTCAAGTCCAGAAAGAAACGACTTTTCCCCTTTTATAAGGCAGTAAAGTTATAAAAATTCGATAAATTCGTAGTTTGTTGCGAAACTCGACACTTTTCCTCAATGCTAATTCCTACCCAGGTCCAACCCCTTCATTTCCCCGCATCCCTAATAAAAAGCAATGGACCTGTGGCGCACCAGCATGTTTTCCACTAAAGCCATGTACTGCATCGACTGCAAGAAGCGCGTGCAAGTGGACCTTTCCAAGCGAAACCAATGTCCTGACTGTCACTCCTTCAAAGTCACAGACAACAGTCAGGCCGCAAGGTCTCGGTCTCAGGCCCCGGCCCAGGTCGCGGGGAGAGGGAAAAGGACAGTTGTTAGGCCTGGACAAAGAGTGAATATCCAGCAGAGGGGAAGTGGGGAGACGGGGCAGAGAGCTGGACATAGGAGAGATCAGAGAGAGGAGGTGAAGCAGAGGGCTCCGGCGGTCAATTTGAGGGCGAAGGTGCCTGTGCAGGCGAGGGCTGTGAGAGGGAACCCTGCACCGAGTCGGCCGGAGCCCAGGGCAGTTCCCAGGCCTGA
>Ga0247837_1005551_pt1 | contig 18779 bp, 17 predicted proteins | sample LaCtaG_2_FD_187115 | JGI IMG/M metagenome (GOLD analysis project Ga0247837, IMG submission 187115) | Freshwater microbial communities from meromictic Lake La Cruz, Castile-La Mancha, Spain - LaCruzMarch2015_14.5m | ecosystem: Environmental > Aquatic > Freshwater > Lake | place: Spain: Castile-La...
CTCCCACAGCGTCTGCTCCAACAGCTGCAATTTGCAGCCCTTTGCAGCGGAGAAAAAGTTCAGATAGTTGATTTTGCCCTCAAAAGCGCCTTGCGGATTTATGAAAATAGAGTCCAAATCAACATGGAATTCTTCAGGAGTGCGACATCGGATCAGTCGTCGCAGCTCTTCAGGGTAAACCAGACCTGTATTTCCCTCATCCTGTTCCTGAAAAGCCACATGCAGCGCCCTGATTTCCCTCAAATTGCAGTGATTCACCACGAACAGCATGGACTGTCTTTGGATGGATGTGGAGATTTGGAAGCTGCGGAAGGCTTCGACGAGGCTGGGTTCCAGCGTGATTACCGGTCCTTGGGTCTTGGTGAGCCAGGGGTGTTCCAAGGCTTGCTGGGCGGTTAGGCGGGTTTGGGGGTTTTTGTCGAGTAGGGCGGTTATAAGGTTTTTCGCTTCGGAGCTGACTTGCAGCCATACGACTCCTGTGAGCGAGAACTCTCCTCGCTTCACCTGCTGTATAATCTTCCTTTCATCCTGATCATAGAAGGGATATCTGCCCGCCAGCAGCGTATACAGGATCACCCCACAGCTCCACAAGTCACTTTCAGTGCCATAATTGCCCGTAAGCACCTCAGGAGCGAGGAAGGAAGGGGTCCCTAGCAAGGTCAAAGGCGCGTTTTCGTTGAAATCCAGCTTCTTAGAGAAGCCGAAGTCGATCATTTTCAGTGGGGAGGACTCTTCGGAGCTGAGGTACATGAAGTTTTCGGGCTTTAGGTCTCGGTGCACGATTCGACGCTTGTGCAGGTAGTGAACTGCTTCGAAAATCATCTTCATGACATGCATCGCCTCCATCTCATCAAAGCGGCCCTTTGTGTGGATTCGGTCGAACAGTTCCCCCCCAGAGCAGTACTCTGTAACGAGGTGGACATACTGAGAGTCCTCGTAGACGTCGTAGAGCTTGATGATGTGGGGGTGGTCGGCTGCCATCAGGTTGTTGATTTCTCGTCTCAGACGCTCCAATGTGTTTTCACTGCCTGTCTTATCAATAGTCTTGATCGCCACATACATGGACGGGTCGCCCTTGAGGTGCCCCAGTCGCACAGTCCCGCACTTCCCCGAGTTCAGCACCCTGCCAATGACATAGAGGAAGCTGATGTCCTTCTGCCGAGCGTAGGAGGCGCCCAGGCCCAGGGCGCTTTGGCTGCGCTTGCGACTCTCCTGGTTTCCCATAGTGCTAAGGAAGCATAGTGGGAAATGGCGTCTGAGTAGGATTTCACGAATTGGACTTGTGAGAAATGGATATGCGAAGGATGGAAAGGTGGGAATTAGCAGGAATAAAGGCAAAGTAGGGATATTTAGTACTCATTTCAGGGAAATGATGCTATTATCAGGACTTTCGCTAGTTTGCAGATCTATAACGGAGGGTTGTCATCTAATTGGATGTGTGGAAGTGGGATTCGATTGAAAATTAACGCAATCTGCCTAGAAACTATCAATTAATTGCTCCCAAACTGTATTTCGCCAAATGACATGCAGCTTCTCCCTGCCCAATTCCCCCTTTTCTCACAACTCTACGCCAAATCCCGCCTCCCACAGCCTCCCTTTCCCATTCTAATGACCACATACGCAAGGGTGAGTCTCAGTCCTGACCAACTCCAAGTCCTACTCAAAGGGCTGATCCTGTCCCCCGACGAAGGCAGCAGCTTCACCTCCATCCGAGACACTCCCTTACTAGAGAACTACCCAGTGGACGCCCCCCTCACTCCTCTCGGCCAAACCGCCCTCATGCTAGCCTGTTCGAGGTGCAATTTGGCGCTGATGGGGCTATTCCTGAGGCGGGGCGCGAATGTGAACAGGAGGGATGTGCAGGGAAACAGTGCAGTTCACTACGTACTGAAGAGCCGCAAAGGGAACTTTATGATGGGTCTGGAGCTGCTTTACAATGCCAAATCTGACTTTCGGGCGCGCAACCAGTCCGGCGAATTCCCACTGGATTTGCTGAACGCCCTCTACAGCCAAGAGGAAGAAATCGACCAATATCGGGAAGTCGTGACTTCTTACCTAGACAACAGCATCAGGCGAGTCACGCTTTTGCTGCGTTTCCGCTGCAGGAGTGCTCACCGCCTCGCCTGGGGCTGAGGTAGTAATTGTAGAAATGTGGGACATTCTCAAGGACTTCGCACTGGTCGATAGAAGGGAGTACCTGCCCTATTGCCCGGTTTGCGGCAGTTTCTTCCAAACAGCGGCGGAAATCTGTATTTTGGGCTGCAAGCATTTCTTCTGCGGAAACTGCGTGTCCTACTTTAGCGGGCAAGTTGGGTACATCTGCCCCTTCGACGGACTGGAAAGCGGCCGAAACAGTGGCAAATTCATGGGAGAAGCAGTGGATTTCCTAGCCAATTGGGTCGTAGAAGTCAAGGAAAACCCTCAAATGCAGGATGAAATAGTGGACCGCCTGCTCGCAGATATCCCAATGGTGCGGAAAAACTTGAACTTTAAGGGGACTCCCTGCAGAATCAGGGCTTCAGGGGTGGTCTGCAAGGAGACTTTTCTGTGTCCCTGCGACCACGACTTGGTGAATTACCGTAAAAAGCAGTGTCCTTACCAGGCCTGTGGGAACCAAGATTGCATGTTTGACCATGGTTTCAGGTCTATACCCAAGCAGGAGGAGAGTGGAAAAGCGGGCTTGGATGCTGCTATTCAGCCATTTCCGCTAAATCGAATAGTAATGCCTCAATCTGTTCAGCTAGTCGCGAATTCGCCTCGAGCTATCGAACTTCGAGATCAAACTGCTGTGCCGAATGTGGGGGAAGAGGAGAGGTCAGGGTGTTGTGGTCTGCTTTAAGTATTTTAAAGCAATTTTGATGATTATAAGGCTAAAGCGTACTAAGGCTGGTATCCCACAAAGCTGGAAACACATCGCTTTGAAAAGGTTCTTACCTAAGCACTACTTAGGTGCTATAAAGCCTGTGCAGCATTCGTCCCAGCAGGAACTCCAGCAAAAGCTGACTCGCCTGGTCAAACGTAAGCGCAGTTTTCGCCTTCATATTGAGTTTATTGATCAATTCCGCACATTTCCTATCTCTGCGGACCTCAGCCAGGACTCTCGCAGCAATGCCGCTCCTGCACAGGTCTTGCACTCCAAAGCCGGGCTGATGCTTGCCCATAGGCGCATGCGGCTCATTTGCGAACATCCGCTTGACCTCTACGTCCAGGGCTATATCGAAGTCAAGGTTAGTGACTGCTTCGCCGTCTAACACCCTGAGCTGGAGTTGGCAAATTACCGCATATCGCATGTGAGCTTCTCTGCCCATTAGTGGGTTTCCACTGAGTTGCAGCAGTTCCAGTGAGGGCAGAGACCGCAGAATCGGCATGATTTCGTCGAAGTCGCATAAGCGATTGGCCGCAAGGTTGAGTTCCGTCAAGTGCGGCAGGCCTTCGATGCCTTCCGGCGAGGTCAGTTGGTTGTGCGAAGCAGCCAGGAGCTTCAATCTGCGCAGTTTCCGGATTGGCAGGAGACTGTTAATCATGTTGTGACTGAGGTAGAGCCGCTCCACACTCACCAGTTGGGCCAATTCCACGACGTCTGCGAGGTAGTTATAGGACAGGTTCAGTTCTTTTAAGTTTGTCAGGGAGTTGAGAGTGAAGCTTGTGTTGTTGCCGAAGTCACTCAAACCCACGTCGGAGAGTACCAGTACAGTCACATCTACCAGTCTTTCCTGGTCACTCACCTGTAATATCAGTCTGTCAGAGAGCCGACCTACACTGGACATCGGGTTGTCTGGCAAAGTCAGTCTTTCCAATATAGAGCCCAGTTCCTGACTGCCGGCGCTGGGCAGGACTCCGCTGGAGAAGGTTCCGGAGGACTGCGGAGACAAGTCACAGTCGCTGGATCGAGTAGTCGCGGAGAGATGCAAAAGAGGGGATTGGTCGATATGGGCTTGCTGCATATGGTCCTCTAGGTCCACTCTGGATGAAAAGCCTTGGGTGCAGCCTTCGAATTGACAGTGGAAGCCAGCCTGCATCTCGCGTAGTATTACCCCCAGCCAAATTAGAGCCCTGATATCCACTATGGGCAGCAAGTGCTGCGGACAAAGAGGGAAAACTCCCCTTGTGACTCTATCCGAAGAGCAAGTTCCCAGCTCCTTAGCGACTGTGCGGGTGGTAGCACCCTGTGCGGAAGTAAAAACAGCAAAATGTCCTTACTGCTTTCACTGTATCGAGGTTGTGGCTCTGCACAAGTATGTGATGTGCTACTTGTGCCAGCGGACTTGCGAGGTAGAGGGGGGTTCGAGTGCATTGGTGAAACTGCGAAGTGACCATCCGCTTAGTTAGAGGCTAGAGAGGCTTGGAACTTCTAGAAGCCCTAATGGCTTAAATAGGCATGTCTGCCACTATTACGTTTGGCCTCGAAAAAGAGGATTTCTAGGATAAAATTGGTTTTTTTGCGAAAATTTGCGGATTTTGTGGCCTGCATACTTTTCCCACAGCTGTTTATCGATTTATTCGAGAAAAAACCAAAAACTGCAATTAGTTGTTATAGAAGAGTCACGGAAAATCTGAAAAGCGATTTGACTAAATTGAGCGTGCAGAAATCCTATTTAAGGCAGAAAATCACAGAGAAAATCTCCAAGAAATAGCTAAAATTCCAGTTATTTATCTGAAAAATGATGAAATCATTGTCTTTTCTTGCCTTTAGAGGCATTCTGCATACTACTCCTGCCTACTTTAAATGTCCTCAGCTTCCCCTTCCAGTCGCTTCTTCTCCTCCTCCTCGAACTGCTTCTTGACCTTCTCCCTTTCCTGGTTCCGCATATACCTCACAATGTCAATTCTATGCATCTTATCAGTGAAGTTGACAGAGTCCACGACCTTGAAGTGTCTGTACTGCTCCCTTCTCTTCTTCGGGTAGAAGTTGAGCATAATGAAGTCTGTGATGACCGTCATGAGTTGCAGCAATCCGAGCGCAGAGGCAATTTGCAGCATTGTGTCTTTCAGTGAGAACTCATGCGCCTTCCCTCTACTGACGAAGTAGAACTTGATGCCTAAATAGCGGTAATAGTCCCTGTAGTCCACTCCATTCACAGTGTAGTGCACCACTCGACTGCATGGGGATTACTTCGCGATCACAGGTGCACTGCGACTTTCAGGGTCCATCCGGTCGTACTTAATATCCGGGGAGCAGTCATTGCTATTCGCATTGCAGTCGTACCAGAATTCCACATTCATTAACGCTCCTGTCCGACTGATATCGTCCAAATTTATGTTTTCCTCGCCTATTATGTCGCCCACTGTATACACTATTGCTCGGTCGTCATCGTAGGTTTCTAAGGGATCGTCGTCTTCGTTGATAAAGTAGTCGGAGTCGAGTTGCTCGAATTTGACCCCGGCGTAGAGGTAAAAGCGGATGCTTTCGATGCCTTGGAGACGCACTTCTTCCACAGGGGTGTTGCGACTGTTTTCAATGTCAGGACACCACCGCAGCTGCCGGCACTGCCCATTGCTCATACATTCCGCCATCTGTCTGGGAGGGTTGGAGGGACAGTCAATGTTCGCTGAGCAGTCAGGCCCGCAGTAGTCCACTCTTTGCCCTCTGATAATGAAGACTCTAGTGGCTATGAAGGGGCCTGTGGGGTCCATTTCCGGGTAGACCAGGTCTCCTAAGTCCCAAGCGAGGCGATTTCCGGCTGCATCACGACTGAAAGCCTTGCCTTCCACTCGATAGTATAAGTACCCCAAGTTCTGCACGCGAGTCTCATACTTCTTGAGCGTGTAAAAGGCCTGTACATATCGCTTACGTAGAAAACTATATAGAACAGCACTGCGCCCCTCAGGAACAGAGACAAGAGCGCGATTGTTTTGTCCGATATTATCACGTATTTCTTGGTCGTGTAGGAGAAGACTTCGTCTGGGTCTTTGCCCAGTGCGCGCTCCAGCCACCCTGCATTCGCCATTATACCAGGAACCGCCCTGTGCCATATGTAATGTTCTTAGGTCTGCTCCGCTGGATGAACGTCAGACCGAAATACACCTCCGAGCAGTTCCAGTGAGTCCCAGCCAGAGAAGTATGCGAAGAGCTGCTGAGCTGCGCAGGGGGCAGCGGAGACCGAGCAATCGAGCTTCTGCGCACTCTAGCCGAAGCCTTAGTCTGGGCCGAACAGAACAAACTCGACCTATTCGCGTACCCCCCAGCCAGCATCTTCCAAGCCAAGCAAGTCCCCGCCCAGCTGAAAGCCCTGCTCTCCGCAGTCCCAGACAGAACTGTGACTTTGCAGCTTATTCAAACTATCAGTCTTCTGTCACACAACATCAACGCGAAGGCCTCGAGAGGTATGTCTAGGCAGTGCATCTCCACGCTCACAACTTCCTCAACGACGTAATTGCCTTCCAATTCGACTTCACTGACGAGGAAATCGCGGAGAACTATATGTCCTGGCTGAAGGGACTGGCCACTCGGCTGACTCCTGACCTGGTGCAGTACTACTTCCCTCGAGGCACGTGTCCGTTGCTAGTGCAAGCGCAGAAGTTCTTCGCCTACCCGGAGGCCATGACTAGGACTGCTGCGAGAACTGTGGCTTTGTGTCTGTTCAAGACCAAGCATCCGGACGTAGTCCGTATTGCCTGCGATATCGGCTTTTTCACCCATTTCATTTGCCATATACGCAAGCAGTGGTTCGACATCGATGCTTTGATATCTGCAGGGACGTCAGAAAGCAGCACGAAACTGCAAATTGCGGTAGACGAGCAGATCGATCATTTGTACTATTTGAATGATTTGTGTGATGTGGGCCATACCACCCTCATGAATGCAGTAGGGGATGAGCTGTTGAAGCAACTGCTATTGCCTATGGTCGCCGGCTCTCTGGGAGTCACTGGGACGAATAGAGGCGCGGTGTCCATACAGTGGGCGGAGTTCATGTTTGTGCAGGTAATTACGGTGTTGAAGCATAGAGCGGTGGTAAACGGCCTTATTGCAGCTGTGTTTCTCAGGGAAATCAGCCCAGATTTGCTTCAACTGTGCCTGGGAGACATCCCTCCAGCCCCTTCCTTCCCTTCCTACAGCTCTCCAGTCCTCCTGAAGCCAGATATCAAGGATCCCCACAGTCCCAAGTCCGCTCTCAGGGCTGTCTGCAGAGTCCTCGACTGGGTTCAAGGCCTGGACCCGCTTCCCTGCACAGTCCCCAACCCCATTCGAGTCGAAACACTCACTTTCCTGCGTTCTAAGGACGACAACCTCATAGTCCTGACCTGCCTCACCCTCTCCGCCCTCCTAGTCACCCCAGATCTGCAAAGATCTGTACTAGTCGCTGCAGGCCTGCTACCGAAAGCGCAAGTGAAGGCGCAGGCTTTGTACTCTGCAGTACTCGCAGAATTCCAAGGACCGGAAAAGGCACCGAGGCCGGTAGATGCGGAAATACCGAAGTTGATGCTGAGCATTGTGGCCTGTGAGCCTCCCTTTCGCCTTACTACTGTTACCCTGGTCTGTCAGCTGATATTAGCCCTAGAAAACGGCCTTTCTGAGGAGCATTTTGCCTCCCTGGATCGGACTCTATTAGTGGCTCTGCAGAAAGTCAACTTCCTGCGAAGTAAAAGCTTTTATGTGGACTGTTTTGTGGATTTGTTCGAAGAAGCTCGAGAAGAAGTGATAAAATTAGACCTAACGGCCAAAATTCCCTGCGATATTCACTATTTAGTCCCGCTTTCAGAGCCAGAAACAGCCAAACTGCCCTTAAACGACCGCGATCCGAATGGAGAAATCGAAACAGCTCGCAGAGATATCCACTTTCTCCTGCTTTTACTGAAGCTGAGGGCTTTATTGCGAGGCGAAATGGACACTTTGGCGGCCTTCGCCCCTCAGACTGAGTACTCTGAGGGCCGTTCTTACGCCTTGCAAGACTTCGAAAGCACCCAATGTGTCCTAAAACAAGCACATACAAGTCTGCCCTGTCTCCTACTCTCCAACCCCACTTTCTTCCTCCTCGCCTCTCCCACTCCCCCAAACCACTTAACCCTGTCCACAGCTGTGAGTCTCCGCAAGGTGGAAGCCATGGTAGACCGGGCGGACCCCCGCACTCTAGTACTGGCGCTGAAGCAGGGCAGCAGTGGACAGGCGGAACTGCAGTTTGCCAGTGTGCAGGTGTGTGGGCAGGTCAAGAAGGACATTGACGCCTGCAGGAAGGAGGCACAGGCAGCGGAGTTGGGGAGGACGGAAGCACTGCTGCAGGCGCTGGATAGGACAATAGGAGGGGATAGTAAGGACTGATGTATACGTAAATAGACTATTTGAGGGGAATTGGCGGCATGAAAGCTAAAATATGGTTTCGATTTGCCACTTATTGGTAGTTTTCCCTACTTTTAGACCTTATCAGACTGTTGTAATGTGGAAAACGGAGGAACTCACTAGAGATCAGAAGATGTCCCCAAGTCCTCTCCCTACTCCCCATTCTCTGCCTAAGTATGTCCCCTAGCCAAGTCTATATAAACACATAAATGAGCAGTCTCTTCAGTTGCTTCTCCCGCAAGCCAAAGAAGCCTATTCCCACAGTCCCTGCCTGTCTCAAGTACCACACCTCTGAGTTGTCCGCACTCACCTCCCGCCCAGAGGAAGCTGATTACGAGCAATTCAGCCAGTGCAGACCCAGGCCCGGCCGTACAGTGAACAGGCCGCTAGGAGAGTACCAGTTTCCAAGAGTAGAGTCAACGCTGGAGAGGCAGGCAAGCACGTCTACGTAATCAAGTCTTTGGACAGTGGGACTAAAGGTGTGAGGAGAAGGACAGCAACAAACTGGTATAGCCAATAGTTGCCTAACTCCTTTGTCGCTAGTCAATAATGTACCTAAGCCGAGCTGTTTATCCTGGGAAATGTAGACTCTATTTACTGAAATTCCTGCAAGGTTATATCCCAAAAGCTAAATTTCGCTAATTGTCTATATTAGTTATTTGGCGGTTGTCCTCTCGAATATCCCTTCAAATTTAAGGTTTGGATATGCCCAAATTCGCTGTCTCTAAACACTACTTCCTCAGGTGAAATCGAGCAATAAATTCGCCTAAATGAGTCTAAAGACTGAGACTTTGAAGGATATTCGGAACTTCCTTCTTAGCAGATTCTTTCTCCGAGCACTAGAGTAAAGCCAAGTGAACGATTAGCCTGTGCCAGAACTGGAACAGAGGTAAATAGGGAAATTGAGACCATACAGTGAGTCTAGCTGCAAATTGCCTATATTAACACCCTAACACCTTCCTCTAAGATTACTGTGGCGGAAGGCAGTGCCTGTATAGAGCCCTTCCATAATCTACCCAGTTTCCCAAGTCTGCATGCATAATCTCTCCCACTGCATATAGATATAAATGAACGGCCTACTGAGGTGCTTTACTTGTCAGCGGAAGTCCAAGAAGGCAGTGCAGTCCACTCCCCACACTTCCAACCGGCACTCCGAACTTTCCACCTGCCATAAAGCCAGTTCGCAGTCACTGCCCTCAGACCTGGGAGAAGCTAAATATGAAGGACTGGGCCAGCGGAGACATAGACCAGGCCGAGCTGCCAACAAGCCGCTAGGCGAGTACCACTTTCCCAGAGTGAAGTCACTGGCTGAAGGCTAAAATAGTCCATCCCTAGTGTGCGCTCTGGTCTAGTACATGGAAGTCTGGACTGAGAGGCAATAGCTTCCCTTGAGTGCCATTGCAGTACAGCGAAATACATTGCTTCCAGTAACTTTCGCTGCAGTTGGTCGGTCCTTCACCCTGCAGCTCCCTCAGTCTTTTTCTCCTAACCTACCACTGCAGTTCTGCTTGGCGGTATAGCTGTAGACCTGCTGTACCCGGTAGGGATTGAAGCAGAAATGGCAGTACTGCCTCGACTACAGGTAAAGCGGTGGAGGTAATCACAGAGAAACACTCCCATCTACCTTTCAACACTCCTGAAAAACACATATTCCGACATAATTGACCGCGCAAATCTCGATTTCGCTGTCGAAAAGGTAATAAAAGTGCTATATTTACAGTACTTAGCCCAGTCTACTAGCAAAACTCTCCCTATCCACCGCCTCAACTTCCCTCTTGACAGCCTCCACCTGGGTCAGAAACTCCCTCGCCTGCTCCACTTCGCCTATCCCAAATATCTGGTCAAACCAGAACAGGCCGATATCCACAGGGTCTGAGTACAGTTTCGCATTTAACTCTGTTAGTCTGTGCTGCGCGAAAGGCTGCAGATAGGCACTTAGTCGGGCGATGGGCTGGTGAGAGGGGGTTAGTTCGGGGTGATTGGCAGGGAAAGAGAGGTAGTAAGGGAGGGATTTGGTGTACAGCTGCTTTACCAGTTCGGTTAGTACGTAGGCGGGAACAAATCTCCCACTTTCCATGTCCTTACGAATATGTGCCAAAGCGGGAGTGAGGATTTCCCCATACTTCGGCAATAGTTGCACTTCCGTCAGACAGTGCAGTGGATCTGAGGTGAAAAAGGCGTGATTGAGGCAGTCAGCCACTGTAAAGCGGCTGGCAGCCTCCATCGCTAGCATCCCTTGGAGCAAACTAACACAGTCCTCTGTCACTTCCGCAGTCAACACAGCGTTCACAGCGGCCTCTGCCGCCTGAAAGGTCAGCTTCCCTGTCAATATGCAGAGGAATACACAGCCCAGAGACCAGACGTCACTGGCTGTGCTGAAGGTCTGGCTCTGCTGCAGCTCTGGCGCCCAGTAGGCCAGGTTTTCCCTGCAGTGCTCCAGACTCACTCCCCACTCATTGGGCTTCGCTGCGAGTTCGAAGTCGCAGAGCTTGAGCTGCGCTCTGAGAGAGTTGCTGTCCAGAGCGATGTTGGACGGAGCTAAATTGCGGAGGACTACTTCTCTGCTATGCAATGAACCCACTGTGAGGAGCAGACTACGCATCCAGGACTTCGCCACCAGCTCATTCACAGGTGCGTTCTGAGCGAGGAAGTCGTGCAGAGTGCCTCCCTGGAGGTACTCCAGCACCAGTATTTGCCGCTCATTGAGGCAGTTTTGGAAGGACTCGAGGAAGGATATGACGCCCGCCTCCTCCTTTTCAGACACTATGGCGGCTTCAATCTTGCAGCATTCCGGGAACTTCGAGCTGTAACACTTGAGCACTACAGTGCGAGAGGCTATCAAGTCCCGCACTTTGTACGCTTCACAGATCTCGTTGTGGTGCAGCAGGGTCATATCCGAGTTAGAGTAGCGAAATTGGAATAGGAGCTGATGCTGGTTGATGCGCTGTGTGGGGTTCAACTCCAGCATCTTCGGAATCAGCTGCTTGGAGAAGGATTCTACTTGCAAATTATGCAGTTTGTGGAGTCGGAGCACCACTTGCGGGTCACTCCCACTCGCAGGACCTACCAACATGTCCAGGTACACCAGTCCTAAAGAGTAAATGTCCACTTTTGAATCGTAAGCGGCTTTTCCGTCAATTTCCGGAGCCTTATAAAGAGGAGTGCCCAAGTTGGTTATGCCAGCTCCTTCTGCAGTGTTTTTGGAGACGCCGAAGTCGCAAATTCGAACTTCTGCGTGTGCGTTGGATTGTGTGAGAAGGATGTTGGCGGGCTTGATGTCTCTGTGGAGGATGTTCTGCTCCCACACTTCATTCAGGCCCAGAACTAACTGCTGCATCCAGTTGTGAGCGATGTATTGGTCTACGCACTTATTCGCCCTCAAATAGTCGCTCAGTGACCCTCCTGGCAGGTACTCCATCACAATCAACGCCAATCCCTCCTCCACTTCTCCCAGGTACATCACTTCCAAGCACTTCACAATGTAGGGAGAAGTCACTTGTCTCAAATTCGCGATTTCCCTCTCTAAGTATATATGCGACTGCTTGGTCATGCGGATTTTCTTTATTGCAACTGGCAGATTTGTAGAGAGTTGGACACCTTTGTACACTTTGCCCTGGCCGCCACTGCCGATTTCGCAAGGTTCGAAAGAGTACTTATCTGCGAGAAGCTCTTGCAGTGACATCGAATGGATCTATATTATATAGACTGGAGATGTGGGCAGTTAGGCTAATTGCCCGGACGGAGGTCTGGGTTGGGAATGAGTCTGGCCAGGGACAGGGAAGTGTGGTAGTCCAGCAAAGGAGGCAGGGCGTACTTGTTGAAGGGAGTACTGAACTGCTCTTGGTAGTGCGTTTGATGGTCCTGGGGACCTACGAGCCAGGTCGCCACCTGTCCACTGCCCTTGTAAAGAGCCCTCTTCCGAGCTTTTAGGTCGCTGTAGGAGAAAGACTGGGAAAGTTGGGAAGTTGGCCGAGCGGGATGAGGCTTTGGGACGTCTTTCGGGGGTAAAGAGCCAATAGAACTGCGGTTTTGCCTATGAAAAGCGAACGATTTAGACAGTAACTGAGTTGTGGGGTCCGTATACGTGTGCTTCATTTCGCTGATCAAGGTTTTGGGGTAGTTGACATAGGCGAGAATGGACCTGAGAGTGCTGAGGACCAGTTGCACGCAGACTTCCGAGTCCTTCAGCGAGATCCAGTTCCTTAAATATCGCCTAGCCTCTGGATTTAGGACCTGGACACAGGGGAACTTGTCGAATCGGGCGCTGGTGAGTAAGGCTGTGCTGGTCCTGTCCTGTGTGAAGTCACTGTCATAGGTGGACAGCATGGTTCTGCGGTTGAGTTCCTGGTAGGCCTCTTGGAAACTGGCTTCAGAGAAGGTAGTGCCGAGGCCTTTGCGGAACTTCTTCGTGCCTTTGTGCTTGTAAACGGCCGCCAGCAGTTTGAGTCCTCTGATGTCATTGGGGTCTGCAGACTGGAGCCACAGAGCGGCTTTGGGCAGAAGGGAGGGCTGCAGGAGAGCTGCCAGCACCCGCTGCTTTTCTAGCTTGCTCATACCAATATGTCTCTATTGAACTGGGCTTATTTAACAACTTAGACTTGCGCTAGAAGGAAATCGTGGAAAGCTCGCGGTCGTCTGAAGGCTGTGAAAGTGGAGTGAGCAGCAGCTGCATGGAAAACTCATCGAAGCACTCCCAAACCAACTTCTGCCTTAAGTAGGCGTACAAGCGCTGTCTAGGCCTTACCTCTCCCTGCAGCTCTAGCACATGTCCTTCCTTCAGCGCCAGCATTCTGAGCAGTAGGATGAACAGCACATGCTCGCCTTCCACAAGAAACATGTCCATCACTCGAATGGCCATCGCGTGGGGAGTGCTGCAGGAGAAAATGGTCATGAGGAAGGGAGTGAAGGGCATGGCGACCTGCACTTCCTGCTCTTGGAGGTGGCGAAAGACCCTAGGAAGCCGCTTTTTTACCTGAGTTTCGAGGGATTTGAGCAGAGATACCAACTTGGGAGTATCATTCCTGCCTATTCCTCACCTGAACATGTTCCTCCACCCGTATCTCTTCATGATCTGCACAAACGTCCAAAACGCCTGCTCCTCAGAGGGAATCTCCGCTATGAGCAGACCTGCAATGAAGCCCATGCCCTGGCAATACCCAATGTCATGGTCATAGGCTGAGTAGGCTCTGAGCAAATTGGACAGGGCGGTTTGCCCATACCCGTCTTCCTCCCTGAACATATCCATCCCTGGGAAAGTCCTATATACGTCCCTGGAAATGCTATCGGCCACTTCTGGGTTCTCACAGGCTTGTAAGTGACTGTAGACTTGGCTGGAAAAGCAGGCAGCCAGGTCCGAGCCTTGGCTGAGGTAGTACCACAGTGAGCCTCGCAGGCTGCTGGGCAGGCCGTGAAGTGCACTGCAGCCCACTCTGGCAGAGTTCAGATTCTTCACTGTCTCATTCCGGGCGAGGATCAGTCCCCAGTCCCTTTCTGTCAGCGGCTCCATACAATTCCCATATGGCGGCTGAGAAAGTCTCTATCACCTTCGATGAAAGCAACCAAATCCGCGTGCTGGAGTCGTCGATGTACAATGAGTCTCTAGCGCTGCAGACTGAGAGCTACAACTTTGTGTCCAAAATCAAGACTTTCGAGGAGACGGTTGGCGGGCTGGTGGAAATGCTGGACCAGCAGGCCAAGAAAATCGAGGAAGTCAAGCTGCAAGCCGTAGGCACGAGGAATAAAGCGGAGGGAGAGGCGGAGACAAGAAAGAAGAAGCAGCAGGAACTGCAGTTTTTGATCAATGAGAAGTTGGGGGAGTTGGAGAGATACGCGTACCAACTGGACTCACTCACGAAGGTGGAGACGGAGCAGAAGCTGCTCATTGAGAAACTGAGGAATAACGAGGCCTAGATAGAATGGCAGAGGCACAGGGAGATAACTGCTTATAGAGATATTGAAATGCCTCGAAATAGCCCACAAATAGCTACATTTCGGCTGATTTGTCCATTAGCATAGTCCATTTCCTAGGTTAGTCTTGGAGTTATTGGGTACCAGACAACAAAATTGGGATTTGCTGAAATCCTTATGATAATAGACTTCATCAGTTCCTACTTTTCCAATATAGAGGAATTTCAACCTCTCTGAATCGGATTCAGCCCAGAAACGATTAGAACGCTTCTAAGTGTCTGGCGAGAAATATGAAAAGTTGCTAGGTGAAACTCTTAAAGTCGCAAATTTACCTAACGGAAGCAGTCGGAAGTGCTAAAAAGGCGGTTTCAACTCCTGCGCTTGCGACATTGCGGTTATTAGGATCTGACTGCTGGCAGCCGAATAGTTTCGTTTCTGGGATAAAAACCTTATTACTGTGAAAATTGGGCGAATATAGTAAGATTACATGGCTGAGGCGAGACCGGAGGGGCGTGTAAGGCCCGTCCCTCCTCCTACACCCGAAGAACCCGCTCTCTTCCAGCCTTCCAAGCTATTCTCTTGCCCCTCCCAGGATAGCATCCAGACCTCCAGCACCTACCTGACCGAAGAAGGCGAGGAAGACGCGCCCAGTCCCTACATCCTCAGAAACCTCACGACTGGGCAGACTTTAGACCTGCGCGAAGAGTGCAAGCCCGGCTTCTCCGCTCGCTATGCCCAGGTCACCTCCGCCAAACTCAATGAAGCTTTAGGACTTTGGTAAGCACTATGTAGTGAAAGCAGACAAAAACTGACAATGAAGTTGCACTCCGCTGCACGGACAGGAGACTCGAAGGAGGTGAAAAGGCTGCTGGAGCAGGGAGCCAATCCCAGTGCGAGGCTGGAGGAGGACTGGACTGCGCTGCATGTGGCTGCGTATATGGGGTTTGGGGAGGTGTGTGCGATGTTGATTCGAGAGAGAAGTGAAGCCACTGCTGTGACTGCGGCGGGACTGACCCCTCTGCATCTCTCGGCGAAGATGGGACATGTCGAGGCTGCACAGGCGATTCTGATGGCCACCCAGACATCATCAAGCACAGAGTTGCGAGAAGTCTTAGACGCTGGAGACGCGAACGGAATGACAGCCCTGCATTACGCCACTGAACGCGAAGACGAAGCTATGGCCGAGCTGCTTCTCAGCTACGGAGCCAGTCCGACCCTCAGCAACCATGTGGGAGACTCGTCGTTCAGTCTGGCAGCGGACAGCAGCCTTTACGAGGTGCTCAGGGAGAGCATTGAGAGGAAGTGGGGAAGTCTGCCGCCGGAGTTTTTGCCCCAATGGACAGTTTCCTTGCCTATTTTGCAGCATATTACCTTGGAGTCCGATGTCAGTTCCCTCTCAGATTCCCTCATTGACATGGAAGTCTCTCCGTCCTTCTTCCGACCTATAGGCTTTCTCGGCAAAGGAGCCTTCGGCGAAGTGTTTCTAGTGGAGTACGAGGCCTCAGGCGAGCTGTTTGCCCTCAAGAGCATTGAAAAGGGCAGAGATATGAAGCAGTACCTGCAGACTGAAAGGAACGTACTGACCCGTCTGGACCACCCCTTCATAGTGCGTCTGCACTGGGCGTTCCAGACCACTAGTCACCTCTACCTGGTGGTGGACTACTGCGCAGGGGGAGACCTGAGTGAGCTGCTGGCCAGGGAAAAGGCGCTTTCAGAGGAAGTGGTGCAGTTCTACACAGCGGAAATCATCCTCGCAGTCGAAGCCTTGCACAGTGAAAATGTCCTCTATCGTGACCTGAAGCCTGAAAACATCGTCCTAGACCAGGACGGCCACATCCGTCTCACCGACTTCGGCCTAGCGAAGGAAGCAATGCCGGCCTGGGCCATGACTCGCTCCTTCTGCGGACCTCAGGGCTACTTTCCTCCTGAAATGGTCCGGCAGCAAGGCCATGGCAGAGCCGTGGACTGGTACATGCTGGGCTGTCTTGTGTACGAAATGCTCACAGGAGTGCCACCTTTCCGAGCTCGCGAGTCATCCAGGCTGTACGAGAAAATACAAAGCGGCAGACTGAAGTTCCCCCGCAAGATGTCCTTGGAGGCGCAGGACCTGATACAGTGCCTGCTCCATATCGACAGTGAGGAGCGACTGGGACGCAATGGAGCGGCTGAGATCAAGGCGCATCCGTTCTTTGAGGGCGTGGACTGGGACCGAGTCCTGGCCAAGGAGGTCAGAGTGCCACTGATGCCCACACATAAGCAGCACTGCAGTCTCACAGGCCGGAGAGTCTTCAGCGACGAGGACGAGCAGACTGAAAGTCACGTGGACGGATGGAACTTCAGCCGGGGAGTTTAGAGACCAAGTGCAGTGTTGATATTGTCTATAGCCATTCCCATATGTCCGGACTTAAAAGCAACCTTCAGGACTCGGATAGTGACGAGGAGCCGGAATTCCTGCAGTACAAAGTGGTGCTTCTAGGAGACGGCACCGTGGGGAAAACGTCCGTTGCAATGAGACTGTGCGATGCCGAGTTCTCCACGAAGTACAAGCAGACAATCGGACTGGACTTCTTCGTGAAGCGGATGGTGCTGCCCGGCTCCGTGCACGTAGCCCTGCAGATTTGGGACATTGGCGGGCAAAGCATAGGGTCCAAGATGCTAGGCACGTATGTGTACGGCGCCCAGGCAGTGGTGCTGATCTACGATATCACCAACTACCAAAGCTTCGTCAACCTGGAGGAGTGGCTGCAGGTGGTCAATCAGACCTTTGCGGTGGGGGACAAGCCGTATATGGCGCTCGTGGGGAATAAGACAGATCTGTTCCACCAGCAGGTCGTGAAGCTGGATAAACACAACAAATTCGCAGATGACAATACGCTCTACTCCTATCTACTCAGCGCCAAGACCGGGGACCAGCTCTACAACACCTTTTACCGCATAGCAGCTGACCTGGCCGGAGTAGTGCTCACCGCTGACTTCGTAGAGGCAGCCACAGTCCCCATTCGAGCGGAAGTGGTGGAGTATGCTAATGCCCCAGTGCCTGCGCCTGCTTTGGAGCAGCGACCTGATGATAGCCAGACGCCTAAGAAGAAAGGCAAATGCGAAGTCTTCTAAAAGGACTATTCTAGAACGACCAGGATTTCCGTGTCATTGTAGAAATACAGCTTCTCCTGCAGCACCCTCTGTCCTGCCTGTGGCCAGCAATTGGTTGTTAGATCAGATTCTTTGGCTTCAGGCAGATAGATGTCTCCGGGGCTTTTCTTAGGAGCTCAAAGCGCTTCACTAGGACACGGTTTAGAAGAGGAATCACCTTCTTGAACTGGGTTGCCATTATTGCTTCTCAGTCGGACTAACTCCTCTACGACTCGACGGCCGCTTTTCATCTACGGACAGGCAACACTCTTTTTCATGTGATTTTGACGGTAATAGTGTCTGAATAGAGTAAATTGTGGTGAAGAGGAAAAGTCTTAATTCCCGCCAGGGAGTACTGTGAAACTGATAGCCAAGTGGCTAATAAGCCCTACTAAAGCAGAGCAAGTAATGACGGCAGAAGTGGGGCTCTACTAAGGAGCCAACCGCTACCCAAAAGTGAAGACGAGTCGTCATTTTGATGGCTCTAAGTCTGTAATAATGGCTGCGCTTCGTGCCTTGATTCTGCTTCTCGGTCTCATGAGCGTCCACGGATTCATGTCAAACCTCAGTGAAAGCTCTATTCCGCCGATGAAAATTGAGCATAAGTATGAAAACAATAACTGCAAAAGTTACATGTGTACACCTGTGAATCATACCTTGGCATCAGGTGTCTGCGTTTACGACAATAGCGCCTGTTGGAGCAATGCCGTATGGTACCTAACACCATGCAATGACTTTGTGGAGCCTTCCTATTGCGACTTGAGCCAAATGGGGTGCAATCATTGGCAGAGTTCATGCACAGAAACTCCAGGAGTAAAAAGTCAAGCCTTTCCCGGAGAGAAGTGTGCCACTAACAGTACTTGCAACACGAATCTTTGTGATGCCACTACTGAACTTTGTGTAGGAGCTGCTGCAGGGTCCTTCTGTCTGGACAGTTCGTACTGTGGACAGGGACTCTACTGCTCCGCAAACCTGTGCGTTCCTCAGCTCGATGAAGGTGGAATTTGCACCGCTGATTACCAATGCCAGAACACCCTAGGCTGCAACACGACTAACAGAGCTCCTGGAACCTGTGTCCCTTACCTTTCAATTGCTAAAGGAAAAGCTGTGGCGAACTGTGGCAATAACTCTCCATATCAGAGCAGTCTGTGCATTACAGGCAGCTGCTACTTGACTGAATCATACTACGGCAACGGTAATGGAGTGTGTATGGACCCTATCATATCCCTCAACCCAACTCCTCAAATTTGCAATTCGAACTCCGACTGTGTTGGCAGTGCAGATGGAGTCCAGTTTTTAGGTACTTGTTACTGTGGCGTCTGTCGGAACACAAGTGGATTCACGAACGTGGGACATAGCAATGTGAGGTACAATTAGCCTTGAGCGTATTATTGCGCTACCTCTGGAGCCAGGTGAGGACTGTCTTCAAGTTGCAAAGCCAGTAGAATGATGTTCACTCATTTGGCCC
>Ga0247837_1005558_pt1 | contig 18753 bp, 8 predicted proteins | sample LaCtaG_2_FD_187115 | JGI IMG/M metagenome (GOLD analysis project Ga0247837, IMG submission 187115) | Freshwater microbial communities from meromictic Lake La Cruz, Castile-La Mancha, Spain - LaCruzMarch2015_14.5m | ecosystem: Environmental > Aquatic > Freshwater > Lake | place: Spain: Castile-La...
ACGCAAAGATCACTAATAAAGGCAAGATTTGAACCAGCATCCAAATGGAAAACCCCTGCTTCCCGAGCAATGCTTGCCCCAGTCCGCCAAAAGAAAGAGTCATCCAAGTCGCAAACAGATTCGCCAGCGCTGTCAAAATTGCGACACAGACGACAGCCACATACTTGCTTAGAAGCAATGCAAATCGAGGTGCAGGTGTAGCAATCAATGCTTCCATCGTGCCTCGTTCGCGCTCTCCCGCTGTTAAGTCAATGGCTGGATACACTGCCCCGGTAATCGTCATTAAGATAAGTACAAGCGGAATGACTCCGGCGATCGACATCGACATGTCCGCCACTGCCGAACCGATACCCGTGCCTCGCATCGTGATAACTGAAGGTAAACGAGCGTCGACGCGCTTGCGACTCGCTTCGAATTGAGAATCGTTTACGAGCTGCATGGCCCGCCGAAACTCGGACATTGCGGCCTCACTTCGAGAATCTCCCTCCCGAAACTCTACTTGGATATCGATTGAAAACGCTTCTCCTTGTTCGAGCGGAACACTAGCGGACGTGACTTGGGAAACCGCAAGGTCAACTTCTGACGCTTGCAAAACATCGTGGGGCGTTAGATTCTCGATCACTCGAAGACGAAACCCAATTCGATCGGGTGCAATTGCAATCAATGGATCAGGGTCGATTTTCGATGCAACTTCGTCTTCATCCGGTGCTGGCGTATTCTTGGTTTCACTTTGCGGCGCATCCTTGATTTTGCCTGTACGCAAGATTCGGATCGGAGATTCCGTTCCGGATTGGCTAAGTTGCCGCGCTCGTATTAATGCATCCTGTATTTGATATCCAGTCTTTTGGTCGGCTGCGGCAATAATGTAGGCTGTCTCGGGCGAAGATTTGGAAATGCTCCCAATCAACAACCGTTGCAGAGCCATACTCAGCAGTGGATAAACCAGAATAGGCATCAAGACAAGCGTCATAATCGTGCGACGATCTCTTAAGCTCTCGCGAAGCTCTTTTTGGCACAATCGCCATAACCGACCATTGCCTAAGTATTCTTTCATAGTGTCTGAGATACCGGGGGAATGGAGTCGGACTCATTGAGGAGTCCAATAAAGATATCGACCAAATGTTGCTTGCCCGTTTTTTGCTGCAAATCGTGGAGCGATCCTTCAAACTGCATATTGCCGCGATGCAGCAGCCCAAAGCGATCGCAGACTCGTTCCGCTTCATCTAAACGATGCGTTGACAACAGAACCGACTTGCCCCGCTGTCGAAGCAAATCAATAAATCGAAACACCGTCTGGCTCCCAACCACATCCAACCCACGAGTAGGCTCGTCGAGCAACATCACGGGCGGATCGTGCATCAACCCGCGAGCAAGAGTTACCCGTTGCTTTTGGCCAGTACTAAGAGTGCTGCAACGTTGGTCAAGAAATCGTCCGATATCCAGCAATAAGGCAAGCTCCTTGAGTCGCTCCGTGGCGATCTCCATATCGACCGCGTACAAATCGGCGAAATACAAAAGCATTTCCCGAACCGTCAGCCACGGATAGACGCCATCATTGGTCGAAATCAGTCCCAGCTGACGCCGAATTTCGGAGCTCCCACGATCGGACCGAACGCCATTGATTTCCACATGCCCAGAATCAGGCTCCAAAAGCCCCATGAGCATCCGAATCGTAGTCGTTTTCCCTGCGCCGTTGGGACCAAGAAGCCCATACACCTCGCCGCTGCCCACATGGAAACTTAACGAATTGACGGCAACTAACGGAGTCCCTCGAACCTGGAATTGCTTGGTCAAATGGCACGCAGCGATCATTCCGCCTTCAATTCTCAATGAGTTTAAGTGCTTGTGCTCGAAAGCCCTTTCTTGAACAATGGCTTCCAAAAGCAATATCCGAACTAAGCTTTTTCAATGGACGCCAGTATAAGCTACAGGGTCAATGCAGTGAATCTCGCCAACGCCATACAAGCCTATCAATTCAATAAATTCACTCGAAAATTGAATCGAAACTCGAAGCACTCTTTCTGCTTGTAGCTGCAGTCACTTCGCTCCAGCTCAAGGCGAAACACGAAGCGACTGAAAAAATTGCTCTGGAATATCAATCGCTTCGGCCTGCGTTTCGGAAAGTGTTGTTCTTAAACCTTTTGTCTTAGCTCCTTCTACTCCATTGACGTAAACCATCATCAAAATTTGTCCGTTCACTTCGAAAACCTCTGTGACGCTTGATGGCATGCCTGCGGTCCTGCGCATTTTGACTCGGAATCCACTTAAGCCTGCTCGCTCCGAAGCGATAACGTCCTGATCCGAGGTCATTCCAGCTGCTTTTAAATTAGTTATGTAATTGTCAAGGCTCGCTCCCTGCCCATTCGGCGAACGAATCGTTGCTATCATGAACTCCGATCTGGTGCGTGGATTCGAAATCGCTTTACCAGAAACAGAAGCGTCGCGCATTGTCGGTTCAAACGGCATACCTGGCGCGTCCGCCGAATAGCCCCCCGCCGATATCGTCTTCGCACTGGTCATATAGAAATAAAATGCTCCTCCACCCCCGCAGCACAACAACACGCAAACGCCCATCACAGCGCCAAGAATCGAAAGGACCAGCTTGATCGTCGATCCGCTACCTTGCTTCTTGCGGGGGCGTTGTTTCGCCGGCGATGGCACATAACTTGGCGGGGAAACATTTTGCTCACCCCAGGTGTTTGCCGGTACCGAGTAATTCGCTTGGGTTGGATAACCGGCTTGGGTTGGCGGCAGAAAGTCTCCCAAGTTCGCAAAACCATCTTGCTGAAAACTTGCCGGTTGCTCCTTACGAGCCTCCTGCGACTTCGGCAGCGAGGGACGCAGATCTTGAAATGTTTTGGACTTTGGGCTCTTGGCTGGCGAGGTGGGGACGACTGGCGTCGTCGGCTTTGGATTCGAATTCTTCAGCTTTGACACGGGCTTGGGAAGAACATCCACAGTCTTGACCGGAATATATCGCTCAATGGTGAAGATCTCGGCGCAGTTCGTGCATTTTCCCTTTCGACCTTCTTTGTCTGGCGTCCCTTCGAACAACTGCTTGCACCTGGGGCATTCAAAAGGGAAAACCGAATCGTCTTCCAGAACGTCCTGCAAATCAGTTTGGAAGCGAATCGTAAAGACGTGCGCACAACTTTTGCAGCATCCACGAGTGCCATCCAAAGAGGAGTCGCATTCTAGGGTTGCACGACACTTTGGGCACGGGACCCCTTTTCGATCCGGAGAAGAATCCACATCGCTAGGTTCGTTGAAATCTGGGATCTGAAGACGTTCCGAACAACCGGGGCATCGACTGAATTTTCCGGCGGTTCCATCTGGAACGCGTAGCGTTCTCGAACAGGCTGTGCATTGAAATTCGATTGGCATAATGGCTACTTGAGGAACAAAAGGGCGTCACCCAGCTTAAGCTTCCACTCAAACGATTTCAACCACAGAAACTGGGCTTCTAGCTGCCCTGAGTTGAATTGCGGCCATTCGTCGCTCGCAACTCGGGTGCATCCAGCTTGATCGCCGCAGATTTCCTTCGCCGTAGATCTTACGCAAAGCAAGCATCAATTCGTCGGCGCTTCGTCCATGCCCCTCGAAATTCAGTGGTACGTTTTGGTCCTGGAATGCGCTGTCTCGCCTGGCACCCAGCTTGATTGCAATTCGATCGGCATCAAACTCCGTCCACCAGCAAACACCAATCAATCCTAATAGAAACACTCCAAAAAGGACCACGCAAATCAAGCTCAACAGCGCTCCACTCGCAAATTGCATGGCGATCAGCAAAAAGCCAACGGTTCCTAGAGTGGGCAACATTCGAATCCACGCGTGGTAACGAACGCAGTGTGCCAGCTCATGCAAGACCACCATTTCCAATTCTCGATCGGTCAAAAGCTGTAAAAGGGCATCTGTCAGGAGCAGCTTTCGACCATACCCAATCATGCCAACCACAGCAGCGTTGGCCACGCGACAACCTGTAGGCCAATGAAGTATTTTCGGTAGACGGTTGCTTCCAAGACGCCAAACCTGAATAACCCTCGATTCTATGGCTAGGTCCACCGGCGATACTCGAAGAAGCATTACAAAAAGTTGCGGGGACAAAATTGTCGCGCCGATAGAGAAAACAAGTGCCATCGCGACGGAACCCTTGAGCCCAAGGCTTGGAAAACAATGGGAAACAAACATCGAACCATCCACAACGCCCGCCACCAAAACTCCAGTGGCAAAGGGAAGTAGCCATGTGTGAATCGAATGCACCCAATAGTGTTTGAGCAACAGATTCACCCGACCTAGGCCAAAACATGCATGGGACGATTGAGAGCTGCCAACAAATCGCCCTAGCTCAATGCAAAACAAAACAACCAACGATGGCAACAACATGAGAATCAAGTGCATGCTGCGCATCGCCTGTGCATCGGATAGTGTTTCGACGCATTCTAACCAGCCAGAGGATACGATAAATATGGGTTGGATAACGCACCAAAACCATACCAAAAGCGCTGGTCCATTTCGAAGCAGATCGTAGCGGTTTGTAGCTCTATGGTGGTTCGAGCGACCAAACATCTTGTTCGCAACTACAAGCCATCTTGCCACAATGGCAAAGCTCCAAAAAAGAACGCTTGCAGCAAAGAGAGCATAGACGGCTTCCCAAACAGTCACGTTTGCATTGGTATGGGGCGTCAGCGCCATCCAGTCCCGCAAGGGCGCTGACAGCAGGGCCGAGGGGATCAGAAGAAAATAAATAATAGGTACGATACACCTCGGCTGTCTACTTCCAGAACGGATGTCTGAACCCAAATCGCTCGTTCGCTTTTGGATCGCATGTTCATGCATAGTAACCAAGAAGAAAGCGATTCAGCATAGAACCTAATTCGGAGGCTCTGCAAGAACAGGATCCGTGGGCGGATGGATGCGTTGTGCCGATTATCCGGAACACAAGTTATCCGCAACACAGGGTTGCCCACGGTCGAACCACAATGTTGCTCGCTGTCGGCTGCAGAATGGCCTATTGAGACACCGTCGACAAAAGTCAAAGTAGTAGGCACATTCCATGTGCCGTTCACTAGGAATTCCAGCAAAAGCTGGATTGCGGACGGCACGGCGGAGCGTGCCTGCTACTTTTGTCGGCGGTGTCCACCCACGCGACTCGTCCATGCTGCACAACCTATGTTCAGGCTGATTTATTTCAGGACGCGAAAGCCCCAATCCTTGACTTCAATTTTGGATTGGAACGCACAATAGCCTAACGGACGGGACTTGAGCACTTCAGCCCGCAAAGAAAACTTCGTCCCGTCGCGTTCGACTTGAAAGACCTGTTCATCGTCAATCCATGCAGTCACGTGCGTCGCGTCCACTCGAACTCGGAAGGCGTACCATTGCTTGTTCTTAAAACTCATGAAGCTGGCGGATTGATTCTCGGATGCGTCGTTCCCGTTGATGCTGCTTAAGCCAACCAAGCCTCCGCCCCAACCGCCACAGATAAAGGTTGCATATTGATCTCCGACCGGAAAGGTCACGCCCGCAAAAAAATCGCTTCCGTCCATTCTTCTCGCGGACCAACGCATTTCGAAGTTCTCTTTCGGGAACTCTTTCCCTTTCCAGTTGATCCCGGTCAACGGTTGCCCAGATCGCATCGTCAACACGCCGTCTTCAACGTCGACCTCTCCTTCACCACCAAAATTGGTAGATTGCCAACCTTCAAGCGAATCGGATTGAAGCAACGAAGTCCATTGGATCGCCGGATCGTTCTTATTGGCACTGGCCTGCTTGGACTCTTGAACTTCCTGCGATTTCGAAGTCTGGCCTGTGACCAGCAAAGCCATAAGCGACAACATGGGAACAAGCATTCGATGGGTCAAAGACATCATTAAGTTCTTTCTTCGGCAGGAACAATGTGGGAGAGATCAATCGGGACCGACATCGAAGCAATCAGGTCAAGCCCGTTGCGAATGCGGTTGCATACGCTCGACAGTGCGAGATCGTGATCAGAACTTCCCGGATCCCCCGCTGCTTGGCGATCTCGGCAGCTTTGCCTGTCATGTGCAACGTAGGGGCGCCAGTGACTTCGTTCACGATCTCGACGTCAGTCCATTGTATACCTTTTGCCCAGCCCGTACCAAGCACTTTTAAGACGGCCTCCTTGGCTGCCCAACGGCCGGCGTAATGTTGGGTGGCTGCCTTCCGAGAGGAGCAGTACAAGATTTCTTTTTGAGTGAACACTCGCTGTAGAAAAACTTCACCATGCTTTTCAATCATCTGAGCGATGCGAACGCATTCGATGATGTCCGTTCCAATACTGATCAAATTCCCGGCGGATTCGTTCGACATTCGCGACTGACCTTGTTGTAAAACGAGTGATTTGGCGATCAATCCATTGCGTTTAACCGCAATACCGTTCAAAAAGTAGCAGGCACACTCCGTGTGCCGTCCGCCGAGCCTCAAAAAGCTTTGCTTTTTGAGGGTTACGGCACATGGAATGTGCCTACTACTTTGCTTCATTGAACGGTATTGCTTTTAACCGTCAGCCGTAGGCGTACGTGAATGACAGTAAGTACGCCTTCGGCTGACTGTTAAACGATTGATTGAACGGTATTGTTGCTAAACGTCGGCAGACCGACGCGGTCGTTGCTTGTCCATACGTGGTTCGGCGGCGATTGCAACTCGATAGGCCTCGCTACTTTTTTCGTCGGTATGGAAGGAGGGCTCATCGATCGAAGCGACTGCACCTGAAAGCAAGTCCTGATGACCTTCTTGTCTCCCTAGACTTTCTTGTCCAGTTGTCGCTTGGCCATGCCTTCGCAACTGGAGAACTTGAACGTACTCCGCCCCAAAGAACAAAATCGAAATGCCATAATAGCACCATAGCAAAATAGCGATGAACGAGCCGATCGCACCGTACGCGGATGTGTACCGCATTCCAATCAAAAAGACTCCTAAAACTTCTCGGCCTAATTCCCAAATGCATGCGGCCAACAAACCGCCGCGAAGAGCATCCGCCCATATGACCGGTCGCTTGGGCAACCACCGGTAGACGAGCGCGAAAAGTAACCCGTTTGCCAGTACGGCAAAACACAATTCAAAGATACTGAACACGTGGTGCATGCTGGGCAATGACGAATCGGTGATGGACCGAATCTGAGCAATGATCATGCTTGCAGCAAACAGAACCAAAATCATTCCGCCAAGACTCACCAACATGAGGAACGCAAGGAATCGGCTTTTCATGACGCGATAAATGGTACGCTTCATGTTCGCATCCTTCTGCGAAGGAATACGGAAAATCCGGTCGAAGCCACGGTCGATCTGAGCAAAAATACCAATCGCAGCCAATGTTGCAGCAATAAAACCAAACGGCCCGCTGACCAACGAGTGGTTCTGCAACTGAGTTAGAACCTGTTCAATTTGCTTTTTGATCACAGGCGAAGCATACGTTTCGACAATCGTCAGAATCTGCTGCTCCGCTTTTTTTCCTGAGTTCGAAAACTGAAGAAACAGCCCGCAGCCCGACGTCAGCAATAGCATCATTGGGAACAAAGACAGAGCCAGATAGTAGGCTACCGAGGCTGCTAAAGAGCTAGCATCATCTTCGGTCCAGCGAATGCCAGCATCGCGGAGATTCGGGAAAAAGCTCCGGATCCACCCTTTGCCGAACACCACCACCCGCCGCTGAAGAGCGGGTAAAGCATCGATCTGATTGTCGTTCTCTGTGGACACCATGCCCGACAGTTTAGGAGATTCAGCCATCCGTCGCCATAGATGCTGCCATCCTTACCAAGCTATAAGTATCTCCCTAAAAACAGAATTAGAGCCATGTTTGATCGGACGCAATAAAAAACGGGACGCGTTTTCAACACGTCCCGTTCTTTTGGTGATTCTAGTAGAAAGCTCTAAGGAGAGCAGACTAAACTGCTGCAGCTCGCTTCTTGCGCCAAAAGCGAACACCTGCAGCTCCACCGATCAAGCTAACCAAAGCGATCGATGTAGGTTCTGGAACAGCAGTAATCGTGTAGCTAACATTAACCGCTGCTGGGTTGAAACCTGCATCGAAGTTAGCAACGAGAATGCTATCCAAGGTAAGCTGATAGGTACCTGCGGTTGCGCCGACTGTATCCAGAGTGACGGTTGCAAACAGCTGTGGTACTGCATTGACGGAGAAAGATCCGAAACCACCCGAAGTGTTTGAGCTGAAGTTTGCTGGTGTACCAGCATCGTTCAAACCGTCGAACGTGTTAGGAAACCAACCGCCAGTGTAGGGAACAGTTCCCAAAGTGCTAACGATCGTGCCGCTTACCAAGTCGCCGGCAGCAGCCGACTCAACGTTGATCGCAACGTCAATTCCTTCTAAGCCGAAGGGCGTCGTTGTTTCCGAAATAAACAGATTGAAAACAGCAGTGTTGCCAAGGGTAATATCACCAGGCGTAGCCTGAACCGCAGACAAAACAACCGCTCCTTGGGATGAGTTTACCATCCCAAGCAAAGCTAAAAAGCAGACCGCAAAAATTCTCATAGTCACCTTCCTCAAGAACAAAACATGTGTGATGCAAGGGTGCTCGCCCGTCGGGCCGTCACTCCTCAATATTCCTTAAAGTTTACTCAGCCTTCCAAATGGTTGGAATCAGTTCGACCCGGAAAATCGGTTATTCATCAAATCTTTGCATGCTATCCCCGGGCTTATTCGCATTTACTAATTAAACAATCCGATTGCTCGCAAATGAATGTGGCTGCGAAAAATCTCGTCAACAGAGAGATCTGAACTCTCCTTCCCTCGGAGCCCCATACCCCTCTCGGCGGCTATTTCTTCGACCACCATCAGAATCCTATCGACCGGTTTTCCGACGGACAGCTTCTGAGAAACCAGTAAGTTATGCGGCTGGCTTTCCAGCGCGGCTTGCTCCTTTTTCTGGTTTTGCTTCTGGCCTTCGGTGGGAACTGGAAGCCTTGTTCCTAGGGCTACCTGCAAATCTAATCTTGGGAATGCGTCCAGTTCGAATGGTCCGCCATCCCCAGGTGCGCCATTCCCTGCCCCCCCATTTCCAGCTCCTTCTTGCCCCGAACCCGCTATCGGGATGGTGATCAATCTCAGCTGCCGAATACCTATACCATTTCGCACTTCGGTGACGTCCGAATTCTGGACCAAGCCATTCTTGTCGATGTCTACTACACTGGTGACCAGAGCGTTCGTACCGATCGATGACCTGACGCCAGCAATGTCGGCGTTGGTAACTTGCAACGTGCCACTGGTGCCTCCAACAGCCAATCCGTTGACCTCGCCCTGGAGATGCCCGACGTAGAAGGTCTGCTGGTTAGGTAAGCCTGTGTTCCCAGTTGCAAGAACCCTAATTTGCAACCAACGGTTCTGGATCACATTGTTTTCCCATTCCAAACGAACACGAGCCGGTGTCGTCGCAGTACCCTGTGTAACCGAAATAACGCTGGGGACCGGTGCCGAGATCCAATCGCTAGGTGGGTCATTCGCTTCGACGAAGCCACCTTGTGGGCTCATTCGGAAGCCAAAATCAGAAACCGTCAAAGACGTTCCGAGCAATCCAGCAACATCCAACACCAAACCATTGATGCCCTGGGATGTGTTGATGACGTTGGCGTAGGTCAACGTTTGTGACAATGCGCCTGACTGAGCGATGACCTTCGCGCTATCCAACGCGGCTGGAACGTTCGGATTCGCTACATTAGCGCCCGCAAACGACGACCCCTTGTAGAAAACTTTCCCGCCCTGCACAGATGGAACAGCATTCACAACAAAACTCACAACCGAGCTTCCTCCATCTGAGTCATTGGCTGTGATCAGGACTGTTTGGTTTGAAATCGCAACCGAAGGTGTGAACGACCAATCCCATGTTCCATTATCGTTTTTGACAACGACACCCAAGGAGGAAACCAGAGTTACCGTGTCCGCAGCAACGTCCTGCCAAGTTCCACTATTCACAAACGGCGCAAGAACCTTGCCCTGGATCTGCCCCGCGCTACGGGTAAGAACGGGCGGAGCATTCATTGCCTGATAAGTGAATGAAATCGTGGCTAGTCCGCCTAAGCCGTCGTTTGCGGCAATGGTAACTGGAACCACCGACGACTGGTTGAGTGCGAGAAGCTGCCAAGTCCACGTCCCGTTGGCGTTCTTGGTAATAACACCTTCAGAAGCGGTCAACGTAACTGCGTTTGCGGGCATGTCGGCATCTGCCCAAACCCCGGTGTTAACCATCAAGGTACCTTCCTTTCCAGATACCGAAGATGCGTTCGCAGAAATAGTGGGAGGCACATTGGCAACGACTTGGACGGTCACCACCCCAGTGGCTTGAACACCAAAAAAATCAACAATCCTATACGAAAAACTCGCGGTTCCCAAAAAGTTAGCTGGTGGCTGAAAGCGAACTTTACCAGATTCGACGCTAACCGTACCGACATTTGGCACGCCGAGAAATTGAATGGTTAGCGGATCTTGATCTGGATCTAGATCATTTGCAAGAACATCGATCAGCACCGAAGATCCCTTCCCGGTGACCACCGAGTCGTTGCTGGCTGTGGGCGTTCTGTTAGGCTGAACATTCCCCGAAAGTGCATACTTACCTATCGACCCGTAATCAGAATAACCTTCATCGCCAGCCGCCGAAGCCTTGCCAACGCCATCAACGGTCAATGTGTAGTACCCTCTTGGAACGGCCATTGAAATCGTACCGTCTAGCAAAGTAGGGCAATTCACCGTGCTTATCGCGACGCCAGAATCATTCCGCAACGTCAGCTCCAAGTCTAAATTGGATTTGCCAGTTGCAAGCTCGAATGGCTCTACATGAATGCTAATGCTGCCCGATTGGCTTGCGAATTTGAAAACGTCCTTGTCCGCGCGAGAAGTGATTAAACCTAACGCAGCAATGTTGCCAGAAGAGCCAACCGACAGAACCGTTGCACTTCCTGCGCTGTCCCCGTGATCGTCCATCAAATAGGGTAAGGCGGTATTGATGAAATTGATGTCATCCTGATTGCTACTTGCGTTCAGATATTCTCCTTTGCTCCATTGGGTCACATTTTTACAGTAACCCACCCCCATGATTGGAGCCCACCCGGTAACATTAGCACCATGCCCTTGATAGTATGTCTCCGCTGGCGAAGTCCGACCGTCATGAACAAGATTAAAAGCATGCCCTACTTCGTGCGAGGCAGCCTCACCAACATACTTGGCAAACCCATTGCTCAAGCGATTCGCAAACACCCAAACAGGTGATCCATCATTCCAGTACCAGCTATTCAAATACGCCACGCCTCCAGCTGATGGATACCAGTCCGTATTGCTAGTCGCATCCCTGTTCGTTGACACAATCACTCGAATGGCTTGACCACCTTCTGTGAAAGCAGCATCGCCTGGATCCACGGTGGTGACATCCACTTGGAAAGGTGCAAAATCCTCGGCCACACGAGCCCAGATATCGCGAATGTTGGCAAGTTCAGATGCACTAAAATTCGCAATGTCTGCATCCGTGGAGTATGCCGGCGCGTGAATGACCGATCCGGTATTGTACGATCCGGTGTAGTTCTGATTATTCCAGTTCGTGCCAACAACCATCTGCCCATCAAAATCCAAATAGATCTTTTTCGGGAACATTGGATTCGATTGATAGGCGGGAACCGTTAAGGACGAAGTCGAAATGCCGCTTCCGCTGCTGGAGCCCCCGTTCTGGTTCTTCAACGCAAGAGCATCCAACGGCTCCTCTTCTTCTGACGCAGGTAGCGTTGGATCGCCATCATAGTAATATGCCAAGCCGTTTGCATCGTGTCGAAGCATACCATCATCAGGATACGTCCACGATTGCCCACGATAGGTGATGGTTGGAATCCGTGGCCCAAACGGAATCCCCGGCCCGGTTGCGCCATTCCCCGTTCCCCCATTTCCAGTTCCTTCTTGACCCGACCCAGCTACCGGGATGGTGATTAATCTCAGCTGGCGAATGCCTACACCATTTCGCACTTCAGTGACGTCCGAATTCTGGACCAAGCCATTCTTGTTGATGTCTGCCACACTGGTGACCATAGCGTTCGTACCGATCGATGGCCTGACGCCAGCAACGTCGGCGTTGGTAACTTGCAACGTGCCGCTGGTTCCTCCAACAGCCAAACCATTTACCTCGCCCTGAAGGTGCCCGATGTAGAATGTCTGCTGGGCAGGTAAACCTGTGTTCCCAGTTGCCAGAACCCTGACTTGCAACCAACGGTTTTGGATCACATTGTTCGACCATTCCAGACGAACCCGAGCCGGAGTCGTCGCAGTACCCTGTGTAACCGAAATAACGCTGGGGGCCGGGGCTGAGATCCAATCACTAGGTGGGTGATTCGCTTCGACGAAGCCACCTTGAGGGCTCATTCGGAAGCCAAAATCAGCAGCCGTCAAAGAAGTCCCAAGCAATCCCGCAACATCCAATACCAAACCATTGATACCCTGGGATGTGTTGATGACATTAGCGAAGGTCAACGTTTGCGCTAACGTCCCGGACTGGGCGACTATCTTCGTGCTATCCAACGCGGCTGGCACGTTTGGGTTGGCAGCATTCGCTCCGGCAAAGGATGAGCCTTTGTAGAAAACGTGACGCTGGAACACCGTGGCGGTGATGTTGGCCAACGCCGTTGCGGTGGAATTCGCGATGTAGTTGCTAGCATCCGCCCCCCCGATCGTTAGCCCAATACCTGTTACCAACTTGTTATTGCCTACACCAATGTCCGGAAACGTTGCTGTACCACCAGATACGGTTACGACATCCGGTCCAAGAACACCGCTCAGCGATCGCGATGCGATCGTAGCTGCTGTCGTATTGTCAAACGGCTTATTGTTTGCAACGATGGATACGACTAAAACTGCTGGATCGATGGTAAACGCAGTTACCGGCGACTGAGCTGGATTGTTATTCGAGTTGGCTGCCGAGAACGCACGTACATAATAAGTGCCAACACTCGATGGTGCAGGAATCACCGTCGTGGCTGCTGCAACCCTATAGTATTCAAAGATGATGGATGGTGCGGGGGCAACGCTGCCGGTAATGGATGCTACCGCGGAGTAGACACTGCGGTCATATGTTCGATTTCCCGATGTAATCGTTAAGCTTGGATTGGCGGCCGCGGCGGTCAGAGTGAACGATACGCTGCGGCTGCTCACTCCATCGCTGGCGGTAATCGTAACAACTTGCCCGGAAACCACAGCAGGTGATGCGTACGACCAACTCCAGGTTCCATTCGCGTTTTTTACAATATCGCCCAAGGATGATGTCAACGTTACCGAATCGGCAGCAACATCGGACCATGTGCCGGAATTGGAAAGGGACGACAACACCGTCCCTTCGACAGTCGCATTATTTACTGTTACACCCGGAGCGACATTGTTCACCGTATAGGAGAAGGTAACGTTCGAGTTGCCGCCGTCTTCGTCTTGCGCAGTGATGGTTACGTTAGTCGAAGGTGAATCATTCGTGGTCGCAAGTGACCAAGCCCAAGTGCCATCCCCATTGTTAACGATGCTTCCAACACTAGCGATCAGCGTAACCGTGTCACTGGGCACATCTCGATAGGTTCCAGTGTTAACAAGGGTGTTGCCTTCATTTCCGGATATCGCCATGCCGCTAGCTGCAACGATGGGAACCGAATTGGTAACCGCGATCCCAAACGACTTTTCAAACGAAAGTCCATTCTGATCCGTCGACCGCACTCGGACCGAATAACTGCCAGGGCCATCTAGCGATGCCGTCGCACCAATCAAGATCCGGTTGCCTGCCAAAACAAATCGCGAGTTATCCGTGCTTCCAGTGCCCGCAACCAGCGAATAAGTATGCACATCGCCAACATTTGCATCAACGCTACTGAAAACGCCCAGGGTCGCCCCGGTCGATACAGATTCCGCAACGGACGAACTCGAAAGATTGATATTGGTGGGAGCGAAGTTTTCTGCAGCCGAACCTAAGAAATAGTCAGCTACCACTGGCAGGTGATCGCTGACCGTTGTCAAAAGGTCCAAAACGGTTGTGCGATTCGCCAAGCCTGCAAGAGCGGTGCTGGAAGCAGCATTTATGCTACTGTTCAACGAAACTGAACCGTTGTTGCCGAACGTTCGGTAACTACCTGGCGAATACTCGAGGCCAACCCCATCAAAGAAACTCGCGGTCAATAACTGAAAATCAAACCGGTCATCAAGGCCTCCACCAATCAATCCACCTTGTGGTGTCGCTGATGGTGCCTGCGTGTGGATGCCTACGAAGGAAGCATTGTTGTTCCAATCGCCTGGTCGATTAATGGGGTCGCGTCCCTGCCCATTACCAGCCGATAAAAATTCCTGATAGGCAGCTTCGGAACTTCGGTAGACGTTCAGATCGCCCGTATAGATTACATTGACGCCATTGCCAAGCGCGTCGGCATTGTTGCGAATCGTTTGCGCTTGTAAAAACCGATTCTGAGCATCGGTCGAATTGTTCTCTGCCTTCAAATGACTATTGTACATGTAGAAGTCTTCGGCCCCTGTGGTGCCAACAGGTCGAAATCGATATCGAATCGATTGCCGCGGTGAGCCGCTGGATGATGTTCCGATAGCTGTCTCGCTGACCAGTTGTACCGTCGAATTGTTGTAGACAACGCCAAGCGTCCCATTACCAGCGGTGCCACCATTTAAAGTTCCAGAGACATAAGTCGTAGTACCGTAGGCGCTATTCAGTAACCCAGCAACCAATTGAGTCGTTGCAACTTGGCTCAAAACCTCTTGCAACGCCAGGACATCAATTCGTCTTGCGATACCGCTCACGATCTCCGAACCAATGGCCTCAAGAATAGTCCCCAAGCCTGTCCGGGGAGCACCGTTTCCGCCAGAGCTGGCGATGTTGTAATTCGCTATTCTAAGATTGGTTCTTGTGACAGCACGATACCCCAACAAAAATGTTCCAACGTTCGATGCGATTCCATTGCTGACGCTGAACGCAAAACTCGTTTCGCTGGCTGAAGCCCCCGCGTCGATCGTCAATCGTCCCGCATCGATATCCAGCTGATTGAACGTTGTGCTGTTAGCAACAACGTTCACTCCATTCAGCCGAAGTGAACCTGATGCTGGCAACGCTGTAACGCGATAGACAAGCGACGAACCAGAATACTCTACGTCGGTTGATGCTAAATGGATTCCTGAAATAGCATTCCCAATAGTACCAACCAACACAGATAACCCAGTGTTAGTAGTGACAACTGGCGGAGCCGTATAATTGACCTCACCAGGCGTTACTACAGCCACAACCGGATTGATGGGCAGATTGCCGCTGCCCCGTGCTGCATCGTAGAGAACCTCCCGCGGATTACTGCTAACCGCCAACAAATCTCCGTTGAACCAAGCGGAGACATTGCTGGAATTGTTGCTGTTGAATCGTGTTGCAGCATCCGGCGTTCCACTACTTTGGGTCAATGCAACCCCGCCGTAAACTCGATCGCCAGCTCCGCCGTCGCTCCAACCAACGTTATCGAGAAGGACAAAATCACTGGGTAGCAATTCCAGCGTTCCATCATTATTGGCGTCAAGATCCGTACCTACAACAAGACCAGTCGTCGATGATCCCAAATAAAAACTGACCGTCTGCCTACTCAGAACCCCACCCACGGTGGAGTCAAACAATGGGTCTGCAACCACCGCCGTCGCCGGAGCAACAGAATGCCCTGAGGTTGGGCTCTTGATGATCAGAAGCCCATTGGAACCAAGGGACCGACCTGTTAAAGGTAGAACATAGTTGGCACGCCCCATGTCCGAGCTATTCCCATCCAACATCGCAACAACCATGTTGGTAAGCAGTAGATTCGGGGTTCCCCGAAGCTCGATGTACTGATACCGTTTCCCAGATTCTTGATTACCGGGCGGGTTGACCTTCAGTTCGTTCAAGAGCACGTTGGGAATAACCCGCACAGCAAAACTACTCGCAACGGAAAAGCTACCGTCGCTCACACTAAAACCAAACGACAAGCCCCCGCTTGCTGACGGTCCGTCGTAAGTCAATCGCCCAGCGGTGATGTCAGCTTGAGTGAACGTAGTAACATTTGCCACAATCGCAATGGAATTGAATCGCAACGTCCCGGCCGCGGGCAACGAAGTAATGCGATACACCAATTGCGATGCGGTTTGTTCAGAGTCATTCGCGAGAAGTGCCGCAGCGGAAATGACGTTCCCGGTCGAGTTGGTACGAACGGTAATGCCAAGATTCACAGCAATCGTTGGGGCGGTATTGGTATTGTTGTTGACTGTAAAAACTGCCGATGGCGGTACTGCCAGCCCGCCTGCTGTCGTGAAACTGGACCAGTTCCCAACATTATGAACTTGGGTACGTATAGCTGCTGCTGTTCCCGCAAACGAACCTGCGGTATAGACACCGTTTTCATCACCCGCACCACCTGTGAGCCCGAGCGTGATCGCAGTGTTTCCATTGGTAAATGCGGACGGCAAGTAAGTTGTGTTGCTCGACGTTGTGCCCGTAGACAGAAAGGATTTGGTCGCAAATGCGGCAATCCAATCCGCGCCACTTGCTGTCGTGGGGGGCGTCGATCCATTGTAGACAAAGAGATTGTCGCCACCGTTGGCTAAGGAAAAACCGTTGCTTGTAACGTCCGATAAGTTTGTTGTAAGCAGTCCATTGGCCCAGCGAGAATTTGACGATCGCGTCGCGTCGTAATTCAACTGAGTCCCCGCGGCAAATGAGCCGCCAAAGGTTAAAACACTGTTGCCTTCATTCGATTGTAGCGCCCCAGAAGCGCTCGTCCATGCATTGTCAGTCAGAGTGATGACCGTCCCCGCAGTGACATCCTTTAACAGGACGATCGAAATCCTATCGGGTAGACTGCTCTGGTAGCCCGTAAATGCAATATCGCCCAGACCGAGCGTCGTCGTCATCACACAACGAGATTCAAGCGATTCCAAAGTCAACCGAGCACCTTGCCTCAGCAACCTAAATGGGCTGCCTCCGATCGGCAATAGACCTCGGAAACTTCCAATCCGGCGATGAACATCCTTCAACCATACAACTTCGCGTTTCTGCACTGGAGCCATCAACGCATACATCGCTCCAATAAATTCGCTGAACCTTCGAGAACGGAAGGGCTTTGCGACTGCACGTACCCAAGGATTGTAACCAGCCATGGAACCCTACCGAGATAAAGTTTTTGTATCGATGCGCATTTGATAAAGCATCGGATCAGTGCAAACGCTACGTAAAATCGTAACTTTTCCAACAAAAAAAGGTGGCCAGAAACTGGCCACCTTCATCATTACTTCAATCGAACTAGCTGAAGAACTTTCCTAGCTCTTCCTTTGCCATACCTGCAAACAAGTCATCTACAATCGCCGTCGACTTCTCGGTGGTCGACTGGCTTGCGGAGCCGAATGCGGCCAATCCACTAGCTGCAGAACCATTGCCTGTTCCCGAAGTATTCGGTTGACTTAGGATCGTGGATGCAGCAAAGCTGCCGCCCACATTACCTTGCTCTCCATCAGTCGCACCGGGCATAACACCTACTTCAGGCGACACAGGAGCGATCGGTGGTACGCTAATCGGTGGCACTGCACCTGGAGCCGAACCATTGCCACTTCCACCACCGTTGCCGGTGCCTTCGTTACCCGAACCAGCGGCCGGAATCGTGATCAATCGCAACTGTCGAAGACCAACACCCGGACGGATCTGGGCGATATCCCCATTCTGTACCAGACCATTCTTAGTGATGTCCGCTGCACTGGTCACCGTTGCGTTCGTTCCAATCAACGGCCTAACGACGTTGATGTCTGCGTTAGTAACCTGGAGAGAACCGCTTGCTCCACCTACTGCCAAGCCGTTCACTTCACCCAGCAAATGCCCCAAGTAGAACGTTTGCTGGCTTTGCAAGCCAGTGTTGGCTGTGGGTAACACGCGAATCTGCAACCATTGGTTCTGGATCTGATTGTTATTCCATTCAATTCGGACTCGTGCTGGTGTTGTCGCCGTACCTGGCGTCATCACCGTAATCAGAGTCGGACTCGGAGCTGCTGCCCAGTTGGCTGGCAAATTGGCCGCTTCGTTGAATGCACCCGTCGGGCTAACGCGGAATCCAAAATCAGAAGCCGAGATGGATGAACCAATCAATCCAGCAATATCCAAAACAATCCCGTTAATCCCTTGAGCGGAATTGATGACATTGTTCGCAAAGTTCAAGGTCTGAGCAACGTTGCTAGATCGAGCAAGCACTTTGGAAGTGTCTGTCGATGCAGCTAAGTTGGGATTAGCCAGGGTACCACCGGCTTGGCTCGCAAAGCTCGACCCCTTATAGAACAACTGGCGATTGAACACCGTCGCAGTAATATTGGCCAAAGTCGTCGCAGAGGAATTGAAGGTATAATTACCTGAATCCGCGCCGCCGATTGCCAGTCCCGTTGCAGTGACAATCTTGTTATTACCAATACCAACATCAGCAAACGTGGCTGTTCCACCGGAGATGGTAACCACCTCCGAGCCGATGACCCCACTAAGCGATCGAGTTACGATCGTAGCTGCTGTTGTATTGTCGAACGGCTTGTTGCTTGCAGTAAAGGCAGCAACCAAAACGGCAGCTGAGATGTCTGCGGTCGTTGTTCCGTTACCGGTAACCGAGTAGTTGGCTGCGTCAGCACCTGCCAAAGCGTAGCCGGTCAAAGTTACCGTCTTGCCCGTTCCAACATTCTTGGAATCGAACGCTCCAGTTACCGAACCAGTGACTACGTCGCTCAACAGGATTCCA
>Ga0247837_1005559_pt1 | contig 18751 bp, 9 predicted proteins | sample LaCtaG_2_FD_187115 | JGI IMG/M metagenome (GOLD analysis project Ga0247837, IMG submission 187115) | Freshwater microbial communities from meromictic Lake La Cruz, Castile-La Mancha, Spain - LaCruzMarch2015_14.5m | ecosystem: Environmental > Aquatic > Freshwater > Lake | place: Spain: Castile-La...
TGGCCAGTATATGAGAGCCGATCAGGAATGGCGCTGGGAACTGATGGAAACTCTTTGTTTCGGCTGAAACCTGTGCTGGCGCTTAGAATATGAGGAATAGTGAGACTGGCAGTGTGTTTAGTTTGGGAGCAGGCAATTAAGGGAAACACAACAGAGCCGAGTTTGTCAGTATGGCAACAGCCACGAGCAGCGGAGAACTAGCTGCAGAGAAGCTATCTAAGCAGAAATGTGTGACAGAATCTACCTATCAGACTTCCGCCTTGGAAGGCTGCTTATTCCTCGACCTTGTATAAGCTACAAGGCGGGAATAAGAGTACACGAACGCACCCAGCGTCGCCAGAATCAGTCCAGACAGAAACATCGGCGTGACAATCACATCTCCAAACACCATCAAGCCTACTCCCATAGTGAGGATATCCTGTCTAATGCCTACCTTTATATTGCCTGTGATAGTAGTGGCCATTGGAGAGTTAATAGTCGTGCACAGGTTAGCCATAAGTGCATTGAGTACTGACAATACACAGAGTCCGAGGATAGTGAGTTGGTAGGAGAGCCGGCCTGCGTAGGGGTTAGTGGCCATTTCCACGTGTTCTTCGAAGCTGAGCATCAGCACCCAGACTATCGGCAGGCCGATCACCCCGTTGTAGTAGGCTTGTGTGAGAGCAGTGATATCGGAGTGCTGGGCGGAAGTGAGGTTGGAGAGCTGCAGGTACCATGCAGTGAAGAAATTCGCTGTCATGGCGAATGCGAAGCCGGAGAAGTCCGCTGTGAGGTCGTTGGCGCCCGCTACGACTGCTCCGAGGGAAATGAGGAGGACGCCTGACCCTGCCATCCAGTCGCTTTGCTTCTGCAGGATCACCAAGTCCCACAGGTAGATCATCCCTGTCGTCAGCTTCCGCATTGTTACGAACCTATGTGGGGCCTACATTGGCACGTTCAGACGCGCAATTGCGAAAATCCCAAATAGTATGTGACAAATGTATATCAACCCCAAGCGAAACAACCTCCGGAAGTGCTGGAAGGACAGTTCAGGCACCTGGTACTTCCCCAGTCTCAAAGCCTCCACAAACACCAGTGTCATAAGACTCTGGATCACTAGCAACTACGTGGCAATTACGCTGTAACTCGCATACAAGCCGAAGGTCTTCATGAGGAACTTAGTGCACAGATTCAGCGAGGAAGCCGTGACGCCGAAGCCGAGACAGACGAGTAGACCTTCCAGCTGCCCTGCGACCATTGCGCTAGTTTATTATGCACTTCAGTCCAAAGCCACAGTCTACTACCAGTCCTTCCCAGGACAACTACTTCGATACAGGGGAGTACTCACAGCACTAGCACTTCCCATAGTAGGGAAGTGGGAGATTTCACCTACTTGGACAGAGGCACTATCTAAAGGCAGCATTTAGCGCTAGCTGGGTCCCGGACAGAGCAGCAGTGTGAGTCGCGCCACTTCCTCCAGCACATTTCCTTGCGCCAAGGTCTGCAGGAAGGGCTGAACCGCTTGGCTGTGTAGGTCTGCGGAAAGTGAGTCAGCGAAGCAAAGAGCCCTGGCTTCGAATTCCCCTAAGAAAAGCGCCTTTTTTCCTGCCAAATCGCTCAAAAACGACTTCTGGCTGAAAATCATTTTACCTCTGAGGAAGTCTCGCAAGAGGTCGTCTAACTTCCACTGGACTTCCCTCACAGTGGCGGAGTCCCTGCCTCGCTGCAGCGGAGTTCTGAGAGTGCTGAAAGGACTATTTTCCTTGTCCTCTCTAGGACTGGGCGTGTCTCTTTTGAAGGAGTCAGCGAGTATGTCTCCACTGAGCAGGCTGATGGAGATGTTGGGCAGGGTTTCGTCCATTGTGCGCATAGTGGATTGGTTGCTTGTGAGAGGAGTGCGACTGGAGCTGCGGGCTTTGAGGTAAGTCTGCACTCGGCTGAGTCCCGCGGCCTTCTTAACCTCATAGAGTTCAATTGTGGCAGTCACGAAGTCATAGAGAGTGCGCCAAATAGGCTTGGAGGAGTCGCTTGCAGGCTTTAGCGAGGACTTGGCCCGCTGAATGGCTAGCTCTGTGACACGCCCATTAAGCACCAAGTCCGGCACACTTCTCATCATTCGAATGACATGGCCTGGCTGCTGGGCGTAGCACTGCATAGTCTCCCAACTGCAGCTTTGCAGCACCTGGAAACTGGGAGTTACGTCGATTCGAGAGTCGATTTCAGCGAAGAGGGCGAGGAAAGACCCGCAAAGGGCGATTTCGTCACTGCCAGGCAGATCCATATCCCTCAGTTCGCCAATATGCCGAGCCGTTAGTCTTTGAGCGGCTTCCTTGACCATCCCCGCTGCTTGAGCTAAGTCAGTATCTGGTGGAGGTCTAAACGTCCCTATGTCCCCCACTTGCTTCAGTCTCGGGCCTACATGTTTCATCCTCGGCAAAGGAGTCACAGGAGACTTAGGCGCTTCTTCCACCACTATAGGTTCCGACTTGAGTTCCGCGGCCTGCATCGAAGCACACAGTTTCAAGCGTACTTCCAGCTCTGAGTGGTGCTGCTTCGGGGCAGAGCGGGGGGGTGTGAGGGAAATGCGTCGCAGCGTTGTGATGAGTTCAGAAGCTTCTGCGTCGCCTGCAGGGAGGAAATGAGGGGAAGTGGAGGCCTTTTTAGCTGCTGCACGCAGAAGGATCCGTCGCTTGACACTGTCTTCCGACCCTTCGACTGGCGCTTCAACGGCCAGTTCCTTTGAATTCATTAATAGGCTAGGAAGGATTTCGGGAGTTTCGACTACTGAGAAGTGCTAACTAGGGTGTATCTCCAATCAGTTACATTGGTTATATATCTATACAGCCTCCCTTTCAATAGTCCCAAAGCACAATGTTACGAAGCAGCTAGAGTGTGTCCAGGCAGTTGACCAAGTAGGCCATCTTGCGGGCTCGCTCTTGGACAGGGACCAGCAGCGAAAGCCGCTTGTCCTTGAGCTTCAGAAAGCCCTCTAGAGTCATGTTCTCGTCATCTCCTGCCAAGTTCAGCAGCTCCTCGGCCTTCGCTTGCGCCTGTTCGTCTGTTTGAACGCTGATTGGAGTCAGCTTCAATATGCGAATTAGCTCATTTTTGGATATCGTGCCGTCACCATCAGCGTCAAAGACCATATAGACAAACCGAAACTGCTCCTCATTTGTAGGCCTGCACAGGGCGGAAAGCCCAGTCACGAACTCCCGTATATTCAGTCCCTGCGACTTGTCCTTGTCCAGCAAGGTGAACATCCTCCTAGTCACCCGGTCATCCTCAAGTCTCATATCCGCCGGCAAATGTGTATTCACGACCTCCAAAAAGGCTATATAGCCTAAATCTCCACCTTCAGACCCTGTCACTTGACTGAACAGTTTGACTAGTTTCTCCACTACTTCGACTGTGAAGATGGTGCAGTGGAGGAGTTCACTGACCAGAGGACGGCGACTTCGTTCGGCACTGAGAGGCTGAGAGGGACTGGACTTCTCCCTAACCCCGGGAAGGAGTGGCAAAGGCTTCATTAGAGCGGGCCGATTTGGGGGTTCCGCTGGAGGAGCGGGTTTCGCTATAGCATTTTCCCGCAATTTGGACAAATTGAATACTTTCGGCTTCTTTTTCGGGTTTGAAACAGTTTCGAAGGACTTTAGTGGCTTTGGAGCGCTTTTCTCCAGGGAAGTGGCTGACTTTTTAGCTGAAACATCAGGTCTGTTCATAGTTGTATTGACTCTGGACTCACTGGCTGATACTTGTGCGACATTCACCCTGTCAACTGAGCGAATGGACCGATTCTGCAGTCCCCAGGTTTTGGGCACATCACTAACGCCCACAATAGTCATCAGAGGACTAGGCGGCAAGGCGCCCCCTATAGGTGCAGTGGACTGCCCAGTCGCCATCTTATAAAACTCCTCAAATGCCACCTCTCCTCGTCCCTCGACATCCACCATTCTCACCATTTCCTCCACTTCCTCCTGCGAGGCATACTCGCCTATGCCTTCCAGCGCTGTGCGGATTTCCTCCGCAGTGAGGTAGCCATAGCTATTGTGGTCCACTTCCTCGAAAGTACGTTGGATGTCTTCATCTGAAAACATCACGTGGAAAGTCGCGAATTCTCGCAAGTATTCTTCGTTTTTGCCCAGTGCGCGGCTGGAGGCAGATTTGTCCTCTTTTGCAGGGATGCTTAGGCGCTTTTTCAGTCTTTTGCCCTCGTTTTCGTCGGTAGCCTGGGAGAAACTTCGGGAGACGAAGGAAGCTTCTGAGTCTTTGGGAGTGATTGCGTAGGAACTCAGGCGCTCACTGTCACCGTCTCGTCTGCGGGGCACTGATGAAACAGCTTCACTGAGGAGTATACTCTCACTGCCAGTGTGCTTGATTGAAATGCTAGGGAACCTGAGCAAGTCTTCTCTGTGTCGAGGGGCGCGGCTTGGGTAGCCGGCGGGGAGCCGCTCAGGCGACTCATTAGGAGAGCCGACTGTAGGGGTGACGGAGACTCGGCTGGAGACTTGTTCAGAGCTGTGGGACAGAGGCTGGGACTCCTCTGTGATGGTTTCGGCTGCAGGTCTGCCGTGCATGTGGAGAATTGGCCTGGCTTCCTCGTCTGCCTCCTCAGAGGACATTAGCGACTATCACAATGGCTCAAAGAGTGCTGCTCACAGGAGCCACTGGCGCCATAGGCAGTGCACTGCTGGAAGCCTTCGTCAAGAAAGGCCTGGAAGTCACAGCTCTCGTGCGAGACGAAGAAAAGGGACGTAAGCTGGTGGCCTCCTACGGCAGTCTCTGCATCTTCGTAGTGCTGCCCTTGGCTACAGACAATGCAGCTGCCTTGCGCCAGCTCGCTCAGGGCTTTGACTGTGTGGTGTACGCAGCAAATACTCCGTCTGAGGTGGAGGATAATACTGTGAGGACTTTTTTGACCGCCGGAGTGGAGACTGCTGCGCAGGGAGGACTAACTCACTTCGTCTACACCAGCGGAGCCCTAGTCTACGGCGACTGTGGAGAAGAAGCCATTACAGAGACTTCGCCTACAGTCCCAACATCTGCCTTCGCTCAGTTCAAACTCACTCTCGAGCAAGCCACTCTGGCAGCCGCCCAGGACAACTTCGTCACATCAGTCATCCGGCCTGGCTGGGTCTACCCTGGTAGTTGCCTCGGCAAATACCTCACAGCTGGCAAAGAACAAGGCTTCCTGTCTTTGCCGCAGAGGGACGGATTTCTGAGTGTAGTGCATGTGCAGGACTTGGCGGACTTGTATGTGAAAGTGATAGAGAGACGGGCAGGGGGCGTTTTCAACGCTGCAGAGACCACGGCTCTGCGCAGTCATGACCTTGTGAGGGACTTGGCAGCGGGGATGGGACTAGAAGTGAGGCTTGTGGAGGACCCTGCGGTCTGCATGGCTGCCACAGGGATGTTCATGCTGGGCTTGACAATGAGCCAGCGGGTGACTAGCCGGGCAGAGAGCGAATTGGAGTGGCGGCCGCGCAGCATTGCGGCCGGACTGCCCTCCCTTCCTAAGTAGGACACCAATAGAATAGAATATGTCGCACAGTCGTCGCGGGTCACAAGACTCCCGCCAGCCCTCCGTAGACACGGATTTCTACGAGAGCGGGCGGAGTTCTCGCAAGATGTCGCGAGTAATCCTTGGGGACGAGGCGCTGGATGACCGGGTCAAGTCCACTCGTAGTCACGAGGACTTGGAAGGACTGGCAGAGGACAGTGACTTGCCGCAGGCTGATAGGATTCGTCTGGGGATTTGCGCGATGGCCAATAAGGTTGAGGGCAAGGAGATGAAGGCGATTCTTAGTCACCTGGAGTATACGAAGCGGGTGGAAGTCATCAAGTTCCCGGAAAGTCTCCTACTCAATGATCCAATTGAAGCCTGGCCTCAGGTGGAAGCCTTGATCGCTTTCAACTCTCGCCGCTATCCTTTAGACAAGGTCCTCTCATACATTGACCTGACCAAGCCCTTTCTAGTCAATGACGTCCATAAGCAGAAACTGCTCCAAGACCGTCGCTCACTCTACCAAGCTCTGAACTCCGAACTGAAAACGACCGTAGACTATGAAATCTACGAGCGCGACTTGGAGCAAGGGGAAGGCTTCGAGGAGTTCTTTAACAAAGTCGTAATCCACGGACAAGTCTTCGAAAAGCCATTCGTAGAGAAGCCGTTCGATGCCGACGACCACAACATTTGCATATATTACGGAGTGGAGGGGAATTTGGGCAGTACGAAACTCATACGAAAGACGATGGATAAGTGCTCGGAGCTGCAGAGTACTAGCGAAGTCCGCAGGGACAAAGGATACATATATGAGAAATTCCTGCAGACGGACGGGTTTGATATAAAGGTGTATGCAGTGGGTCCGGAGTACTTCCATGCAGAGGCGAGACGTTCGCCTGTATTGGACGGTCGAGTGCACAGGACTCCTGATGGCAAGGAAAAGCGGTATCCAGTGATCCTGAGTAGTTACGAAAAGGACATGGCGAAGAAGGTAGTGGAGATTTTCGGGCAATTCGTATGTGGACTGGACATACTGCGAAGCAAGGGGAAAAGCTACGTCTGTGATGTGAACGGCTGGTCCTTTGTGAAGGGCAACTCCAAGTACTATGCAGACTGCGCAAATCTCATACTTGACCTACTACTGCGCAACCTTCGGCCGAATGAGAAGCGCTGCAGACTGGCTCCGTTGCTGTATGGCGCCATGTCTCAGTCCAGTACTCCTGCCCAGGGCGAAATCCTTCGAAGTGTGGTCTGCATTTCCCGACACGGAGACAGGACTCCCAAGCAGAAGTTGAAATTCGTGACTCAGGACCCAGACCTTTGCTCGCTCTGCGGGCACACAGGCCGGACAGTGAAGTTAAAGAGTGCTAGAGACCTGCAGATCATTCTCGACACAGCCAATACTCGCCTGCAGGAAGGTGGCTTGGACGCCTACCTCCTCTCTAAGTTCAAACTCATTAAGGCCATTTTGGAGGGACACAGCTTTGAGGGCATTAACCGCAAGGTCCAAGTCAAGCCGATTCAAATAGAAATTACGCCGGAAGGGAAGCGAATCAAAGAAGCCCGGTTTATCCTCAAGTGGGGAGGAGCTTTGACCCACCGAGGCATCGAGCAGTCTTATAGGATTGGAGAAACCATGCGGAAGAACCTGTACCCGGGGGAAGAGTTCTTCGTTCGGCTGCACTCTACCTACTTCCAGGACTTGAAATGCTACTCAGCTGACGAAGGCCGCTGCCAGACCACAGCAGCAGCCTTCCTCAAAGGCTTCTTAGAGCTGGAAAACGAACTGCTGCCAATCATCGTGACCATGGTCCACATGGACAAATACGCTGTGAAAATCCTAGACTCCGCTATGAATGCAGAGCCTGATATCCTTCGCATGAAGTCAGTAATCCGAGAACAGCTAAATTCACATGAGCCTCTGCTCAAACTACTACAGGAAAGTGTCCCTGAAGCCTCGGTCCAAGCCTTCGCCCATATCACTGACACACTGCAGTACCTGCAGTCCATCTTCGACCTGCTCGTACAGATGCAAGACGTGCTAAAGCAGCTGAAGAGCATTGACCCGCACAGGGAATGCTGCGAGAAAGAGCTGATCTTCGTCATGTACAAACGCTGGAAAAAGCTGAGAAGTCTGTTTTACGACCCTGACCGCCAGACCTTCGACGCCACGAAGCTATCCACTATGCGAGAATTCGTCCGCTACGACCTTATTCACAACCAAGAAGTCGTTTCTTACCATTGGCAGTTGCTGCATGAGAAAATCGACATGCTCGGACAAGTCACCAGCAACTTGGAAATGGCCATGACGGCTGTTGACAAGTGGGCAGTGAGCAAGCGAATTGTGAACTTGCTACTAAAGAAGATTAACCATGACTTGATCTGGTGGCGAAATCCGAAGATGGACTTGTCTCTGATTGAGTTTGAGGAGGAAAGGTATAACCCGGTCAGTAACTTGAGCACTTCACAGGCAGATGATACCTGTCTGCTGTTTCCCTTCATGAGGACTCGCCTTTACTTTGCCAACTTTTCGCACGTTCAAGCACTGTTCCTGCTGATCAAGCAAGCAGTCGAAGAGGGCCGTCTGCGGGGCGACTTCTCAGCTCTACGCCAAGTGGTCAGCATGGAGTACGGCAGTCACGTGGTCTTCAAACTGTTTGAGCGGCTCAATGCAGAGCCTGCAGACCCTCTGCGCTTCCGCTTCGAGCTGTACCTGTGTCCAGGCAGTCACGACCTGGAACATGAGGCGCAGTCCTGCACGCTGGTGCCCATCTGTCCGGACTTGACGCTAAAAGAGTTACATGAGTTCTTTTTAGCTGCTTTGAGTTAGGAGTGTTAACCACGTAACCATTAAGTGCGCAGCGTAACGAGTCTAGATGCGTATTATCCGTATGCCTGTAATAGATCAGTTCTGTAGCCTACTCCCACAAGTCAGCAGTTAGTGTCTCGATAGAAATAGCCGGCGACAGCTATTAGTAGTAGGAATAAAGGGGAGTTAATGGGAGTTTAGCTAGGGATTAGCTATAGTGAAGCGCAGCAGTTTCCCCAGCATGGATGAATATTTGCCATTTCCTTCTGATTCAGCTTATTTCTTCTACACAGAATCTCCTTCTTGCGCTCATGGAAATAGTCCCAAATGCCACTCGTCTCATACTTAAATCCCCTGGTATACCTTCAGAAATAGTACCAAACGGCCGTATCTCCCATAGTAAATATGCAGGTAATAGGCTCCATAATATCCCAGTGTGTAGATGAACTGGCCCAACAACACTTGCCAGAAACTTCGCTCTGCTTTCAATGCTGTCCCCCAGCGATAGCTTTCTATCATATTGCTGCTTAAATAGGTTATATTAGGCGAAGTGGTAGTCTTCGTGGTATGACAAGACTGCGAGCCACTAGGACTTTATTGGAACAGTGGTGATAGGGGTTTTGTTTTTGAGTTCATTAAGGAACATGACGTTGAAAGAGGTTGAGAAGCCTGCGGTGGCCTCGCAGGATCATATGACGCTCTGCTGCCACTTTCATTTCCGCTGAAAGGGACAGTTTACTAGGGTCGTAGCCTGTGGGCAGGACGGAGTATAGACTTTGGTTGAACTGGATGAAGAAGCGTAGTGGCAGAGAGCACAGCGCCTTCAGAGGTGCGTAGTCGTAGGGAAACTCCATAACTGTTGGCGAATCTTGCACGGCTTCGTGGACTGAAGCCACAGGTCCAGCTGCAGGCTTTTTACTAACTGGACAAGGGGAAATGGACCCTTCTCCAGCTGTGGAAGTGTCCACTAGCAAGACCTTGGCCACTTTATGGATCCACTGTAGTCTGTGACTTGAGAAAGGCCGAAGAGAGTCGGCTTGCAGATAAGACAGCAGTGGACCGAGCGAAGTCCTTTTGAAATGTATAAGTTCATTGTGTCCTCTGGGAACAATGGGGCGATCGTGAAGGCGGCTCTGGAGGCTAGAGGGTGGGTGCAGGCGTCAGAGACAGAGGCGCACGAGTTGAAGGCGCATTTAGTGTGGAAACAGACAGTACTGCCTATTCGTTCCCTCCAGCTCCTAGAGCAGAACGCAGACCGTGGCTTCCCCCCCGCCATCCACAACCACCTCGACAACAACCGCGAAATCACCACCAAACCCGGCCTCATCCGCTCTCTCCGCGCCTACTACCAAAGCCTGGACGCCGCTGTGCACTGCAACTACCACGCCTACGACTCCATGGCCACCAGCTTCATCATCACCGCTGCCTGCGAAGACTTGGAGTACCACTCTATGGTGAGTCGGTACCAGGAACTGCAGGGAGGAGGCAATACGAAGGAGAGGATGCCGGCCAAGCACTGCAAGGAAAACATTTGGCTCATTAAGCCTGCGGCTCTGAACCAGGGCAGAGGCATTGAGATTTGCCACTCACTGAAGGAAATCAAGACCGTCTTGCTCACCAAAATCACCAACTCCATCTGGGTCGTGCAGAAATACATCGAAAAGCCACTCCTTTTCAAAAGCCGGAAATTCGATATTCGAGTGTGGGCGCTGGTCACAGCCCGCAAAGAGGTGTTTTACTACACATTCGGCTACTTGCGCACTTCCTCCTTTGGCTACAGCACTGGAGCCAAAGACAACTACATCCATCTCACCAACAACTGCCTGCAAAAGTGGGGCGACAACTACGGCCTGCACGAGGCTGGCAACACCCTTAGCTTCGACTCCTTCCAGGCCTATTTGGACCGAGAGTACCCTGAACTGCGCATACACTTAAACGACCACATCGTCCCTCGCATGAAAGACCTCATCATTGACTCCTACTTAAGTGCGAAAAAGGTACTGCATGGGACTAAGCGTAGAAACGCATTTGAACTCTTAGGGTACGACTTCTTGATAGATGAGGACTTCCGGGTGTGGCTGTTGGAGGTGAACACAAACCCGTACTTGGGCATTCCGAATGAATATATCAGAGACTTGATGCCGGTACTGCTGGATGATATGCTGAGTATCGCTGTAGACCCCTTCTACCCTCCAACCCAGGCTAGAAAGCGCACCCACAATGACTTCCAGCTACTCTACTGCGAACCCTCGTCCGCCTGGTGTCGCGACGGACAGACTTTGAACCTGCGCAGACCCTTCAACTCACCGCTGTACCCATTCCCCGCCCTGGCACAAGCACCGATGTATCGGCAAAACGCCTCTTCCCATGCCTCTTTGCTGCCTGAAGGCGAGGAACGCCTGCCCCGGCCTCTAATTGTCCGAGACACGTACACCACTTTGAAGGAAATCTTAGATTCACAGTTGTATTTTGATGTGAGTGACTTCAGTGTGATAACTTCGCGGGTGATAAGTCACCTGCAAGGCTGGGAACTGGCTTCGAAGGAGCAAATTGCAAGTGCACTGCAGGCGTTAAAGCTGCTCAGTGGGTCGCAGGGCAATACTGCACTTATAGCTTTCGGCCATTTACCGACTTTGCTGGGGTTTATTAGGTCGGAAAACCTGCCTGTGTATATACAAGCAGGTGTAATAGAGGCCCTGAGCCATGGCTGCACAGACACCAGGCTCAAGCAGGAGCTAATAAAAGGGGATATCCTCCACCTACTCATAGGCCTGGTGCTCAACCCTAGGGACGAGGAGTCTTTGCGTCCCAAGCACTTGCAGTTCTTACTGGCACTGAGCCGCCACCCAGCCAAGAACTTCTATATTCCCGGGGAGACCAGGGAAAACAACCGTATTCGCGAGGCCTTTATAGCCCAGGGAGGACTGACTTGCCTCTATAAACTGAGTCAGGAGGACAGTGACGAGACACTAAGGAGCGAAATCAGACATCACCTCAGTGGGGAATTCAACCTAGCGGACTGGGACGCTCAAATTAAGGCCATTTCCAAGGCTTTAAAGCCGAAAAACCCTCCAATCGCTCCAGAGCCCAATTTACACTCTTCCTTCGACAGCGCTATCAAGCCTTTGCAGCCCAGTAAGAAGGAAGCGCTGCAGGACAGTTTCTCCATGAAGTCCAAACATGCGAAGATCCGCTTTCCCACTTACTTGCTGGAGCCGAAGTTTCTACTGCGGATTCAGAGCGAAATGCAGGAGTTCTGCGAACTGCGCAGGACTGCTGTCAAGCAGAGGAGAGACCAAGAAGCGAGGAGGAAGGAGGAGGAGTTCGATGAAAGGCTCAGGGCGAGAGAGGAGGAGGACCGCGCTTATGAGGACAGACGCCAAAAGGCAGAGCAAGAGCTAATTCGCAGGTTTCTCGAGAGAAAGCAGAAGAAGCAGGAAGAGGTAAAGAAGCAGCTGCAGGAGAAGGAGCAGGGCGAGCGTGTGGACGAGGAGCGCAGACAGGCGCTGCTGGAGAAGATCAGGAAGCAGGAGGAACTGAGAAAGTTTGAGAAGATGAAGCGCAAGCAGGAAATGGAGGAAATCAAGCGACAAGAAGACGAGCGACAGCGTATTCTGGAAGAACGCCGCCACCAAGCCCTCTCCGAGTGGCTCAAACTCAAGGAAGACCAAGACCGCGACCGCAAACTCAAGGAAAAGCAGCGTCGCGACCGCGAAGAATCCCGCAAGCGCGAAGAACTGAACCAACGCCGCCAAGAACTCCAAGTAAAACTGGACGAACGGAAATACCGCCGTCCCCCCAAGGGCAGAGAAGCCTCTGCAGCTGGTTCACAGGTCGTTGCTTCCTTCATTGAAAGCATCGACTTGAACCGACAGCGGTCTGGAGCTTTGGAGAAGCTGGAGCTGGACTTGCAGCCGCAGAGGCTGAAGCTGGATATACCCAGGTCTCAGCCGCAGACGAAGAAGAGGAGACAGGCGGATCAGTTTCTGTTTGAGGTGTATGGACAGGTGGCGAGACTGGGAGGGAGGAGAAGGAAGGGGAAAAGGACGCAGTCGAAGATGGAGGGGGAGCTGGAGGCAGAAAATGAGGAGAAGGAGATGACGAGGGTGGGCAGTACGTCGCATTTGCCAAGTTTATAAGGCTGGAATAGGCAAAGCACTAGTATAATGCTGGAGGAAATCCTTCTCTTGCTGCTTGCAGGTCACGGCACTGCTCTAAGTTGCCTCCCAACCAACTGTCCCAGCTCTCAGGTAGCCCTTACTCAGCGCGGCAATGCAGTCTGCGACTTAGGCTGTATGTCCAGTCCCTGCAATTTCGACTCCCTAGCCGCAGGCAGTGACTGTCTAAGTAACTGCACAGTGGTCTGTCCTGTAGGCAGTCTCGGAGACCGTCTCTGCGACTCTGGTGCTTTCTAGACAGTGTGTAACTCAGCGGAGTGTGGTTGGGACTTGGGAGACTGCGGGTATTGTGCGCAGGACTGTAAGGACTAGACAGGCTGGGAAGAGATGCTTGGGAATGGACGATGTGAGAGGGAATGCTCCTCGCCAGCGTGTCATTATGACTCTGGAGATTGCGTAAACGCTGAAAATCGGGTGCCTGTGTATGTTTCCCCTGAGACAATAGGACTGGCTGTAGGGTCTGAAGCTCATCCTTTGCCATCCATCCAAATGGCAATAGCGCAAATATGGGCATCTTTCTCTAGCATCTACTTACTCAAAGGAACCCACATGCTGGACTTTACCCAAGACAGTGAAAGTCTGGTGATAAACACGAATGTGCAAATACGGCCTCTCCTTTGCTCTGTCAGTTCCCACACGTTATGCAGTCCTGGACCTGTGCGTATTCAACTGACACACAGTGCTGTGACTTGGGTTGTCACTGGCACTCTCACTATAGAGAATGTGGAGTTTGTAGGCAATTTCCCGCTTAAGCCTTCTTGCACCCTTCCACAGTGCCTATACTGCCCTGCAGTACATGTAGTTAATGGACAGCCGAGGAGTGATAGAGGGGAACTAGTCCAAGACTACGCAGAGCAGACAATATGCGACTCATATAAAGACTTCGCACTGATTAGGGTGTCTGCAGGAGGGCAACTTTCCCTCAATTCAGTCTCTTTCCGCCTCATTCAACACCAACTCCAGTCCCTCATTTCCAGCCAATGCGGATTTCTGACCCTATCCCAGGTCACATTTTCAGCCATAACTCCAAGACGTAATGGAGCGATTTCAGCAGTAATTACGCATATTGGCGGGCCTAAGGAGGCCTGTGGAGGCTTCAACTTTACCAATGGACTTGTGGAACTCCTTAATGACGGATTTGAGTATAACACCGGAAATCCATTCAGTGGCTTTTTCAGTGCTAATATGGTGAGTTGGGTGCTATTCTCGGATGTCCATTTCCAGCTCAATAATGTACTGGGCAAATGGACGGATTTAACTGCTTTGGTATACATCAATACGTCCAACTCCATTGAAATTCGAGACTGCGTCTTCGATAGCACTCTAACGAACGGAGCGACAGTGTGGGTCACTACAATTAAAGTGCCTACCCTGACTCTTACTCTGGAAAACTGCAATTTCACCTCCAATTACGGACATGAAGTCCTTCATTTGACAGCAACGGCGCTCACCCTGCAGACTGACATCACTAATTGCGTATTTCAAGAGAATATCGCACAGGACTCAATTATAGGGATAAATGGGGAAATCATACAGGGAAAAGTGACTGTTTCAGCCCTATTAGCGACTCAAAACCTAGGCAAATACTGCCTTTCAGTCAACACTTCCGTCAGTGTTTCTCTCCGCCAGTCCGATTTCAGCGGAAATGGCGACCTCCCCGACGTACTGGCTCACATCCTGAACATATACATCCGCTCCAGCAGTTCCTACATGCTCCTGACCCCTGCTGTGAGCCGGCCTGTGTGCCTCGGCACCATTCTACTGAAAGATGTGGCTCAGTACACCTTAGAGTTCCTACTAATTTCCCACTCCAACTGTGCCTTTGGGTCCCCAGGCCTGACCCACATCGGCTCTCCTCACTCAGTAATACCCACCTAGATCACTCTTTCCGACCTTACCTTTGCACATAACATTGGAGATGAGCTAATAGCCATAGAGCCCGCCTTCGATTTGACCCTGTATCGCCTACATTTCGAGAATAACACGAGTCTGAGGAATGGCGAGGCTGCCTGTCTGCGCTTTTCCGCTTCCCAGCCCATTTCAATAACTGTGCGGAGTTCTTTTTTCTACGCCAATAGTGGATTTCAGAACACTATTGCGAGTATAACTGGCATTTTGGCTTTTTCCCTAGTGGATGTAGTGGCTGCTAATAACACTGCTAGGGGGTCATCTGCAGGCTTAGCACTGTATCCCTATACTGAGAATAACTCCTTTTTTAGGGTACTAAACTGCACATTTCGGGACAATTCGGCCTATTCCGATGGAGTTTTGCTGGTGAGTGACTCTTCGGGTATGGCTCTCTCGAGGGCATTTCAGCTGAAATTCGAGGTAACGAACTGCACATTCGAAAGGAATTCCGCTCAAATGGGCGGAAGCAGTATTTCCATCGCCGGCTCAGTCTTCCTTTCCACGGAAAGTGCAATTTCAGGCGTGTTTTTCCTTCACAATACATGTGAAGAAGGCGGAGCAGCCATCAATAGTCACTATTTAGCCGGAGATATTCATATTCAATCCTGTCTATTTCAAGGGAATACAGGGAATTCCGGGGCTGCTATATGGTCTACTCACCAAGGCCACTCCACCTACCTAGTTCTCAATTCCTGTTTATTCGTAGAGAACCAGGGCAACAGCATAGTGGCAATGACAGCAATTGGCTCCAATCTGATATCCAGTGAAAACACCTTCCGTGGGTCTGTGGGAACAGCAGTGCTGGTGTACCAAAGTGACTGGCAGGACTCTGGGTCTGTGTATGAATGGAACTCGGGGAAGAATGCGGGAGCAGCTCTGTTCAGTACTTCTGCTACAGGCGCTTTCACCAATGTAACGTTTCGAGGGAACTCTGCGGAGAAAGAAGGCGGCGGACTCACAGTGTGGACAGAGTCCACTGTGGCTTGCTTAGACTGTGTGTTTCGCAATAACAGCGCTGGTCTGCGTGGCGGCGCTCTCTACCTGGAAGGAGAGTCTTCCTTCAGTGGCAAGGACGTGAGTTTCGTGGAAAACGGGTCGGGAGACCGAGGGTCGGTGCTGTTCGCTCTCCTCAGCAACTTCACCTGTGTCCAGTGCCTTTTTGTGCGCAATACTGCCGCTGAGTACGCCGCTGTCTTCATGATGGGGGCCGAAGCCCACATCGAGCACTGCCAATTCACAGGCAACCAGGCCTCTTTGAGTAGTCCTGGGATAATGCTGTCGCTAGCTGCCTTGACAGTGCGGAACTGCAGCTTTGCCCAGCAAGCCGGAGACCTGGGCAGCTTCATATCTCTCAATGAACAGAGCACTGTGCGAGTTTCCCAGTCCACCTTTCAGGAAGGACATGCCAGGACCCATGGCGGCTGCTTCTACTCTATGGTCAATTCCTCCATTCTACTGGAGGACTCGGTCATTTCCCACTGCTCTGCAGGCCAGTCTGGCTCCGTCCTGCGGTCCCGCACTGGATCAGTCGTATTTCGAAGAGTCACTATCAGAAATGTTACTTCGGACCTAAGCTCAGGCGCGATTATGCTATCAGACGGCTCCGCAGTGCTGGAAATCGACTGCGCAATGATGCTTGGAAGTGCAATTTCAGCCAGGTCCTCTTCAGTCCTAGTCCAGAAGAGCAGGTTTATAGGTCTAAAGGCCTATAATGGGGCTGCAGCCAGCATAAGTGACTGCCCTATGCTCACCATTGACTCTTCCTACTTCGAAGGCGGCTTAGCCAAGCGTGGAGGAGCCGTTTACGTCTTTTCCACTGGCTCCAGCGCAGCCAACCAAGTCACAATATACAGAAACAGCACTTTTCTAGGCAATAAAGCGGTGAATGGAGGGGCTATTTACTCAGAAAGTGTGGATGTGCATATATTCGGCTGCTCCTTCCTCGGCAATTCAGTGAGTCAAGACTACTATGCGTCTGCGGAAATACTGCATAGAGGCATTGGAGCGGGGATTTACGCAGCTAACGCCTACATTGTCTTTGCGAACTATCAAATTGTGGAGAATTTATTTGAAAATAACACTGCTACTACCATGGGAGCGGCTCTGTACTGGTTCGATACCTACCCAACCTTCGCAAATAACACTTTAAAGGGAAATTCCGCACCCTATGGAAGCGAAATCGCCTCATTCCCTATCCGTCTGTGCCTTCTCCACCCCAACAACTCCCTTATTACCTACCTCAGCCAAGACACTCAGCCACTAGTTCTCTCCTTGCTGCAGGTCGGCAGTGGACAAGTTTATGACGGAGTGCTTCGTCTGGGTCTAGTGGACCAATACGATAACATAGTGACGAAAGACTCTTCGAGTTCTGCTAATATCCGTGCAAGTGAAAAGGGTGGGAATTCGTCCTTGTCTGGCAGTATTCAAGTAGATGCAATTGAGGGAATATTCGAGTTTAAGGACGTGACTTTCCTCGGAAATCCCAAATCGACCCAATTTTTCCTCATCACAACCAACGGAATCGACCCCTTTTTGAAGACCTTCACCACAGACCCTCACGACTACCACCCCACTGTGAAAGTGACAGTGGAGTTCAGGGACTGCCAAGCAGGGGAAAGCTACCAAGGCCTGGCCTGCTACCGCTGTCCTGCAGGCACCTTCAGTCTCAGTCCCTCTCAAGCCTGCAATCCGTGTCCTTCGCTGGCGACTTGCCTAGGGGGGTTTGTAATGGTGCCGCAGGCTGGGTACTGGCGTCCTGACCCGCTCCGAAACCTCTTCCTTGCGTGTCCGAATCCCGACTCTTGTCTAGGGTCTCCCAGTGCGGAGAACCCTTCTCTAATTGGAATTTGTGCAGCTGGGTATACAGGGAACCTGTGTAGTGTCTGTGTGGAGGGGTTCTCTCGACAGAGCAGAGATGCCTGCAATAAGTGTCCGGGACTCACTTCCAATATAGTGGTTTCGGCTCTAGTAGTGTTGGGCGCTTTATGTCTACTGGCTTTAGCGATATCCATCGCAGTACGAGGAGCAAATAAGCCGCGTTCTCAGCTGGCCATATACCTAAAGATATTTGTGAACTACCTGCAAATGATCGTAGTGGCGGCTTCCCTCAGTCTCAGTTGGCCCAGTCTCATTAAGCTCTTCCTGAGTGGACAGGAAGTGGCGGGCAACATGGCTGAACAGCTGTTTTCCTTCGACTGCATCACTCAGGAATTCAGTTCTGATCAGACTACCAACGTGAAGTTAATAACAGTTTCCCTGCTGCCTGCTGTACTGGTTATTCTCAGTGCTGTGGCTTGGCTTGCTATCGCTCTCTGCTTTAAACAAACTGCCTTGAGACAGAAAGTCATATCCAGCTTGGTCATGATTCTCTTCATCATTCACCCGAGTCTGACCAAGGTAATGCTTGCGGAGTTCTCCTGCAGGGAAATTCTGCCTGGAGAGCTGTGGCTCACCTCCGATTTGTCGAAGCGTTGTTGGGAAAGTGGTCACTTCAAGGAAATTCTGACAGTGGTGCTGCCGGGGCTACTAGTGTGGGGCTTCGGCCTGCCTTCATTAGCGCTGGGAGTACTAATCAAGGCCAGAGCCCACCTCACAGACAATATGATAAGTCTGCAGTTCAGCTTCCTCTACAAGGGCTACACGGAGAAGTGGTTTTTCTGGGAATTCGTGATTCTCTACCGGAAAGTGGCCTTGATCTGCTCCGCAGTCTTCTTCAACTCCGTTTCTACAATGATTCAGGCTCTTTCCGTGCTTGCAGTACTGCTGATTTGCCTGTTTCTGCAGCTCGCTGTGAAGCCCTTTGCTATGCCCAACTTCAACACATTGGAGCTGAAGTCACTGTTTGTGTCGCTGATAACTATATACGCAGGCCTGTACTTCGAAGCTAACTCTATGAATCAAGTGCTTAGCATCCTCATATTCCTCCTAATTCTGCTGGCTAATGCCTACTTCCTACTTGGCTGGGGTAAAGCCGTTCTCCCCATCCTTCTGACAACCATCAGCCAGCGGCTGAATTGCGGTAAACGCCACTATGCCATTCGCCCTATGCCTGCGAAATACGATGAAAGCCTAGGGGAGTCCAGCAGCTTCAGCAAGGCCACAGGCACTCAGCACCCAGTCCAGTCCAATGTACTCCCTATTCAGTTCTCCGCTGAGGTCGAAGTCGCTCCCTCTGTCAGTCCTCCTGACAACTCAGTCAACTTGGATGTGGAGCACTCTGTAGGGGAAGACTTATCGGAATACATTGCTGCGTCTTTCAGGGAAGTTTAGGACATTTAGGCTAATAAATGGCTTTGCAGGCGGCTCTCGAGCAGTTTCTCAACTGCCAAAACCCTAACACTCGCGCTCAGATCCTCGCCAAAGCCCGCGACCCCATCT
>Ga0247837_1005560_pt1 | contig 18746 bp, 14 predicted proteins | sample LaCtaG_2_FD_187115 | JGI IMG/M metagenome (GOLD analysis project Ga0247837, IMG submission 187115) | Freshwater microbial communities from meromictic Lake La Cruz, Castile-La Mancha, Spain - LaCruzMarch2015_14.5m | ecosystem: Environmental > Aquatic > Freshwater > Lake | place: Spain: Castile-La...
AAAAATGATTTTTCTGCAAAAGACCAATTGAAAAGAGCTACACTTTCGATTTCAAATAATATAGCTGAAGGTTTTGAGTATGAAAACAATCTTCAGTTTATGCGATTTTTGAGATATTCAAAAGGATCGGCAGGAGAAGTTAGAAGTATGATACATGCTTTTTATAGAACTAAACAAATAGATGAAGTAACACATAAAAAACTAATAGAAGATGTAATTCTAATATCTAAAAGCATAAAGAACTTTTTAAAATATTTAAGCAATCATCAAAACAAATCAAACAAATAATTTTTGTAATCTTTAAATTTTTCAAAACCTTGTAATAACAACAAATGATAAACTCACTAGACCCTCGCATAGCGAGAGAAAAAATAAATGAAGACAATACCATTGCACCATTAACTGAAATGGACAATTGGGAAACTTATGAAGTTTTTCACCAAAAAAAACGCGGTGACCAACATGAACATGTAGGAATAGTGCATGCTCCTAACAACGAAATGGCTTTACTTTTTGCTAAAGAACAATACGGACGAAGAGGAATAAGTGTAAATATTTGGGTGGTAAAAACCAGTAATGTTTTTGTATCGGACTATGATGATGCCGATATTTTTGAAACAGTTCCCGAAAAGCAATACCGCGAAGCAGGTGGCTATAAAGTAATGGAAATGATTAATAAATATAAGAAGGAAAACAAGAAAACTATTTAATAAAGTTAGCCACATATTCACAGATTTTAACAAATCAAATTTCATATAATCTGTGAATCTGTGGCAATAAAAAACACGAAATATGAACGTAACTGCAATCAAAGAATTATTATATAAAATGGCTGATGATTTATTAATTATTGGTCATAGAAACAGTGAATGGACGGGTTTGGGTCCAATTTTAGAAGAAGACATTGCGTTTTCTTCCATGGCACAAGACAAGATAGGACAGGCTGGTGCATTGTTTGAAATATTGCACGAATTAGGTGAAGACGAAGCCGACAAAGTTGCATTTATGCGCGATGCCAATAAAATGCATTGTTCGCAGTTTGTAGAATTGCCAAATGGTGAATACGACTTTTCTATTATGCGTCATTTTTTGTATGACCATGCCGATCAATTACGTTTCGAAATGCTTGCCAATTCAAGCTTTGAGCCATTGGCTAAAGTAGCTAAAAAAATAAAAGGAGAATTGAAATACCATGTTTTTCATGCCAATACTTGGGTGGTAAAACTGGGTAACGGAACTGAAGAAAGTAAAGCCAGAATGCAAACAGCATTGAACGAAAGTTGGAACTATGCTTTAGGAATGTTTGAGGCAGGTGATTTTGAAAAAGAATTGCAAAGCGAAAATATTTTTGATGGCGAAGAAGCCTTGAAAACTCGTTGGATGGCGAACATTACTCCTTTTATAGAAAAAGCAAATTTAAAAATTCCTGATGTTAAAACTTGGGAACCAATTTTAGGCGGACGAAAAGGTTATCATACAGATTATTTACAACAATTAGTAGAAGAAATGGGCGAAGTATTTCGCGTAGAACCTGATGCACAGTGGTAAGCTAGCACAAATACAAAGATTGAAAAATTAGAAGGTTGGAAAGATTGAGAGCTTGAAAAGAATAAATCCATGAGCTTGAATGTAATTTTAAAATTTACAAATTTGTATCGTAAACATTAGACAAAATGGGTCAATTAATAAATATTTCAGAAATAAAAGCACTTTATCCAGACGAATGGGTTTTGCTTGGAAATCCTATCATGGACGAGAGTAAAATTGATGTGCTTTCAGGCATACCGCTTTTTCATAGTAAGGATAAAAAAGAAGTGTGTTATATTGGTAGGGATAAAACTTCAAACTTTGATAAAATAACTTTAATTTATACTGGTACTTTTAGACCAACTCGAAAAATAACAGGCATTTTTAATCGAATTACTAAATGACCTATCAATTTAAGCGAGAGCCTGAAAGTGGGTTGATACTTGTAAATATTGAAATTGATAACAAGTATGTACTGAAAATGATTTTGGATACAGGTGCAACAAATACAACAATTGACAGCAATGCACTTTATTTACTTGGACACGATTTGAAAGACAATATTGGTACAGTTGAAATTGAAACAGCAAATGGTATTATTGAAACAGAAGTTTTTGAAATTAACACTTTTAAATCACTTGGCTTGACTAAAGAAAAGTTCCAAATTCAAGTTTATGACTTCTTAGCCCACGGTATTTTTTCAGATTATAATGGACTTCTTGGACTTGACTTTTTAGAAGGCAAAAAGTTTTGTATTGACACTCTAGAAAACACAATTACATTATCATGAAGAATAGCACAATTACAAAGATTTACAAAGATTGAAAAATTACAAAGATTGGAAGATTCAAAAATTACATAGTTGAACTAACAAAATAATTATGGACAAAAAAGAAAAATATAGTTTACTTGTAAAAGATTTTAAAAAATACACTTTTAAAGATCAATCTTTGATAAATCCTTTTTCAGTTCATGGTGCTCCAAATGAGTTAAATCCTTGGGCGGTTTGGCATGGAAATCTTGATGCAAAAATTCTATTTATTGGACAGGATTTTAGTAATGAATTTTACTTAAATGAACTGATAAATAATAATTGGGAAAAAGAGAAAAACAGTATAACAAATAAACACTTAAACGAGTTGTTTAAATTAATACTAGTTGATGATATTGGGATGCCAACTGAGGTTGAAAAAGCTCTTCCACTATACTTTACTAATGCAGTTTTAGGTATAAAAAAGGGAACTATGCAAGAACCAATTAAACCAAGTCAATATAAAGAAACTGCTAAAGAGTATTTAGGTAAATTGATAAATATTGTTGAACCAAAATATATTATTGCAATGAGTGAAGTGGCTTACAAAGCAATTTGTTTTATTTATAATAAAACCCCTTTGAAAACCATGAAGGAAGCAATTGAAAAAAATGGAATTGACTTACTAGATGGAAAAACTCTTTTTGTTGTAGCTCATTGTTCAGCAAATGGCAGAAGAAATAGAGATGAAAAACAACAAGAACTGGATTGGAAAGCTATCAAACCTAAACTAATCTTCTAATCTACCAATAAAAAATGATCACCGAAAAAGAAATATGGACTGCGCTTGAAGTAGTTAAAGACCCCGAAATACCTACTTTAAGCATGGTAGATATGGGAATTATTACTAAAGTTGAAATTCGTGGCGAAAGCAATGTATATGTAGAAATGACTCCAACTTTTACTGGTTGTCCTGCTATAAAAATGATGGAAAATATGGTGGCCGACCGATTGAAAGAAATAGGTATTGAAACCATAGAGGTAAAAACCACTTTCGATACTCCTTGGAACAGTAATAAGCTAACCGAACGTGGGTTATTATGTTTGAAAAAACATGGTTTGGCTCCTCCTCCAAAACACAATGGTGAAATTACCATGGAGCTATTAGAACATTGTATTTGTCCGCATTGCGGAAGCATAAATACTGAAATGAACACCCCATTTGGCCCAACATTGTGCCGCAGTATGCACTACTGCCACGATTGTTTACAAGCTTTTGAACAGTTTAAACCGGTGGTTTAAATTACCATAGATACCTGACAGGTTATAAAATCTATCAGGTCTTTTTATTTACTTCAATTATGTAATATGCTTAAAACATGGCTATTATACTTATTTGTACGCACAAATAAGCATAAATAACGTTGAATATGCCTTCTTGCGCACGCAAGTAACAATATTCAACGTTGAATATGGCCTCTTGCGGGCGCAAGTGTTCATAAACATCATTGAATATGCCTTCTTGTGCGCGCAAGTAATGATAAACATCATTAAATATGCCTCCTTGCGCGCGCAAGGAGGCATATTTAAATTTTACTGGTGTAGTTGATTTGAAAACAACTTGTTTTGTAAAGTATAAAATTTTCCTATTTTCGTTTTTACATATATGCGTTTATACGAACAAAAAAAATGGTGGAAACGAGCATTGGCAGTTATTGCACTTTGCATTGGAACTTTTTCAATTTGGTACACCACTAAACTGGTAAAACAGCTTTCGTTTGAAGAAGAAAAAAAAATAAAACTATGGTCTAATGCTACGCAATCAATGGCTAAAGCGGAAGGCAATATTGAATTTATGTTGGATATAGTTACAGGTAACGAAACCATTCCGATTATTCTTACCGATGGAAAAAACAAAATTATTGGTTACCGAAATTTAGATTCAATTCAAGCTCTCGACACTGCTTATTTGAACGATGAATTGTTGGAAATGAAAAGCCAACATGAACCCATCAAAATAGTGTATGATGCTGAAAACAATTTTTATAATTTAGTTTATTATAAAAATTCTTTGGTGTTAACTCAATTAAAAGCTTATCCCGCCATTCAATTAGCATTGATTAGCTTCTTTGCCATTATGAGTTATTTGGCACTAAGCAGCAGCCGTAGAGCAGAGCAAAATCAAGTTTGGGTTGGAATGAGTAAAGAAACTGCGCATCAATTAGGTACGCCCATTTCATCGCTCAATGAGTGGATAAATTTACTAAGAGAAACACCCAAAGAAGAACAAGGTTATTTGCTTGACGAACTTCAAAATGATACTAAAAGATTGGAGTTAATTACAGAAAGATTTAGTAAAATAGGATCTGAACCAGTTTTAAAAGAAGAAAACATGGATTTGGTAGTTGAAAAATCAATGCAGTACATGAAAACACGCGTATCGAGTTTGGTAAATATTCATATAAACATAACCAAACCTGGCAATTGGGCTAAAATAAATGTTCCATTATTTGATTGGGTATTAGAAAATTTAAGCAAAAATGCAATAGATGCCATGAACGGAAAAGGTGAATTAAATATAAACATAAGCCATGATTCCAAGTTTGTTTACATTGATATTCAAGATACAGGAAAAGGCATTCCAAAATCGAAATTCAATACTGTTTTTAAACCAGGATTTACCACCAAGAAACGCGGTTGGGGATTAGGATTATCGCTAGTAAAGCGAATAGTTGAAGGTTACCATAAAGGTAGAATATTTGTTAGAAACAGCGAGGTTGGAAAAGGAACTACATTTAGAATTATGCTTAAAGTGGCATAAAAAAAGCACCACTGAAATAGTGATGCTTTTAGTTCTTAAACAAATATATAAAAAGCGGAATTATGGAAACCGCTTTTTATGTTTTATAATTTTTATTTTATAATTACCAAACGTACAGTTTTGCTTAACTCTGCTGTGCTTACTTTTACAAAGTAAATACCTTGAGTAATATCAGCAGTGCTTAACGAAACTTCATTCATTCCTGAACTAAATCTCATAGAATTAGTTGCTCTAATAGTTTTACCTGTAACGTCAATTAATTCAATTTGAACATTGTTAGCTTTTAACAAATCGAATGAAACTGTTACGTTTTCGTTAGCAGGATTAGGATAAACAGCAATTTGATTCATAGCTTTGTTTATTTCTTTTACATCAGTAGCAAGTACATTTATAGTTTTAGAAATAGTATCAGCTAAAAACGCATTGCTAGCAATTAAACGAACTGTGTAAGTACCGTTTGCAGCATAAGTAAATACTGGATTTTTAGCCGATGAAGTATCAGCAGTTGATGTAGTAACACCAAAATCCCAAGCATAAGTAGTAGCAGCACCTTTTTCATCTGTAGTATTTGTAAAAGTAAAATCGCGTGAACCAGCAGTTGTACCTTGAACATAAGTAAAGTTAGCAGCAGGTTTGTCAGATACATTAACAATCACAGTTTTGTTTGTAAATGATGAATCAAAAGCATTGGTAGCAGTTAATTTTACAATATAACTTCCGTTTGTGTTAAATGCAAACGAAGGATTTTCTTGAGTTGAAGTACCTAAACCACCAAAATCCCATCTGTAAGTTGTAGCAATACCTCTAGTATTAGTAGCATTGGTAAAATTGTAAGTTTTAGAATTAGGAACAGCAGGAGCAAAAGTAAAATCAACAATTGGAGATGAGTTAAATGGAGTTTTACCAGTTGTAAAGTTTGAACCTGAATTTGCTATTGAATTACTTGCAGGAGCATAATTAGGATTTGAATACATAAATGGTCTAACTAAATTTACTTCGTTTGATGTATTAAAAGTATCAGTTCCGTTTGCAACAACCCAAGCAGCTACTTGTGTGCTAGTAGTTAAAGCTAAAGTATCAGACGATGAAGCTAATCTACCAGCCCAACCTGAAGGAATTCCACCAATTACATTGTTTTTAAATACTGCTGTACCATTTTGGAAAGCAGCATTTGTTCTTCTTGAATCAATAATTAAACCAGCAACTGGGAAACCAGAGAAAATAGAGTTTACAATAGTTAATGCTGAGTTTCTACGGATATGAGCACCACGTCCAAAATTAGCATTTGGAGTTACTGTTTGTCCATTATAATAAGGACCAACCATTGTTACATTTGAGAAAATGGCAGCTGTTCTTGGAGAATTTGTAGAACCACTTGCATCATTATCGCTTTCAAAACCATTTGAACCACTTTGATCAGCATTTTGAGGAATACGTGCTCCAATAGCAAACTGAACTTGACCTCTAAATCCGTTGTCAGAATCAAAATCATCGTCAATACCAGCAAAAGCTACTAAATGTTTTGCATTTACTGTACCACCAAACCATTCGTATGAATCATCGCCAGAGTATGAAACTTGAACATAATCAACTAATGTTTTGCGACCAACTGAATAAAAAGTTATACCATTAATTTCAGAGTTAGAAGCAGTAGATAAAGGAATACCAGCAAATTCAACACGCACAAAAGTTAAAACACCTGAGCTATCTTCATCATCTGTACCACCATGACGACCATCAATTAAGCCACCACCTACAACAGGTTTTGCTATTCCACCTTCGGCAGCAGCAGTATCACCTTGAGGTAAATTATGAACAGCTTTTCCTGTAAATACTAAACCTCCCCAATTTCCAGGAGCTCTTAAACCAGCACCATTGTTTGAAGTAAATACAATTGGTTCAGCCATAGTTCCACGAGCATTTAATTTAGCACCTCTAGCAATAATTAAAGTACCTTTTCCTGTTCCTCTAATCACTGTTCCTGGTTCAATAGTTAAAGTAGCATTGTTAGTTACATATACATAACCATCGTTTAATAAATAAACATTGTTTTTGGTCCAAGTAGTATTTGCTGTAATGTCACCTGCATTTATAGTAACTGTTGTTGCTGGATATACAGTATTTATTGGATCAAAATTAGACCAACCTTTAGTCCAATCTTTAGTTGTATCAGCACTTAAAGCACCACGGTAATTAGTGTATTCAAAAAAGTTGTTTTGAGGAACTGTAATGGTAACACCTACTATTTTAGAAATAGAAATACTGTCGTATTGATTTTTAGCTTTTAAAGTTACTGTATAAAAACCATTTGCAGGAAAAGTAAAATTTGCACTTGCAGATGTTGAAGTATCAACTGAAGAACCAGTAACACCAAAATCCCAAGCATAAGTTGTTGCATAACCTTTAGTATTTGTTGTGTTGTTAAATATAAAATCTCTAGAAGCTGCATTTGCTTGAGCAAAAGTAAAATCAGCTGTAGGCTTTAAGTTTACATTTACAACAACTGCTTTAGAAAAAACAGTTGAGTCAAAATCATTTTTAGCTTTTAAAGTAACTGTAAAACTTCCATTTCCTGGAAAAGTGAATTGAGGATTCATTGCACTTGAAGTATCGGTTGTACTTGTAGTAACTCCAAAATCCCAAGTATATTGAGTAGCGTAACCTAAAGTAGTTGTTAAATTATTAAAGGTATAAACCAAACCTGAATTTGTTGTTGAGAAATCAACAGTTGGTTTTGCATTTGCATCATATGGAGTTTTTCCAGTGTTAAAGTTTGAACCCATTTTAGCAACTGAATTGCTCAAAGGAGCAAAATTAGGATTGGTATATAAAAATGGTCTTACTAAATTAGTTTCGTTCGAAGTGTTAAAAGTATCAGTACCGTTAGATACAACCCAAGCAGCTACTTGTGTACTTGTAGTTAAAGCTAAAGTATCAGAAGTTGAAGCTAATCTACCAGCCCATCCTGAAGGAATACCTGCAATTACATTGTTTTTAAATACTGCAGAACCATTTTGAAAGCCTGCATTTGTTTTTCTAGAATCTATAATTAATCCTGCAACTGGAAAACCTTGAAAAATAGAATTTACTATTGATAAAGCTGAATTTCTTCTAATATGTGCACCACGACCAAAGTTAGAGTTAGGTATTACAGTTTGACCTGTAAAATAAGGTCCAACCATTGTAATATTTGAAAATACAGCTGAAGTACGAGGTAAATTAGAAGAACCACTAGCATCGTTATCGCTTTCAAAACCATTAGAACCACTTTGATCTGCATTTTGAGGAATACGTAATCCAATTCCAAATTGAACAAGACCTTTGTAACCGTTATCAGAGTCAAAATCGTCATCAATACCAGCAAATGCTATTAAATGCTTGCAATTTACAGCTCCACCAAACCATTCGTAAGAATCATCACCAGAATAAGAAACCTGAACATGATCAACTAAAGTTTTACGTCCAACAGAATAAAAGGTAATACCATTAATTTCAGAGTTAGAAGCAGTAGATAAAGGAATACCAGCAAATTCAACACGTACAAAAGTTAAAACACCAGAACTATCATCATCATCAGAACCACCATGACGGCCATCAATTAAACCACCACCTACTACAGGTTTTGCTATTCCACCTTCAGCAGCAGCAGTATCTCCTTGTGGTAAGTTATGAATTCCTTTTCCTGTAAATACTAAACCACCCCAATTTCCAGGTGCTCTAAGTCCAGCACCATTATTTGAAGTAAATACAATTGGCTCGGCCAAAGTACCACGAGCATTTAATTTTGCACCTCTACAAATAATTAGAGTACCTTTTCCAGTACCTCTAATAACTGTTCCAGCTTCAATAGTTAAAGTGGCATTGTTTGTTACATAAACATAACCATCGTTTAATAAATAAACATTACTTTTAGTCCAAGTAGTGTTACTAGTAATGTCGCCTGCGTTAACTGTAACAGTTGTTGAAGGGTAAACAGTGTTGCTTGGATCCCAATTAGTCCAACCTTTAGTCCAATCCTTTGTAGTATCGGAATCAATTGCTCCTCTGTAACTGGTAGGAGTAAAAAAGTTGCTTTGTGAGAATGCTACTAAAGTAAACATTGTCATAACAACAGATGTAATTAATTTTTTCATTTTTTTCATTTATTTGTTTGTTTAAAGATTTTGCAAAGGAACTCATACCTTGTTACCAAATATTAAACTCAATGTTATGTTAAAGTAAACTTCAAGGAGTTTTCTAAGTTGCCTTAAAACCTATTTGTCTAATTTATAATAACAAAAAAAAGTGTTTAGATTTTTCTAAACACTTTTTTTGTTAAATATTTTTTTGATTTTTAAAACTTATAACTTAAATTTACTGAGTAAGACGAACCTACTTTAAAATTCCAAATTTCATTATCTTTTCCTGAATTGAAAGTTTGATCAGTTTTTCCTTCACCATTATTTTGGTAGAAAATAATGTTTTGAGCTAAAATGTCTCTAATACCAAATCTTACATCTAGTTTCTTGTAAAACGTTTTATTGATTTGTAAATCAATTACAGATCTAGGGTTTTCCCAATAACTTGCATAATCTTTATACCCAACATTTACTATTCGTTCACCAATTCTGTTAAACGATACAGAAACGCCATATTCTTTTTTAGAATTTGTGTATTGTAAACTTCCGTTTACAATATAAGGCGATTGTCCTTGTAATGGCCTAACTTTTTCAGGTGTTGCAACTACTTTAGAAACATCAACTTCCGACTTGATATAAGCCAAATTACCAACAAAATTCAATCCTTCTAAAAATGCATTTTTAACTGCAAACAATTGACCAAAGTTTAACTTATAATCTAACTCTATACCATAACAAAATGCTGTTGGAACATTTGAATATTCCATTGAATTAGGACTAACTGAAAACAAGGATTTTTCAATAGGATTCTCAAAAGTTTTATAGAAAACTGAACTAGACACTATTTGTGCTGGTGTTGGGTAAAATTCATACCTTAAATCGTAGTTATTTATTTTAGTTCTTTTTAAATCAGCTTTACCTTGTACTAGCATGTTATCGTTAAAATCATAGAAAGAAAATGCTGCTAATTCCCTGAACTCTGGGCGAGAAACTGTTTGTGAATACGATGCTCTTAAGTTTGATTTTGTAGTTAATGTATAAATCAAATTTACTGAGGGTAAAATATCAACAACAGTAGTATCAATTACAAATGGATCATCAGAACCAACTTTTACAGTATTGATCTTTTGATTGTACGATTCCAATCTTGCACCCCAAACTGCTTTTAATTTATTTGTTATTTTGCTATCAAATCTTAAATATCCTGCAAACAAATTACTAGAAGCTGTATATGCGTCAGATGCACTGGTAAGTTCTTTCATTATATATCCGTCAGAACTTATGTTTTCAGTAGCAAAAATTTTGTCAATTTGTAAATTATCCAAATTAAGTGTTTTGCTAGGTGAGTATGCATAACCTAATTGACGAGCGTTAAATACCCTGTCTCTGTATTGAGCATAACCACCAAATTTAATTTCATTTTTGAATTTTTTGATATTCAATGGTCTTGAAATATCTACACCAGCATTATAAATTTTATCGTTTTGAGTAGAGAAAAATCTACCTGCTACGTCAGCTTGTGCATTAGACTGTAATGGAACTTGATAAATTGAAGTTTCATCACCTGTAATTTTTTGATACCTTACTCTTCTAAAATCTGGTGTTTCTCTATTTAAACCACTGTATCCCATAGTCCAATTTATTTTAGATTGGTATTTTTTTACAAAATGTTCACCACCTATTTGATGGCTATTTAGTACATTTTGAGTGTACAGCATAAAATAAAATTTCCTATCGTATGCTAAGGCCAAATCTTGTCCTGATCTTATTGTAGTTTGGTCGTTGCTATTAATATTAAGTAAGTTTTTAAAACTGATCTTATTGCTTTTGTTTTTTAAACTTATGTTCCATAAAAAACCATTTAAAGTATTGATGGTATTTTGTTCATCTACATAACTAAATTCGGTATTATTTGCTGCGTCATAATCTTTTCTAGTAACTTGTTGTGTAGTTGGTGTATTTTGCATAGACATGGAGAATACACTTCCTAATTCAGAAGTTTTTAGTTTCTTTAAATGACCCATGCTAAATTGAATGCTGTATGCAGGACGCATCGAAGCATTTTCGTTTATTTTAAAGTTGTTGTTAAATGGTTTTGCTACTGCAACTAATTTTTTTAAATCATCAGGAGTATTTAATGTGTTTTCCAAACTTTTCATGGTTTTGTTATCAGGGAAACTTCCTGGTAATTTTCTGTTTCCATCATCTATTCCTAAAAAATCGGTTGAACCATTCACATTGGTATTGAATTTATTGAAAGTAGTAATTGAGTTTACACTCGTTCCAAACGATAAGTTATAAAAGGTTTGATCTGGAATATCTTTGGTTTTTATTAGAATTAATCCACCAGCAAATTCACCACTTAAATCTGGCGTTGCTGATTTTACTATTACTATATTATCTAATAAGTTTGCTGGAAAAATATCAAAAGCAAATGCTTTTCTATCAGGTTCCGAACTTGGTAATGGCGAACCATTTACAAATGCAGCATTGTATCTATCTGGTAAACCTCTAATAATTGCATATTTATTGTCTTGAATTGTTGCACCACTCACACGTTTTAGTACATCACTTGTGTTTCTATCGGGAGTTTTTCTAATGGTTTCTATTGAAACTCCATCAGAAATTGTTGTAGCATTTTTTTGTTGAATTAACAATGCGTTTGCACTTTCCTTTTTTACTTCTCCTCTAATTACAATGTCATTGAAAGTTTTAGTAGCCTCCACCATTGAAACACTTACCAATGTTACTTCTTTTGCTTTAACATCTATATCAGTTAATACTTTTCTGCTGTAACCTACATAACTTACTAGTAAATTATATGAACCAGGTTTTAGATTAGATAGAGAGAATTTACCTTCATAATCAGATGAAGTAGCTGTTATAGTACCTTCAATGATTACCTTAACACCAATTAGAACTTCTCCAGTTTTACTATCAAATACTTTACCTGAAATTTTACCATTTTGAGCAATTGTAAAATTTACCAAAAAAACGAATGTTAAAGAAAGGAAAAGAGACGCAATTATTTTTTTCATTATCAGTTATTTATTGAGCCGCAAATAAACTATTTTGCTTTTATTTCTATGTTAAGCGTATGTTATGTATAGTTTGCTCAAATATTATGTTATTGTTATCTACATAAGTTAAAAATGACTTTCATCACACTTCTTTTACAATATTATTAGGTAAATGTTATTTTTGTAGATTTAATAATTTAATAAATATATGTAGTGCTTATTGATAATACTTAATTGTATTCAATAAAAAAGCCGTCTCAAATGTATTTGAAACGGCTTTTTGGTATAATTATATTGAAAGTAAGAACTAAACAGTTTTTACTTCTTCGGTTGAAATTAGTTTTACTTCTTCAACAACAGCTACTGGCTTTACTTTTTCTACTACTTCAATTTTTACTTTTGTGGCATTTGCACCTTTGTGAGTCATTTCTACTTCAAAAGTTACTTTATCGCCTTCCTTAACCTGATCAACTAAGCCATTTACGTGAACAAAAACACTGTCTTGACTTTTTAAATCTTTTATAAAACCATAACCCTTCGATTCGTTAAAAAAGGTAATAACACCTTTGCGAATCAAATCAGCTGGTTCGGCTGCAGCTTGTTTTACTACACCAATTACCATGTCTTCTGCAATAGCAACTCTACGTTTTTTAGGATCGGGAGGAATGTTTGTAATGTTACCATTTTCGTCAACATAAGCCATCATGTCTTCTAAACTTTGACCTTTTACTGCACTAGCTTTGCGTTCCTCCCTCTTCTCGTCTTTCTCTTTTCTCTTCTTAAGTTTAAGTTTTTCTTTTTCTTTTTTACTGAATGTTTCTTGCGATTTAGCCATTGTTTATTATATATTGTTTTTTGTCAAAATTATTTTACAATAGCAAGGCTTAAAATAAACACTTTTTGACTTTGTAAAAAAATATTGGTCGCCAAATGTAGGCTTAAAAATTGTTTTTATTTGCAAATCAGACAAATATTTTATTTTTTATTACATATTTTAATATAAAATAGCTAAGATTTTAGAATATGAGATTTTAAATCTGTGAACCGAATATTCCTTTAAAATACTTATCTTATTTGCAAAGCAATCAATAATTAAACAATTGTCTTTAACTAATAACTAGTTAGCTTTTTTAACTACAAATCGTCTTTTTTTCTTTTAAAAAACTTAAAAAATGCTCCACCAGCACCAACAACTCCTAAGGCAATAAGCTTCCAAAACTTTAAAATAACTGCAAAGAAACCAACTTTAGCTAAAATTTTTCCAGCTACTAAACCACCAATTGTCCAGGCCGCAACATTGTCAACATCGGGATTGAAGTTAGCATATTTATCGCCTTCGTTAAAGTCAATGCTGGTAATTACTTTGTCAATACTAGCTTTAACTTCGTTCAATTCTGTTAGTGATGCTACAGCATTTATAATAAAAATCCCTTTTCTGCCTAAAACCCTTAAGTTATAATTGAGCGTACTTAGGCTGTCATCACCAAATTTAAGTTCTTTTGCCCAATGCAAAACTTTTTTATTTTTATCGTAAAATGGGGTTGAAGCCCAACCAATAAAATTAATTGTTGAATACCCATCTTTTAAACGTTGAGGGTTTTCATCTTCAAATTCTTTTTGTTGTTCTTTGAGTAAATCGTCATAGTTTATATCGTCAGCATCATCATCTTTTACATAACCCATTTCATCAAAATATATAGTAAATGCCCAACCTTTAGCATCTAAAACACTTCTATTTTCTGGAACTAACATACCTAATACTGCGCTATCAGAAGGATTGCCCCATAAATCGGTAAGCACATAAATGCTTTGATCTTTATCTAAAAATTTAAAACCTGCTGGAACAGTCAATTTTGCATTGCCTTCTTTTAAATCTATCACCCCAGTTTTGTATTCTAAAGATTGTTCAATTTGGTCGTTCCAAATTTGAGTGCTGTCTATTTCTTGGGCCTGAATAGATAAGGAAATGTTTATGAATACTAATGCTGTTAACAATAATTTAGTTCCATAATTGAAGTAGTTTTTTATCATTTTTTATATTTTTTGAATTGCAATAAAATAAAAAGGATTACAAAACCAAAGTATTTAGTTTTTTATTACAATAGCAGCAATAAATTTCTGTATGGCTAATCGTTTAAAAAAATTACTTTTGTAGCTTCATTTTACAAAAAAAGATTTATTTTATTCATGCAAGCATATTTAATTAAAGATTTAAAAAATTACGAAGCAAAACAAGTTACTCTGCAAGGCTGGGCTAGCAGCCGCAGAGATAGCAAAGGAATTTATTTTATTATATTGCGCGATGGAACTGGCTGGTGTCAATGTGTGGTTAGTGCCGAAAGTGTAAGCGAAGATGTGTTTAACGACTGCAAAAAAATTACTACTGAAACTTCCATAATTATTACCGGAACAGTTACAAAAGACGAAAAGCAAATGGGTGGTTTTGAAGTTCAAGCAACGGATGTTCAAATAATAGCAGTTGCCGATGAATATCCTGTTTCTAAAAAAGAACATGGCGTTGATTTTTTAATGGATAATCGCCATTTATGGTTACGCAGCCAGCGCCAATGGGCTATTATGAAAATTAGAAATCAAATAATATTTTCAATACATCAGTTTTTTCAAAAAGAAGGTTTTGTTCAAATGGATGCACCTTTATTTACTGGAAATGCTTGCGAGGGAACAAGTAATTTATTTGAAACCGATTTTTATGGCGACACTGCTTATTTAAGCCAAAGCGGCCAGTTATATGGTGAAGCAATGGCTTTTGCAATGGGTAAAATTTATACGTTTGGACCCACTTTTAGGGCTGAAAAATCGAAAACTCGCAGGCATTTATCTGAGTTTTGGATGATAGAACCTGAGATGGTTTTCTTTGATATTTTCCAAAACATGGACTTAATTGAAGGTTTCCTTCGTACAGTTGTTTCCGATGTGTTGACGAATTGCAAAGCAGAACTAGAAATGGTTGGAAGAGATACTTCCGTTTTGGAACAAATAAATAAACCTTTTCCTCGTTTAAGTTACGATGAAGCTGTTAGAATTATTAAAGGTGAGCAAGATGTTAATGGTCAAAACTCTATCAAATCGTTGGAAGATGAATTGAAACAAGTGGAAGCCAAAATGGAAGAAATTAATAATGAAATTGCGGAACGCGAAGAAAAAATAAAAACTCCTGGAATGAAAAAAGGAGAAATTGGTTTTAACCAAGCTAAAATAGATAAGCTAAAACAAGAGTTGAAGGATTTGGAAGAGGTTACTCGTAATATTCCAGGTTGGTTAAACTCTGCTCGTAATTTTGAATACGGTAACGATTTTGGTGGCAGCGATGAAACCGTTCTAACTCGTTTATTTGATGTGCCAGTAATGGTTTATAATTGGCCACACGAAGTAAAAGCTTTTTACTTAAAACGTGATCCCGAAAACTCAAAATTTGCCCGCGGTGTTGACGTATTAGCACCCGAAGGATATGGCGAAATAGTGGGTGGTGGTGAACGTGAAACCAATACAGATTTATTGATTGAAAAAATTAAAGAACACCAATTGCCAATGGAAGCATTTGAATGGTATTTGGATTTGCGCAGATACGGAAGTGTGCCGCATGCAGGATTTGGGTTGGGTTTAGAGCGTTTGGTTACTTGGATTTGTAAATTGCCACATGTTCGTGAAAGTATTCCTTTTCCAAGAATGTATGGCAGGTTATTGCCTTAGTATTTATAGCCACTGATTCACTGATTTTACTTTAAAAATAATCATTGAATTTGTGGCTATTTTATTTTTATTATTCAATAAAATGAAAACCAATTTGAAAACTATATTCTCAATTAAAACAGTTACAAAAAAGTGCTTTGTAACTGTTTTTGTATTGTTTTTATTTAAAACAAATTTGTTTGCCCAAAAAGATACCAACTACATTACTCAATTTGAAAGACAATACAATTTTCAAACAAATACTTGGTTAAACAATTTTGGTTTTTATATAAATCCTCCAAGATTTTCAGAATCAAAAGAGGTAATAAAATTAACACCAAACATTAGTTTGCAAACTGGTGTAAGTTTAGGTTTAAAATATTTTACAGTGGCTTTTGGCGTTCAAGTTCCTAGAACAAATGGCAATGAAGATAAGTTTGGGAAAACTAATTATTACGATTTTTCATTTAGCTATTATCAAAAGTGGGGTGGAGGTGAAGTTTATTCTCGTTTGTTTAATGGCGCTTACCAAACAAAAGGTAACGACTCTAATGTATCCAAAAGGCCCGATGCTAAAATTGAAGATCATGGTCTCAATTTTTTCTATAATTTTAATTACAGAAAATTCTCTTATCGCAGCGCACTTTCCATGGCCGAATTTCAAAAAAAGTCATCTGGTGCTTTCTTAGTTTTATGTAATGTTGGCTTTAAATCTATCAGAGCTGATTCTTCACTAATTCCAAATAATATTGATAGTGTAAAAAACTATGGTGAACTAGCTGGTATGAATTTTTTGCGCCTTTGGCGATTTAACTTTAGACCAGGATACGCCTATAATTTTTGTTTTAAGGGTGGTAAATGGTTTGTGTCGCCTTCGGCATTTTTGGGTTTAGGAATAGCAGGATATAAAATAAATAATCTCAAAGATTTTGAAACAGGAACCAGTTTAGAATTTGACACCCACGCTAAACTTTCAATTGGTAAAAACGGACATAAATATTTTTGGAATATTTTTGTTACCTACGAAGGCAATTTAAATGCTTTTAGCTATCCAAATTTTGTAGCCTTTCAATCAACAAGTATTGGTATTAACGCTGGATATAGGTTTTATAAACTAATACCCAAAATTAAGTGGTTGTAAACTAAAAGTTTTGTTTTTAGTAACGCCATTTTATTGATTCAATCAAGTTTTTTTAGTTTAATTTTATGTTTTCAATAGAATAACTAAGTAGCTAAATAAATTAGCTTAATAATGTTGCTCGGTTATTTTCTGGAACTTTGCATTGCATTTTTTGTTGATAGAAGCAAAATTATACACTAAAACCAGTTAACACAATATTTTACCCCATCTCTTCGTTTTTCCAAATTTCTTTATCATTTTAAGGCTTTCTACTAATATGTAGTTCCTCTTCCTGCCCATTAAGCCTAATTCTCAACCCATTTTTTGGTTTTTCCCTACCATTTCATTCCAAAAATTTTTCTTTTTGTTTTATATAAGGTTCAAAAAATTGCAAATAACAACACAGTTTATATTTGTTGCCATAATAATAAAACCAAGCGTGTTAAAGTTATCATTAAAGTTTACACTGCTTACAATAAAATAACACCTTTTACTACTTTACACCCCAAAGTTATGACAATCCGTCACAAAGTTAATACCATCCGTCATAAAGTTGACACCCTCCGTCATAAAGTTGACACCTTCCGACATAAAGTTAACACTTTCCGTCATAAAGTTGACATCGTCCGCCATAAAGTTAACATCGTCCGTCACAAAGTTAACATCATCCGCCACAAAGTTGACAATCTCCGCCATAAAGCTAACATAATCAAATATAAAGCTTACACCAGCTGATATATAGTTAACATTATTACTTATAAAGCCATAAGTTTCTTTCTAAAACAATTATTAACTTTACAAATTACAATAGCTACTTTTGCAGTTATTATCAATACTTGTAACGTTTGTTTAGTAAATAAATAGATTATGTAACTAGCTTATTAGCATTATGCAGTAACTTATAAAGTTTTAAAAACAAAATATTACATAAATACAATAACTGATCAATTTAGATATGTAAAAAATTTAGTAACCTTGAAATGGTCAAATGGAAATAAATTATAGATTTACAAAATCGTTATACCCCAATGGGTAACGTCATTGAGTTAATGAGAATTTATTTCTACAAGCTCAATTACCATGGTAGTTGAGCTTGTAGAAATGTATATTAATAAAGAAGTTGTGTTAATTCACTGATAGCAATATCAAAATAGGCCACTTTAGAAAAATAATATAATTATATCAGTCCATAATAATCAAATTTATACAGTATATAATGTAATTTTTTTATTAGGTTGTAAATATTTTTTCAAAGCAATATGTTTTAAAAATATATTTGCTATGAACTAAATTTTGAAAAACTGAAAATTTAAAAAGTAAAAACTTTTGCTTTTAAAAGCAAAATTCACGAGTTTCAAAAATTTGGTGGCATTCCAAAATACTTTATAAATTACCGAAAAGCTTTGTATAAAATACTTTCGAGCGTTTAAAAGTTTTGATAAATCATTGTTTATGAAAAGTATTGTAATTTTTTTTCTTGAAACTAAACCTTTTCATTTTATCTATATCGGAGCTAAGTATTTCTTTTTTTTAAGTTTTAAAATAATTTTTTTAACAAAATAGTTTATGGCAAAAATTAACCGCAAGCAATTTTTTCAAAATGTAGCACTTGATGCACTTAATGACAAACAGTTACCTGTTTATCCTTTCAAAGATCCAGTAAACAAAGATTTACCAACTGGTTTACGAAAAACTTCAA